>Ga0334886_1000081_pt1 | contig 152191 bp, 147 predicted proteins | sample GraSluR1_MG_9_FD_207232 | JGI IMG/M metagenome (GOLD analysis project Ga0334886, IMG submission 207232) | Sludge microbial communities from methane-producing bioreactor in Wageningen University, Netherlands - Granular Sludge_27_06-R1 | ecosystem: Engineered > Bioreactor > Anaerobic >...
GACGGGTCTCCCGTCCCGTTCGACGTCGAGATTTACGATGTGAACGGGCGCAAGATAGACGTCATTGCGAGGAGGGCGGAGCCCAACGAAGCAATCTCGCCGAATAATAGGTCGAGCGTCCCGCTCGTCACACGGCGAGACGCCGTGTCTATTAATAATTGCGAATTCGTCTGGCAACCCGACCCCTCCCTCGGCAGTGGCGTCTATCTCGTCCGCGCGCGGGTCGACGGGCGAGGAGACCTCGCCCCTACGGAGAAGACGGCGACGAAACGGATCGTGTATCTCAAATAGCTCGAAATGCCTTAGTGCGGGCGCCATTACAAGGCCATTTCTCCTTAGTTTCATTAATGTTTGACAAAGCAGTTTCCGATGGGTATATTTCACAAACTTGTTTTGTAGGCTAAACTCATTGGTAGGTGCTATGAAATCATATCTCGTTGCTATTGCGATACTTACGGTTGCAATAACCTCTCTCGCCCTCGACGACCCCGAAAGATGGGCACCCGGCATGATCCTAATCGAAATCGAAGACAACGGAAGCGGTGCGCCGGATTTTTCGCCGAACGGCTTCATCACAACAGGCTGGCCGGAGATAGACCTCGCCTGCGAAGAGCTTCGTATTAACGGCTGGCGGCAGATGATACCAATCGCCCCGAACCCGAAATACCGCGACAGATGGCGCTGGACAGAAAGATGGTTTGTCCTCACTTTCGATCCCGATGTTACTACTGTTCCAACCGCTGTAAATCGCATGTCAGGGCTTCCGGGAGTAAAATATATCGAGCCGAATTACCGAGGCAAATTGACAATGACCCCGAACGACCCCTATTATGCCGGTCATCAATGGTATGTCCGCAAAACGAATGCTCACAGAGTATGGGATTTTACGACCGGTCGCCCCGAGATTATCATGTCTGCAGTGGATTCCGGTGTCGATTATCTTCACCCTGATCTTACGAACCGAATCTGGCAGAATCTTGGCGAAGATGCAAACGGCAACGGCTACACCTTTATTCCGGGAGTCGGTTTCGATCCGGGGGATATCGACAGCATCGACAATGACGGCAACGGTTATATCGACGATTTCATAGGCTGGGACTGGGTTGACGGCGCTTGGATGGACGCCTACCGCCATCCGGCACATCCCGATTCGATTCACGAAGACGGCTATATGCCGGACAACGACCCTTCGGATTTCGTATATAACGGGCATGGCACGCATTGCACCGGCACAATGACCGCCGAGGGCAACAACGGCATCGGTATTGCAGGAATGACCTGGGACACGCGCATTATGTGTGCTCGCGCAGGTTATTATTCCCGGACTTGTAATGGCTACAATCAAAATGACGCGGTTGTGCAGGCTTTGCCCTACGGTCTTAATAAGGGTTGCAAAGTATTCAACTTTAGCTATGGCGGGGACGATTCTTCCCATTTCGTTCATGTGATGATCGATTCGGCGGTCAACAGCTGGGGCGCGGTAATTACCGCGGCGGCGGGCAATGACGACCACGACCTCATTCACTATCCTTCGGCCTATCCCGAAGTAATAAATGTCGCCGCGACAGACCAGAACGATTATAAAACCTATTTCTCGAATTTTCACCCAACGGTTGATATTTCAGCGCCTGGAATCGATATCGGTGCGACAGTTCCGCGTCATTATTCGCGTCCACCGTCGCCCTGCGATATGGGTTTCACGAATCCCTTCGCGCCCGGATATGCCGATTTTCAGGGCACGAGTATGGCCGCGCCGGTTGTAGCCGGTGCCGCCGGATTGCTCCTGAGTTTCCATCCGGACAGCTCGAATGAATGGGTGAGAAGACGTCTTCTCGAAAACACAATTTACATTTATGACCGCAATCCAAGCTATGCGCCGGGCGAACTTCTCGGTTCGGGCAGGGTCGATGTTTATCGTGCGCTCGGGGCCGGAATATTCCCTGTGATAACTCTTGATAGTGTTGTGGCGATCGATGCCGGCGGCGACGGCAGATTCGACCCGGGCGAGAATGTCGATTTATATATCCATTTCTCGAACACAGACGACCCTATTTGGGCGGAAGCACGCAATTGCACGCTCCATCTTGCCGCCTCCGATTCACTCGTCGAGATTATTCAGGATGAGGCTTATGTTGGCAATATAGCCATCGGTGCGAATGCTTCGAATTCGGTTCCGGTGCGCTTTAGGATGCGTTCTTCTGCGACCTACGGCCATTATGTGCAGTTCGTTGCAACCCTTCACGGTGCAGAGAATTATTCCTACGTTGCGGAGTTTGTCTTGATGGTTGGATATCCGGAGATTGTGGTCGCATCGCAGGACACGAACGCGACTATTATCGGCAAAGTAACCGAAGCTTTGGAAATGGGACAATACATTTACGATGTTGTCAAAATACCCTTGGAAGGTTTCAGCCTTGAAAGGATGCGCAAACATCGCGCGATAGTCTATGTTGGCGGCAAAGACGAGACAATTCCGCAGATGACCACCGCACTCGAAAATAATCTTCAGACATGGCTTACCGAGCCTGCCGACGGTAGAATGCTTTTTATCAGCGGCCAAAATTTGCCGGAGCAATGCTCAGCGGTTTGGCTTGCGAATAATTTCGGCGCGGTTCATGCCGTCGATTCACTTGGAATTAATTTCGGAATGAATGTTACAGGCTTTGCCGGCGATACTCTTTCCGACGGTTATAGCGCAATGAACATAGTTTTCGGCGGCGGCGGTGCGGGCAACCGCAAATTTGGAAGCTGTCGGACGACCGGTGGGGGTATCCCCATATTCTACTATAATTATCCCGGTGCAACCGACTCGCTCTGCGGCGTTCGTTATGAAGATCCCTCCGGATGGCGCACTGTTATGCTCGAGTTTGGAATCGAGGCGATGCCGGATAGCCTTCGCTATCTTTTCATTCATCGTATTATGAATTGGGGTGCTGTTTGGCAGGGCATCGAAGAATATGATCCCAGCAGAACACCGGCGCGTCTCGAAATCCTGCCGGCTTTCCCGAATCCTTTCAACGATGCCGTAACAATATGTTTCGCGCTTCCGGAAGAATCTTCCGCAAAGGTTGAAGTTTTCGATATTTCGGGGCGTCTTGTTCGCGAATTCAATTTCGAGGCGGCGGCAGAGGGAACGAATTTCCTTCGTTGGGATGCCAAAACCGAATCCGGCGAACGTCTTCCGACAGGCACATATCTTTATCGCGTTGAATCGAACGGGCTTTCAGCATCAGGAAAAATAATATACATTAAATAGCATTAATGGCAAAATATTGACAGAAAGGAAGTCATGGAGGGAATATTTAGCGTATTTATCACCGGAGTTGGCGGACAGGGCATTTTGCTTGCCAGTGAGGTTCTCAGCGAGGTAGCGAGACTATCCGGCGCCGATGTTAAGAAAAGCGAAGTCCACGGCATGGCTCAACGCGGCGGAAGCGTTGTCGGACATGTCAAATTCGGCCCGAAAGTGCATTCGCCCATCATCGCGGAAGCTGAAGCCGATGTCATTCTCGCTTTCGAGAAAATGGAAGCGCTGAGGCATATTAAAGCGTTAAAACCGGGCGGAATGGTTGTCGTGAATAAGCAGGAAATCCCGCCGGCACCGGTCTCAGCTGGCCTGATGGATTATCCCGAGGATATTTGGGATCGTATTAAAGCCATTTCGGACACGGCGGTCATGGTCGATGGCGACAAGCTCGCAAAAGAGGCCGGCACAATCCGTGCGGTCAACATTGTCCTTCTGGGCGCATTGAGCAAATATTTGCCATTCAGCGACGAACTCTGGCTCGAGGCTATCAAACAGCGTGTTCCCGAGAAGTTTATCGACATGAATATGAAGGCGTTTCATCTTGGCAGGGAGGCTGTCTCCTGATGTCGGACTGCCCGAATCTGCAAACCAATAAGGCGATGTGCAATTGCTCATATCCTTGCTCCAAAAAGGGGTATTGTTGTAAATGCATCGCCTACCACCGCGACCGCGGAGAACTTCCGGCATGTTATTTCGATTCGGCAACCGAAGCGACCTATGACAGAAGCGTGGAGTGCTATTTGAAGTCGAAAAAGCGGTAATCGGGCATCTATTCCGCGTATTTCCGGCGTCAGCGCTCTTTTCGGGCACGGGCTTCGGGCGAGTTACAATCGTCCGAGGCTTTTTTAATCTCTATGATTTTCGACAAAGCAGTTTTTCTATATACATTTTGCCCGAAGCCGCGATTCCTTCAACGCCATGACTATCTCTATAACTAATTGCCTTTTATTGCGTTGAAGGAATCACGACACCGGAAAAAGCCGTCTTGCAAAAAAGAAGTCACGCGCTTATATTTATTAGGTTATGCCCATAAAAATACTACATACGGCAGATTTGCATATCGGCGACAAGCGTTATGGGCGTTTTGACCCGGAAAGGTCGATTAACACCCGCCTCGATGACCAACTGCGCTCGCTCTTACGACTCGTCGAGATTGCCCGAGATGAGCAAATCGACGCGGCGGTTGTTGTAGGAGACATTTATCACGGGCGTTCGCCGAACGCGGCTGAGGAGGATGTGTTTGCGGAATTCATTTCCGGATTAGCGGAAACAGGTGCACATATATTTGTCATTGAAGGCAACCATGAGCGCGCCACTATCCCCGGCAAAGCATCGCCATTGACTCATATCGCTACTCTGCGATTTCCGAATTTCCATCACATTAGCGAACCAAAAGTGATAACAGTCGAAACGAAGCACGGCAAACTCGCTGTTGCCGGAATGCCATGGCCGCTTCGCAGAGAGCTTATCGAAGACGGATTTCTTGCAAAGGGCGAATCTCCCATTCCGGAGATTTGGGACGCTTTCATCGGGAAGATCTCGGATAGGCTTGCGGAGGGGATTCCCTCGGATTCTAAAGCGATTTTCGCGGGACATCTTTGGGTGTCGAACGTTATGGGTATTGCGGCGAAAAAGATGCGCGGAGAACCAATATGCCGGCCTGAAACGGTCGCGAGACCGCCTTTTGATTACGTTGCGTTGGGCCATATTCACAAACATCAAGCGCTTTGGGACGATCCACCGGTTGTATATTCTGGAAGCATCGAACGCACTGATTTCAGCGAGGCGGATATCCCAAAAGGCGCTGTAATAACCGAGCTTGGGGAAACGACTCGCTGGAAATTCATTCGAACACCGGCGCGCAGGTTCATCGACTTAGAAATGAACCTGTCCGGAATGTCCGATCCGATCGAGGCGGCGGCTGTCAAACTGGCTAATAGAGAGCTTGAGGGGGCGATTGTTCGCCTTACTGTTACGCAGGTAAAGGGCGACCGCACTTTCGATGCGAGGCATCTGCGTCCCAAATTCCCAGAGCTGTATTACCTCAGAGTGTCCAGAATAGAGCTTTCCGAGGAGAGAACTGAGTTCGCGATTCGAACATATTCGCCGTTAGAAGCGCTCTCAGAGTATATCGACCGGAGCGAGACGCTCAAACCGGACAAAGAAGAGTTGATGGAGCTGGCAAAGTCGCTCGCTGAGGAGATTTGCGAATGATACCTCTCGAGCTGACCATCACTAATTTTCGAAGTTACCATGGACCGCTAACAATTGATTTTAGGGGCTTACGGCGTGTTTGCATTATCGGACCCAACGGCGCGGGTAAATCCTCCATAATCTCTGCGATGTTGTGGGCGCTTTACGGCAAATCAAACACGCGCACAAACTCAGATTTAATAAGGCGTGGGGCGGATTTTTGCGAAATTAGCCTTACATTTGAAGCTGAAAACAATGTATATAAAATCGATCGGCAAGTAAGGTCATCGGGGGTATCGAAAGCGCAAATATACCATATTTCCGGGCGTGGTCATGATCTGATTGTTGATGGTGCTAAAAAGGTTGAATCTTGGCTCAGCTCGAATCTTCGATTGAACTATGACACGACAATCAACGCAAGTGTGCTTCTGCAGGGCAAATCCGACCGATTTTCGACTATGTCGCCAGCCGACCGAAAGAAGTTTCTTTCAGATGTTCTCGGTTTATCTATCTGTGATAAAATAGCAACATTATCGCGTGGCAAAGTAAAGGAACTAACTGCGAGAATTGAATCAAAAAGATCTGAAATAGAACGTTTACAAGCGCTCATTGACGATCTTTCCGATATACCCGACCGCTTAAACATCGCTAAAAAGGAACTCGAAGCCGCCGAGTCTGCCGAAAAGACCGCAAATAGGTCATATGCTGAAATTCGGGAACGCAAGAATTCTGTTGATAGGGATCTTGGAGAGCTAAGACTCTTCGAGGAGCGTTATAACGCGCTTTGCAAAGAGATAAACGAAACGAAATATGCCATAGAAGAGGCTTCAAAGGGAATAGCTGAGCTAAAAGCCATTATTGACAGAGGTCAGGAGATAGAAACCGGATGGGAAAAGCTTGAGCAAGTTCGAGCCAAGCGTGAAAAACTGATCGAGGCAAAATCCACAAAACTACAGCTACAGGGGGATTTGGCGCTGGTCGAGTCCGAGATCGAGAAATGGAAAGCCGCTGTGAAACTCGAAACAGAGCGCTTTCGCGAATCGAGGAAAGGGATAGCAGGACAAATCGCGGAAATCGAAAGGCTTCTTGCTAAAGAATCCTTTATTAGAGAGCGTTATGCGGAACTAATCGACGCGAGAAAGGCTTATGGCGGTCTCCGTGAATCGAAGGAGACAGCAGATGCAATATTAAAGCGCATCGAACAGATCGATGCGATAATCGAGACAAAAAAGGTCGGCGTTGAAAATTCACTTCGTGAAAAGCGTAACGCATTATTACAGATAAAGATAGAAGATATACAGTTCTTAAGTAAAGAACTCGCGGAGATTGAAGAACGCCTTGCGAAAAAACCGCAACTTCGCGCAGATAGAGATAGTCTTCAGGAGCGGGGCGAGGCCGCAAAGGCTCGTATTGAAGCGCTTTGCGCGGAGAGGGGGGAGGTTTCCACAAATATCGCTGAGATTCAGGAGAAAATCACACTTCTGCATGGCGAAGTCGCCTCGAAATGCCCTCTTTGCGGGCAAAAACTCGATAATGAACATCGCGAAGCTGTAATTAAAGACCTTGCAAGCGAAGTGGATTTGAAAAAGGAAAGAATTTCGAAAATCGAGGAGGAATCTTTAAAACTCGAAGCTGAAGTTGTCAAGCTTAGAAAGGCTTGGTTAAAGTCTTCCGGCGAGATTGGCGAACTTGAAAAACTGGATGGAGAGGGTGCGAATTTGCGTATTCGAATAGAAAAGGCACATGATGCAAAAAGCGCCGCCGCCGCCCTTTCGGAGCAAATCCGCGAACTGGAAGACAGCCTTCAAATTGGCAGTTTTGCGGTCGAGGAACGAAAAGAGGTCGAAAAGCTACGCAAAGATTTCGATAGCAAAAAAATCCCGCATGAGTTGATAGATGCCGCAGAAAAGCGCATCGAAGAGCTTGCAGATAGCGAGTTTATTCTTGGTAAAATCGCCGAGGATAAGGATAAAAAGGGGAAACTCGAACAGGATTGTGACGAAATTGAAGAGGAGATTCGAAAACTTGAGATAAGGCTAGAAAGAGGGGATGAAATATCTGATAAGAGCTTAATGCTTAAAGAGTTACATGCAAGGCTGACTGAAATTGAATTCGAACCGACGCAACTTGAAAATATCGAAAGGGAAATTGCCGCGCATTTAAGGTATGATGATGAGCGCCATAGCTTGAAAGCCGCACGCGAAAAGGAAATGGAGCTTGCCGAGAGAAATAAATCCATGGAAAATAAACTATCCGAATCGAAAAGAAACGGTCTCGAAATGTTGTCGGAAATAGAGAAGAAACGAGGCCAAATTCCCGACGCGGACGAAATCGAGCGCATGTTGAATTCCGCGCAAATGGCTTTGGAAAGCGCAACAGCTTACCACCGAACGGCGGCAGTTGAGTTTTCTCAGGCGAAATCCAAAGAGGAAACCCGCGAAACGCTGATTCGTGAGAGAAAACATGCAGAAAACGAAAAAGGTGAAATCGAGAGCAAAGCACGATTATATAGGCTTTTGGCGGAGGCTATGGGCAAAAAAGGAGTGCCTGCTTTTGTAATCGCAAATGCACTTCCGGAGATCGAAAGGGAGGCAGATCGGCTTTTGGCGCTTCTCACGGGCGATGAGATGTCGCTTAAACTCGCCACCGCACGCGGTGAGAAAGAGCTCGACACCCTCGAAGTCCAGATTTCGACCCCCACCGGGGATAGCCCCTATGAGAATTTTTCCGGCGGCGAGGCATTCCGGCTCGATTTCGCGCTTCGAGTTGCGTTATCAAGATTCCTCGCACGTGGCGGCGGCGGAATATCGACCCTCATTATCGACGAAGGATTCGGGACACAGGACGACGAGGGCCTCGCGCTTTTGTCCGAGGCAATTCGCGCAATCGAGGAGGAATTCGAGCTGATAATAGTTATCACCCACCTCGAAAGATTCAAAGAAGATTTCGACCAGATAATCGAAATCACCAAAACCCCAGAAAAAGGCAGTTTCCCGAAAGTTTACGCCTGAGCGGCAAAAATTATTTTTGTGTTTTTGAAAATTTTTCTTGACAAAGGGGATGTGCAGGTTTACATTCACGAAGCTTTTTCCGATGGAGGAGCGTCTTGAGAGTCGAAACATGCGTGTGGAGGCTCGTTATAAAGCGCTCGCGGAAAAGGATAGGAGTTTTTTAACTTCTATTTTTTGATTTGAACCAGATGCCGACCAACAGGAGGTAATATGGCCCAGCGTATCAGAATAAAGCTGCAGGCCTACGACCACGTGATACTCGACAGATCCGCTTCGGAAATAGTCGAGACTGCGAAAAGAACCGGAGCTTCGATTTCCGGTCCGGTGCCGATTCCGACGCACCGCCGTGTTTACACGGTGCTTCGTAGCACGAACGTCGATAAGAAGAGCAGGGAACAATTCGAAGTCCGCACGCACAAGAGGATCATCGATATCCTCGAAGCGAGCCAGGATACCGTCGATGCTATGATGAAAATCGAGCTTCCCGCGGGCGTCGATATTGAGATAATAGTTTAAACCCACTGCCGATTTAAATTGGAGATAAAATGATCGGACTGATTGGGAAAAAGATAGGAATGACCACAATTTTCGGGGAAGACGGCAAGGCCGTTCCCGTAACGATTCTTCAGGCTGGCCCCTGCGAGATAGTTCAGGTAAAAACCCCGGAAAAAGACGGCTATACTGCGGTTCAGCTCGGTTTCGACCCGACCAAAGAACAGAGGGTCACGAAACCGTTGCTCGGCCATTTTCACAAAGCCGGAACTAAGGTCTATAAGAAACTCAAGGAAATCCGCCTCGATAAGGACGGCGGTTACGAGGTAGGCCAGTTACTTACCGTGGAGCAGTTCGCGGTGGGTGATAATGTCAGCCTTTCCGGAGTTACAAAGGGTAAGGGTTTTCAGGGCGGCGTAACCCGTTGGGGATTCGCCGGCGGACCGAAAACCCATGGTCAATCGAACAAATTCCGCGCGCCGGGTTCCTTGGGACAATCTTCGTCCCCCTCACGCGTTTTTAAGGGCATGAAAATGGCCGGACATATGGGCGCGAGGAACATTACCAGAAGCGGTAGCCAGATAGTCGCTATCGATCCGGAAGAGAATTTGATCCTTGTTAGGGGAGTCGCTCCCGGGCCAAAGAACGGCTACATAATCATAAGGAAGAGGTAACCGAGATGCCTAAGGGAATTCTTTTAAACCGCGAAGGCAAGCGTATCGGAGAGGCCGATCTGCCCGACAACGTGTTCGGCATCGAGCCGAATTCGGCGCTGGTTCACCAATATGTGCTTTTCCATCGCGCGAATTGCCGTCAGGGGACTCATAAAGTCAAAGACCGTTCCGAGGTTTCGGGCGGCGGCAGGAAGCCCTGGAGACAGAAAGGCACAGGCCGTGCGAGAGTTGGAACGATTCGCTCGCCGCTTTGGCGTCACGGCGGAGTTACCTTCGGCCCCGAGCCGAGAGATTATCGTCAGCAAATGCCGCGCAAAATGCGCCGTCTCGCCCTTGCTTCGGTGCTGTCATCCAGAGCCAAAGACGAGCAGGTCTTCATTCTCGAGGACATCGATTCTCAGAATCATCGCACCAAAGAGCTTAGGAGAATCCTTGCCGAAGCCGGAATCGACGGCCGCAAGGTCCTCGTCGTTACCTCGACTCCCGAAAGAAACCTCGTCAAAGCAGGCAACAACCTACCCGGCGTGAAAGTTACATTCACCGGCGAAATGAACCCATATCAGGTTCTCTCCGCCGAAAGCCTCGTCGTAACAAAAGGCGCTTTGATAAAAATCGAGGAGCTGTTTTCAAAATGAGAGACCCACACAAAATAATCATTAGGCCGCTTCTCACCGAGAAGATTAACGACGCCGTCGAAAGCGTGAATACCTATACGTTCAAAGTCCTCAAAGACGCCACGAAAGCCGAAATCCGTCACAGCATCGAAGAGCTTTTCAAGGTGCACGTGCTGGATGTTAGAACCGCTAACATGGCCGGTAAACCCAAGCGTCAAGGCCGTTGGACTGGAAGGACATCCTCCTGGAAAAAGGCGGTTGTCAAACTCGCGGCCGGCGAATCTATTTCCATATTCGAGGGCTTGTAAGGAGTATCATGGCAACGAAAAGATTTCGCCCGACAACACCATCTTTGCGAACGCGCGAGATTCTTACTTATTCTGAGCTGACAGAGGGAGTAAAACCCCAGAAATCTTTGCTTCAGAAGAAAGAAAGAATCAGCGGACGCAATAATAACGGCCGCGTTACAGTGCGTAGGCGTGGTGGCGGAAACAAACGCCGTTTTCGCATTATCGATTTCAAACGCAATAAGTTCGATATTCCAGCTCGCGTTCAATCGATCGAATACGATCCGAACCGCTCGGCATTCATCGCCCTTTTGGCTTATGCTGATGGCGAGAAGAGATATATTCTCGCTCCTCTCGGCGTCCGCGTCGGCGATAGGCTGATGAGTGGCTCAAGCGCTGAAATCCGCCCGGGGAATGCGCTTCCGATGGGGACTATTCCTGTCGGCACCCGTATCCATAATGTCGAGTATAAGCCCGGCAAGGGAGGACAGGTTGTCCGTGCCGCCGGTGCGGTCGCGCAGATAGTCGGTAGGGAAGAGCTTAATGTTCTCATCAAGCTTCCCTCCGGCGAGATTCGCAAATTCCCCAAAAACTGTTTTGCCACAATTGGGCAGGTCGGCAATCTCGATCATTCCAATACTGTTTTCGGGAAAGCCGGAGCTATGCGTTGGATTGGCAGAAGACCGAAAGTCCGCGGCGTCGTTATGAACCCCTTCGATCATCCGCATGGCGGCGGCGAGGGAAGACAGAAGGGCTACAAACAGCCCGTGACCCCGTGGGGACAGCCCTGCAAGGGTTATAAAACAAGAAAGAAAACAAAGAGTTCCGATAAACTCATCGTGAAACGGCGCAAGAGGTAATAATGACTAGATCCCTCAAAAAAGGCCCCTACGTTGACGAAAAACTGCTGGGCAAAATCGAGACCATGAACGACCGTGGCGAGAAAAAGGTCATCAAGACCTGGGCCAGAAGGTCCACAATCTCGCCTGAGTTCGTTGGGCACACAATCGCTATTCACAATGGCCACAAGTTCATTCCGGTCTATATTTCGGAGAACATGGTTGGCCATAAGCTCGGGGAATTCGCCCATACGAGGCTCTTCCGCGGTCATGGCGGCAAAAAGGCCAAGCAGGCAAAGAAAGGTTAAGGGACACCATGATAGCCAAAGCTCAGGCAAAATTCCTGCGTATATCGCCTTATAAGCTTAGATTGGTTGCCGATCTCGTCCGAGGCAAACAGGCCGAGGAAGCTATGAAAATGCTCCCCTTCCTGAATAAACGCGGGGCGATTCTCGTTCAGAAAACGCTGAAAAGCGCTATCGCGAACGCGATGAACCATGAAGGCGAGTCTGTCAAAGAGCACGAACTCGTCATCTCGAAAATCGAAATAAACGGCGGCCCCACTATGGCGAGGTTCAAAGCCGGCGCTCAGGGAAGGGTCAAGCCTTTTAAACACAGAACAAGTCATATTTTGATCGAACTCGACAAAGTCGGGAAAGAGTAACGGGAGGAAGAATTGGGACAGAAAACCCATCCAACCGGCCTTAGAACAGGCATCATCCGCACATGGGATTCAAAGTGGTTCGCGCGCAAGGATCAATACCGCGATAACCTGCTCGAAGATATAAGGCTGAGAGAATTCATCAAAAAGCAATTGGCCGACGCCGATGTATCCAAAATCGAGATACTAAGAAGCCCCAGTAGGGTCTCAATCAACGTTTACACCGCAAGACCCGGCGTGGTTATAGGTCAGGGCGGCCAAAGGGTCGAAGATTTCAAAAAGGAAATCGAGGCGATATCTTCGAAAACCGTTCAGCTCAATGTTCTGGAGATTCGCAGACCAGAAGTCGATGCCCATCTTGTCGCAAAAAGCATAGCCCAGCAGATCGAGGGAAGAATTTCCTATCGTAGGGCGATGAAAAGAGCGATCCAATCCGCAATGAGACTCGGTGCCGAAGGCATCAAAGTGAAATGCGGCGGCAGGCTCAACGGCGCTGAAATCGCCCGCTCGGAAGAGCACAAAGAGGGAAGAATCCCCCTTCATACGCTCAGAGCCGATATCGATTTCGCCAGAGCAACCGCACATACCACTGCTGGATGTGTCGGTGTTAAAGTGTGGATTTTCCACGGCGAGGTTCTCGGTGGTATGAGAGAGTATTGGGATAAATCCTTTGCCGAAGAGAAACGCCAAAAGCAGAAGAACGCCGCTCAGGGGCCGAAGGCAAAAGAGCCTTCCCAGAAAAAAAGACCGCCTCGGAGGCGCACGAAAAAGACCGAATAAGCCCTATGGGGAGTAATTATGTTAATGCCAAAAAGAACGAAGTTTCGTAAGCCCCAGCGAGGAAAGAACAGGGGCGCCGCGACGAGAGGAACTCAGCTCGCTTTCGGCGATTATGGCATGAAAGCTATGGACAATTGCTGGATAACCTCGAACCAGATCGAAGCGGCCCGTATTGCGATGACTCGCCATATGAAAAGGGCGGGACGCGTATGGATCAATATTTTCCCACAAAAAGCGGTTACAAAAAAGGCCGCTGAAACAAGAATGGGAAAGGGAAAGGGCGCTCCGGATCATTGGGTTGCGGTTATTCGCAGAGGAAGAGTTATGTTCGAAATATCCGGAGTCGATGAAGCGCTTGCAAAAAGGGCTTTCCAGCTCGCCGCGAGAAAATTGCCTGTCAAGACTCGCTTCGTTACCAGAGATAATAAGCCCGGAGGTATCCTGTGAGCACTACTAAAACCTGGCAACTGCGCGAGATGAGCGAAGACGAACTTATTCAGAGGCTTCGCGAACTGAAAGAAGAGCATTTTAATCTTAGAATGCAGACCGCTGTTTCTCCTATGAAGAACCCCAAGAGGATTCGTGAAATCCGAAGGGAAATCGCCAGAATCAAGACGATTCTTCACGAGGATGAACTGGAGATACGCAAAATAGGCGTAACGAACCTATAAAACCAAGGGAAACTTTCGGGAGGGCGTAAATGTCTATCGAATCAAGAGTCAAAGAAATCATCGTCGAAAAACTCGGCGTAAGTAATGATCAGGTCAAGCTCGAAGCCCACTTCGTGGATGATCTTGGAGCGGACAGTCTCGATCAGGTCGAACTTGTTATGGCTTTCGAAGAAGAATTCGACATCGAAATCCCTGATACCGACGCGGAAAAAATCGCAAGTGTCGGTGCCGCAATAAAATATATCGAGGAAAAGCAAGAGGCTTAATATGAGAAGACGCGTTGTTGTCACTGGACTCGGCGCGCTTACTCCACTCGGTTTAGATGTCGATTCGACTTGGGCGGCCCTCATGCAGGGCCGTTCCGCAATTAAAAAAATATCGCGGTGGGACCCTTCCGAGATGCCCACACAAATCGCCGCGGAACTTCCCAATGAATTCGATATAACCGTGTTGCTCGACCCAAAAGAAGCGCGTAGGATGGATCCCTACACGCATTATGCCTTTTGGGCCGCAGATAGCGCCATAAAAGATGCTGGCCTCGACGGCAATTTCGATCCAAACCGCGCCGGTGTAATTATCGGCACGGGAATCGGTGGAATTGGAACCTTCGAGGAACAGCACAAAGTCTTCCTTGAACGCGGTGTTAGAAGGGTTTCCCCATTCTTCATCACAATGATGATCGCCGATATCGCCTCGGGGATGATCTCCATTCATTACGACCTCAAAGGGCCGAATTTCTCCACAACAAGCGCTTGCGCTTCTGCCGGTCATGCTATGGGTTGCGCCCTCGATAACATTAGATATGGCAGGGCGGACATAATTATTACAGGCGGCGCAGAAGCTCCTATCGTGCCCATTTCCGTTGCCGGTTTTTGTGCGAACAGGGCGATGTCAACGCGAAACGACGAGCCGCATCGTGCCAGCAGACCATTTGATATAGACCGCGACGGATTTATAATGGGCGAGGGCGGCGCAGTTCTCGTTTTCGAGGAATACGAGCACGCAAAAGCCCGTGGCGCAAAGATTTACTGCGAGGTCGCGGGATTCGGAGCCACCGGAGACGCTTTCCACATCACCGCGCCGCCGGACGATGGCGAAGGCGCACATCGTGTTATGAAACTATCTATCGAAGACGCCGATATAGATTTTAACGAAATAGGATATGTCAATGCCCACGGCACTTCTACGCCAGTTGGCGATATATCCGAGTGCGTCGCGATAAAAACCCTTTTCGGCGAAAATGGCCCGCTGGTGTCATCCACTAAAAGCTCGATGGGGCATCTTTTGGGTGCCGCCGCCGGTATCGAAGCCATCGTTGCGATTAAAGCGCTCAACGAGAACATCGTTCCGCCGACACTAAATCTCGAAAACCTCGATCCCGGTTGCGAAGGCGTCAATCATGTCCTCGAAACCACAGAAATCAAGCTGTCGGCGACGATGTCGAACTCTTTCGGATTCGGAGGACACAACAGCTGTTTGGTCTTCCGTAAACTCTCGTAAATGGGTATTTTCAGCCATAAATATCCCACGTCTCTCGAATCGAGATTGGGGTATAGATTCAAAAACAGGAAGCTCTATCGCAAAGCGCTGACCCATCGTTCGTGGATTCCCGAGGACGGCGACGCCATACGCGAGGACTCGAACGAAAGGCTCGAATTTCTCGGAGATGCCGTTCTTGAACTTGTTGTAGCTGAATTTCTCTTCAACCGTTTTCCCGGAAGACCGGAGGGGGAGCTAACAGAATTTCGCAGAATACTTGTCAACGGCGATATATTAGCGATGAAAGCTCGCGAGCTTGGGCTTGGAGATGAGATTATCCTTTCGCCGGGAGAAGAGGAATCCGGAGGACGCGATAAAGACTCGATTCTCAGTGATGCTTACGAGGCGATAATCGGCGCGCTTTTTCTTGACGGCGACCTCAAAGCCGCGCGCAGTTTCATCTTGGGATTCCACCTAAGCGATTTTGATGAGCAAATCCACTCGGACAGGCATGTGAACTACAAAGGGAAACTGCTGGAATATTTTCAAGCGCGAGGCTCGAGGCCGCAATATTCGACAATCAATGAGACCGGTCCCGATCATGACAAATTCTTTGAGATTGCTGTTGTTATAGGACAAAAGGAAATAGGGCGCGGAACAGGTCAGAGCAAAAAGAACGCCGAACAGGCCGCCGCAAAAGAAGCATTCGCATACATTATGAACAATAAAGAAAACCAGAACACGTCGGAGTAAGCAATGGAAAAAAAGAAGACCACGATAAACATCCGGTTTATCTTCAATTTTTGCAACGATATAGACGAAATGCGACAATTCTATTCCGAGCTTATCGGTCTCGAAGAGGTTAGTTATAAAAACGATGATGAATGGGGTTGGCTCGTTTACGAAAGCGAGGGTCTCCAGTTCATGTGGTTCCGCTCCGATGAGGAATTGCCGGTTATCGACGGTTGGGCGAACCAGCCGGGCTACGAAGGCGGCGAGTATGCGCTCATATCGTGGTCGATAGAGGTGCCGAAGGCAGTTTTCGAGGCTGTTGTCGAACGGTTGAAAGCCTCCGGCCACAAGCTTTTGAGTATGGAACCCGAATGGCGCCAGGATTCATATTGGGGATTCACCGTGATGGATCCGATGGGCAACACCGTCGAAATTTTCTATGAAGACGAAGAAGAAGAAGAAAAGGAATAACAAAGGAGAAAAATATGGATGACATAAAATCATACACTCTCGAATATTGGCGTGAGGACGATTGGTTTGTAGGCCGTATAGTTGAGATACCCGGATTGTTCAATCAGGGTAAATCTCTTGACGAGCTTGTCGGCAACCTTTACGATGCATATTTTCTGATGATGGAAGAGGGAATTCCACCTGAGGGCGTCGAAACCGAGCTAATGGAGTTCGAAGTCGAAGAAGAATAGGAACTTAGATGCCCATTATCACAATAGATGGACCGAAGGTCTGCGATCTCGATCGCAAAAGAGAATTCGCCGAGAAAATCACCAAGCTCGTATCGGAGTTCTATAATATCGCCCCCGGAGCGATCGTGCTTTTGCTAAAAGAAAACGCCCCGGAAAATGTCGCCTCGGGTGGAAAACTAATAATCGATTTTCAAAAATCTTCAGAGGAAAAATAGGGGAGGAGACATGCCCGTATTCACCGAAGAGCAGTTAATGATAAAAGACCTCGCGCGTAGAATCGCCGAGGAAAAAATACTCCCCGTCCGCGAACATTACGACCGCACGGGCGAATTTCCATGGGAGATAGTCGATGAACTCCGCGCCAGCGACCTTTTCGGAGTTTATATTCCCGAAGAATACGGCGGTTTCGGCGGCGGAATCGTGGAGATGGCTATCGTAACCGAAGAGCTGTCCCGCGTCTGCGGCGGAATCGCGCTGGCCTTTTCCGCGACAGGTCTTGGAACAATGCCGATCCTCCTTTCCGGTTCCGACGAGCAGAAGGCAAAATATCTCCCCAAAATCGCCACCGGCGAGACTTTGACAGCCTTCGCCCTCACCGAACCCGACGCCGGCTCCGACGCCGGTGGAATCAAAACCACCGCTATCAAAGACGGCGATGAATACATTCTCAACGGCACCAAACAGTGGATAACAAACGGCGGCGAGGCAAAAGTTTACACCGTCATCGCCCTCACAGATCCAACACGAGGCGCTCGCGGAGCATCGGCTTTCATCGTCGAGGACGGCACCCCCGGATTTTCCTACGGCAAAAAAGAGGATAAAATGGGAATTCGTGCCAGTGCAACCCGTGAGCTTATCTTCGAGGATTGCCGAATTCCGGCTGAGAATCTTATCGCGAAAGAGGGAATGGGCTTCATGGTCGCAATGAAAACCCTCGATTCTTCGCGCCCCGGAGTAGCTTCGCAGGCGGTCGGGATCGCCCAGGGCGCTTTCGAAGCGGCGGTCGGATACGCCCGCGAGCGTGTTCAATTCGGAAGGCCGGTCATCTCGAATCAGGGCCTTCAGTGGATGTTGGCCGATATGGCCACCCAAATAGTTGCCGCGAGAACCCTCGTTTACGATGTTGCCGCGAGAATCGACGCCGGAGAAACAAAAATCGGCAAAGAATCCGCGATGGCCAAGCTTTTCGCCAGCGATGTCGCGATGAAAGTTACCACCGATGCTGTTCAGATTTTCGGCGGCTATGGCTATATGCGCGAATATCCGGTCGAGAAGATGATGCGCGACGCGAAAATCACCCAAATTTACGAGGGAACGAACCAGATTCAGCGCAATGTCATCGCAACCGCGGTAATCCGCGAATCCGCTTCGGGCAAGTAGCTTTTAGAAAAGGCCTTCTAATGCGATTGAAAATCGGCCTCCTCCTTTTTCCCGCTCTCCTCTTCTCCGCCGGAATGGATTTGCCCTGTATAGGCGCAAAGGCCCTGGGAATGGGGGGAGCATTTCGGGCAATCGCAGACGACGGCACGGCGATTTTCTGGAATTCCGCAGGTATCGCAAATATTGACAGTAACGAGATAATAATCCTCGGCCAATTCATCTTTCCAATCAATAATTATACTCCTCACGATACCCTGATAGCCCTAAACGGCCTTTTTCGCGAGGGCAATCAGGAAATGCGGGACAAATTCTTCCTCCTCGGAAACGCCTTCGCCGTCTGGAAACCCATTTTTCTCCCCGATGGAACTTTCGGAATCGGAATATATTCCCCGACCGGAGTGGGGGCGAGGTGGGACATCCTCAAAAACGACTACGACAGCACCATCGCGAAATATTTATCATGGGAACTCTCCGTTTCGGAAGAGCTTCCCGAGGACGATTTCTTCGCGAGAATCGGGGCGTATAACATAGTCCCGACCTTCGCATATAAACCTGCGGATTGGTTTTCCGTGGGCGTTGGATACATCGGCGGCTATGCCCTTCTGGATGTCGATCTGGTGTCGAATAATCAGGAAAGAATGATGGAGGAGATGGGCGTGATTTTCCAGCATGCCGTTCTCACCGGATGGGAACACGGTCTTCAGCTGGGACTCCACTTCACTCCGCGGGAATGGCTTCGAATAGGCATTTCAGGCAAATACGAATCCGACGTCCGCTTCGACGGCGAATATTCGGAGACGGTCTATAAATTCTTCTCCGCCTCCGTTCCAAGTCTATTCCCGGGGGGAATGGAGGAAAAACCCGCAATCGGAGCCAAAGCCGAACTTCCCCGTCCACTTTCCGGCGGAATCGGTCTTGCCGTCGATCCCATCGACAAACTAACCCTGTCCATGGATTTCTCTTACACCAACTGGTCTGTGATGGATTCCATCCGTCTCGAAGCAGACACCGGCGGAGTTCTGGTCGGATTGCCCCTGATGTGGGAAGACAGCTACCGCTTTTCCATCGGCGCGGAATACCGTTTCGGCCAATATTCCACCCTCCTCGGAGCTTTTTACGAACCCAATCCCCCTGTGCCCGAATATCAGAATCTATTTCTGCCGGATCTTAACGACAGAATAGCATTCTGCGGAGGTTTTGCAGTCCATCGGAAAAACTTCACCTTCGAAATTTCCGGCGAATTCGAGTTCTTCGGCGAAAAAAATGTCGAGCCTAACATCATTGACGACGAGATAGTAAACATGCCCGGCAGATACGAAAATTCCGTGGCGGATATTATCCTATCGCTGACTTATAGGTTTTTAACGGCTCCCCCTTAAAAAACCTCCAGAGCATTAAAATAGAACTTTTAGGGTAATGAGATTACCTCGAAAGCTTCTATTTCTTCATCGGCTTCATGTTGACATGGGCGAGCCATTTCCAGTCATCGCCGCTTTTGACAAATACGCTCATTCTTGGCGCGGGTTCAGAATCGAGGCGTTCGCCATCGATTGTCTCTTCGACAGACACGAAATAGGTAACAATCATCGTGTTATCCAACGTCGTAACTTTGAAATCGGTCAATTTATACTCACCAAGGCTAAGCGCGGCAATTAGCACGAGTTGATCTTCGAGATTCCGAGAACCGTCCTGATGCAAGGATTGGAAACCTTCGGCCATGATTTCTCGTAAACCCTCGGCATTGTTCGCTTTCATCTCGGCCCATACCTTCTCGACAAGACTTGTGCCGAGAGCTTGAATATCCGAAGTCTCCTCGGCAATCATCGGGATTGCAAGCAATAATATCAGCCAAAGAGCGCTAATAAGTGTTTTGCTTTTCATTTTTTTCCTCCAATGTTGATTGGCGATAAATTATCGCCGGTTATCTTGATTAGCTACAGATGCCAAATAACGTTCATTAATCTACAAATGTCAATTTCAAAATAGCTCATTACGCCCAGCTTATGAAAAAAAATGGAAAAATCCCTTGACAAAATGCATTCGAGGAATAAATTGAACCGAATCATGGCGAAGGTTCGTCATGGGTTATTGTCGATTTGACACAATTTGGAGGTTAAATGCCAAGGCGCAGACGTCCTGAAAAACGGGATATTGAACCCGATTATAAGTATAGCTCAAAGACTGTTGCGAAATTTATCAACAGTGTGATGAAGCGCGGAAAGAAATCCACCGCACAGACCCTCGTTTACGATGCTCTCGAGATCGTCGAGAAACGCACGAAAGAAAACGGCTTCGATGTTTTCGAGAAAGCTCTCGAAAATGTCAAACCCCAGCTTGCGGTGAAACCCCGCCGTGTCGGCGGTGCGACATATCAGGTTCCGGTTGAAGTTCCGGAAAGGCGACAGGTTACACTCGCTTTCAGGTGGATTCTCCAGTATGCCCGTGCGCGGGGCGATCATGGCTTTGCCAGCAAACTCGCTTCCGAACTTATCGCCGCCTCCCAAGGCGAAGGCAATGCGGTCAAAAAGAAGGTCGATACGCACAAAATGGCGAAGGCCAACCGCGCCTTTGCACATTATCGCTGGTAAATCGATATTCGTGATTAGATATGAAAAGGGCAGGCTGTGAAGCCTGCCCTTTCGCCTTTTCAGGATACTACCAACGCCACCAAAGGCCGAGAACCGGCATCACATAGTCCCAACCATCCCCCGCGGAGTAATGTGCTCCGAGTTGAAGATTGAATTTCTCCCAAGAATGCAGATATGATGCGCCTACGGAAAAAGCCTCGAAAGAGAGGTCATATCCCGCTCCGGCAAGTATCGCAGAATGTTTGCTGAGATTCACCTCGATATTGACCGGAACACTTGTGCCATAGGCCGCACTTCCGGTAACCTCCGTGCTGTCGATGTTGAAATCCGGTATTATTGCATAATTTGCGCCGAGATGTATCTTGAACGCTTCGCTGAGCGGAAACGAAGCGTTGGCTGAAAGGTTAATTGAATTGAAGCTATCATCTCCAAGTTTGAAATACGCCCATCCAGCACCACCGGCGAGTCCGAACCCCGGTTTGTCGAGGAGATTATATTTGAGGTTAGCATTAAAGACACCGAAAATATCGGCCAAGAGATTTGTGCCGATTTGAAAGTTGTCAGTAATGCCATAAGCCAAAGGGCCGATTCCAAGAAGAACCTCCCCCTCATTCAGAGTGTAGGCGGTGGGAATGCTGTGGGCGTCGGTGAGTCTGTGGTCTTCATCAATTATTCCGAAGGCTGAAACCACAATAATAGCCGTAAGAATAACAATCGAAACAACTCTGTTCATCATCTTCTCCTTTTTGTTGAAACCTATCTTTGTTTCAAAATAAATTAAAGTTGCGAACTGTCAAATGAAATTCTTTCGGGAAGATAATAGTTTTATCTTGAAATTAACATGGATTACCATTATATTCCTATGATTAGAGAAAAAAAGACTATGAGAAAATTTTATAAAATAATCATTTCAGCTACTTTGCTTGTCGGCACACTCTTCGCCGCCGAGGAAGAATTGCCTGCCTTGAATTTTAACAAATTGATTCCCATTGCGATCGCATTGATATTCTTCATTTTAACACGCAAAAAGAAACCCAAAATCGACATCGACTCGGAATCGCAAAAAATTGTCCCCGAGGAGAAATACTCTTCGGTCGGCGATAATCCCTCAAATTTCGATGTCGGCTATTCGCAAAAAATCGAACGGCATTACGAGCCAATCGAACCAAAATGAGAAACTCAGTCCTAATCTCGATTTTAGCCCTTAGCATGCTTCTAATCCTCTCCTGCGGAACAGAGCCAACGACTAACTCTGGAAGGGTTCAGCTTCAGAATGTCGAGAACCAGCCCTATATACATATCAGCCCACCGGAAGACCCCGAGGGCGATCCTGTCGAAACGATTTACGATGTCAACTCACATGCCGGCAGAGTTTTCAGCTATAAGAAACGTCTTGTTTATGAGAATATCACCATAATCCGCAGTATCAACGATATTGGATATTACAGCTATTGGTGGTCGAACGGCAAAATAAGAAGCTATCGCGAGACGAGGTCTTTCGAGCCATTTGGCGTGACGAGCTATATTGTTGTCGATAATTGTATCTACAATCGCTATGGCCTTCTCAACAATTATCGTGCGATTGTCGATGGAATGCTTTATTATTTCGGCGATGAGTTCAATCCGGATACTATGGATTACTCAAATCCATTTTGATTGTGGAGTTCACATAAACCCGCAAAAAGAGCCCCATTAATATTCCTGTTTGACAAACCGGAAATTTGGAATAATTTATTCGCACTGCAATGTTTTCATTGCCGAGGTTATTTGTGATGTCTATTAGGAGAGGTGCCGGAGCGGTCGATCGGGGCGGTCTTGAAAACCGTTGTCCCCTTCGGGGACCCAGGGTTCGAATCCCTGCCTCTCCGTATTATTTATAGAGCTGTGATATTGAGTATTGTCAATAACATAACTCGACTCTCAAATTCTCCTTGATTAGACCATTATACTCCGAACGCGGAAAGAACTCCATCTGCTGTTAATTAGCCCGTTCAAGAAATCCTATCCTTATCAGTTTATAGCTTTCTTTGGGAAAATCAGAAATTTGATTTAACCAAAATACCTCTTGACTTATTTGTGGTATCTCTGTATTTTAATACTGTAATTATGAAACAAACAAGGAGAACTGAGCTATGAAGAACATTGTAACCTTTTCTGAAGCCGCTTCGCTCGGGATGCACGCCATGGTATTCCTCGCTGAAAACCCGGAAGTATATTTGTCCACAGAGGAAATCGCCAAGGAGATAGGCGGATCGAAACATCATCTCGCGAAGGTCATCGGGAGGCTTTCGCAAAATGGATTGGTCGAGTCGATGAGCGGCCCCAAAGGGGGCATAAAGCTCGCTAAACCTCCCGATAAAATCAGCTATCTCGACATATTCCAAGCGATCGAAGGACCGGTGAGCACCTCGAACTGTTTTCTCGGAAGATTCTGTTGCAGACGGAAAAATTGCATCTTCGAGGATATTCGCGACGAGCTATTCAATAGAATGAAAGAATATTTTGTTTCGACAACACTCGAGGACTATATAAAACGTTTTAACAATTAAGGAGACGTCATGATTCGTTTTATCGAAAAAGAGCAAGCGCCAATCAAAGAAACGCCCCACGAAGCCGAGGTTCGTGCTCTTCAGGACACCGAATATGTGCAGATGAGCCATATCGAGATCGCGCCGGGAAGGGCATTGCGGAAGCATATAACACCGGTGGACGCGATTTTTTATATCCTCGAAGGCGAGGCGACAGTTCTCATCGGCGACGAGGAAATCGTGGTGGGAAAGGACACTTTTGTCGATAGCCCCGCGAAGATTCCACATCAGGTGCTCAACAACGGCGATTCTATCGTGCGTTTCCTCGTGATAAAGGCTCCGCGCCCAACTGAACAAACGAAAATGCTATAGTTTAGGGGAATAATGAAACGGAAAATCATCGAAATCGACCAAGAACTTTGCGACGGTTGCGGAATTTGCGCGGAGGCCTGCCATGAGGGGGCTATTCAAATGGTGAACGGCAAGGCGAAACTCGTAAGTGATATTTACTGCGACGGCCTTGGCGATTGTATCGGCGAATGCCCACAAGGCGCGATTACGATAATCGAGCGCGAAGCGGAGGCTTACGACGAAAAGGCGGTCAGCAAGAATATACAGGCGAAAACAGCCGGCGAAAAACTTCCCTGCGGATGCCCAAGCACAAACATAATGGACCTTACAAAAGGCACGCCGAAAAGTTGCTGTAGCGAAGACTCTGTCGAGCCGGAGACGATAAGCTCACGCCTACGTAACTGGCCTGTGCAGATTCATCTCGTGCCGCCACATGCACCTTGGCTCAAAGGCGCGGATATTGTCCTTGCGGCGGACTGCGTCCCCTTCGCCTATGCCGATTTTCACCGAAGCTTCCTCGAGAGCGGTCCGGTGCTCATCGGCTGTCCGAAACTTGACGACGCTCAGTTCTATATCGATAAAATTGCTGAAATGATTGATGTCGCCACTCCGAAAAGCCTGACCGTGCTTCGTATGGAGGTGCCATGTTGCGGCGGAATGAGCCAAATCGCACAAAAGGCGATTATGAAATCAGATGTTCAAATCCCTGCGAAAGAAGTAATAATCGGCATTCGCGGCGATATCATTTCGAAAAGAAATCTAATATAACATCAACGAAGGAGAAAAATGGAAAAGGAAAGAATTTCTCACCACGAAAGCGTTGTTAAAGCCTACGAACGCATCAAACGCGACGGCATGACGAACATATGGGACCGCTATGAAGCACAGGGGCTTGGCCACCCCGATAAAAGATGCCCCTTCTGTATGGACGGCGTTCGTTGCGATCTTTGTTCTAACGGCCCATGTAGAGCAGATGCACAAAAGGACAAGCGCGGTGTCTGTGGAATCACTGCCGACGGCATGGCGATGCGAATGATGCTCCTTCGTAATGTTATGGGCGCATCGACTTACCAGTATCACGCTGAACAGACTATTAAGACCCTTCGCGCCACTGCCAAAGGCGAGACGCCATATAAAATTGTCGAGGTTGAAAAACTGCGCAGTTTCGCCGAGAGGCTCGGCCTCGACCCTAATGGCACAAAAGAAGAGGTCGCACTTCGTCTTTGCGATTATGCAACTACAGAATTCGCGAGGTCGCATCAAAGCGAGAGCGATGTCGTCGAGAAGCTCGCCCCGCCGGAACGCAAAAAGCTTTGGCACGATTTGGGAATCTTCCCGGGCGGAATTCATGGCGAAATTATGTTCTCGACCGGCTCTTGCCTCACAAATGTCGATGGCTACTATGTCAGCCTCGCACTTAAGGCAATGCGTCTCGGTATTGCGATGGCATATCAGAGCCAGATTATTAATGAGTTCTGTCAGGATATCCTTTTCGGAATTCCGCGCCCACACGAGATGCGCACAGATTTGGGCGTCCTCGACCCCGATTATGTTAACATCCTGCCCAACGGCCACGAGCCTTTCCTCGGGTTTGCAATAGTCGAAGAAGCGCGCAAGGAAAAGTGGCAGAACCTCGCCAAAGAGGCTGGTGCAAAGGGATTGCGTCTAATCGCGAACATCGAAACCGGTCAGGAGATGATCCAACGCTGGGAGATGGACGATGTTTTTTATGGCTATACCGGCAACTGGATTATGCAGGAAGCGATTCTCGCAAGCGGCTGTGTCGATTTGTTCGTCGCAGATATGAACTGTTCGATGCCCATCGATCCCATATACGCCGAAAAATATAAGTTCAAACTCATTCCAGTCAGCGATTTGGTCGCTTTCGAGGGAGTGGGCGAGAGGCTCGAATATGAACCGAAAAAGGCGCGCGAACAGGCCGAACAGCTTATTCAGATGGCCATCGACAATTTCCCGAAACGACGCGAAACTGTCGAACCGATAACCGGGTTCCCCATGGGCGATGCAGTAGTCGGCTTCTCGACCGAGAGTATTCTCGAAGCCCTCGGCGGGACATTAGAACCGCTACTCGACGCGGTGAAAGCCGGACATATCCGCGGGATTGTCGGAATGGTTTCATGCACAACTCTTCGCGATTCGGGGCAGGATGTGCATACCGTCAAAGTCGTGAAAGAGCTTATCAAGCGTGATATCCTCGTGCTGTCGATGGGTTGCGGCAACGCGGCGGTTCAAGTAGCCGGTCTATGCAGTCCGAAAGCAAAAGAAATGGCCGGCCCTGGATTGAAGGCCGTATGTGAAGCTCTCGGCACACCGCCGGTTCTTAGTTATGGCACATGCACCGACACAGGGAGAATCGCCGACCTAATTCACGCCGTATCAGAAGCTCTTGGCGGTGTTCCAGTTCCAGATCTGCCTTTGGCGGCGGCGGCTCCCGAGTATATGGAGCAAAAAGCCACTATCGACGCCATTTTTGCGCTGGCGTTTGGGTTATACACCTATGTCAATCCTGTTCCGCCGGTTACTGGCGGCCCGAATCTGGTAAAACTACTAACCCAAGATATCGAGAACATCACCGGCGCAAAATTGGATGTCGAAACCGACGCCCAAAAGGCCGCGGACAACATCCTCGAGCATATCGAATCGAAAAGGAAAAAACTCGGGATATAAGCACTCCTCAAGGAAAAACAAAAAAACCCGCCCTCGATTCGAAGGCGGGTTTTAATTTCCCTGTGCGAGATGCTTTTACAACAGGCCTTTGGTGAGGAAAAGCATGATTGCTTTTTGAATATGAAGCCTATTTTCAGCCTCGTCGAAAACCACGCTGTGGGGACCGTCCATAACCTCGTCGGTAATCTCTTTGCCGCGCTCGGCGGGAAGACAATGCTCCACTATAACGTCGGGTTTGGCGTAGGAGAGAAGCTTTTCGTTGACCTGGAAAGCCTGAAGCTTTCGAGCCTTTTCTTCGGCCTTGTCTTTTTCGCCCATGCTTGCCCAAACATCGGTGTAGATTACGTCCGCGTCGGTAACCGCTTCGATTGGGTCGTCGGTAAGTGTGATTTTGCTAACTCCAGCGGCAATCGCTGAATTAAGAATTTCGGTGTCGGGGCGGCAGTCGCTTGCAGTGCCGATACGAAGGTCGATTGCGACCCTTTTCGAGAAATTCAACCAGCTGTTGGCTATGTTATTACCGTCGCCGACATAGGCGATGCTGATGTTATCGATAAATCCCTTGTGTTCCATAATCGTGAGCGCGTCGCCCATGATCTGGCATGGATGGGTCAAATCGGTAAGTGCGTTGACAATTGGCACGCTGGCATGTTCCGCAAGTTCCTCGACCTCAGATTGGGCATAGGTGCGGATAACTATCATATCGACATAACGGGACATCACTTTTGCGATATCATGGACACTCTCGCGTTTGCCGATGCCGATTTCACCATCGGTGATATAAAGCGGATGTCCGCCGAGCTGGGAGATACCGATCTCGAAGCTTAGCCTTGTGCGAAGGCTCTGTTTGCGGAAAATCGTCGCGACAGCCTTGCCCTCGAGAGGTTTTGGGTTTTCGCCCCATTTGCTGAGATGTTTCAGAACTTTTGCGCCGGCAAGAATATCCTTGACTTCCTGCGCAGTAAGGTCGTCGATACGAAGAAAATCGCGTTTCATCAATCCTCCTTATATTAAAGCCGTTAATCTTGTAACGGCCTTCAGTTCAAAATGCCGGAGGCCGGACTTGAACCGGCACGCCCCGAAGAGCGAGGGATTTTAAGTCCCTTGCGTCTGCCCATTCCGCCACTCCGGCAAAATATTGTCATACCACATAAAAACAAGCAACACGTAATAATTCGCTTGTCTATATTTGTATGACTACCGATACAAATTAAACATCATCAACTTGAAAGTCAAGAAATAAAAGGAACTTGGCGGATTCTTGCCGCTCTTTAAAGTAGCAAACATCGATAACTACGCCTTTTCCGATTTTGCCTTGACGACGCCGATCCACATCCCTATATTAATAGGTCATTTTTCTAAGTTCTTGACAAAAAAAGAAACAATATTAACAAAGGGGAAAATATGCCACGTAAGATGATAGCGATGGACGGCAACAGCGCCGCCGCTCACGTTGCGCATGCATGCAACGAAGTCATCGCAATATATCCCATCACTCCTTCGAGCGCAATGGGGGAGATCGCCGACGAGAAGTCGGCAAAGGGCGAAACAAACATTTGGGGAACTGTCCCGAGTGTTGCTGAACTACAATCCGAAGGCGGAGCTTCTGCCGCCATCCACGGCGCTTTGGCGTCTGGTGCTCTCGCTACGACATTCACGGCGAGCCAAGGGCTTCTTCTGATGATACCGAATATGCACAAAATCGCCGCAGAGCTTTTGCCATCGGTGTTCCATATCTCGGCGAGGTCGCTCGCATGCCAAGCGCTTTCCATTTTCGGCGATCATTCTGATGTAATGAACTGCAGAACAACAGGTTACTGCATGATGCCCTCCGGAAGTCCGCAGGAAGTTATGGATATTGCGATGATTTCTACTGCCGCGACTCTCGAATGTAAACTGCCTTTCCTTCATTTCTTCGATGGTTTTCGCACCAGCAGTGAAATCCAGAAAATCGAGGTGCTCACCAAGGACGATATGCGTGCGATGATCGAGGAAGAATTCGTTATCGCTCACCGTAAACACGCTCTTTCGCCGGATCACCCGATGCTGAGCGGAACAAGCCAGAATCCTGATGTTTATTTCCAAGGTCGCGAAACCGTAAACCCATACTATATTGCGGTTCCGGGCATTGTCGAAAAATATATGCGCAAATTCGAGCAGATTGTCGGCAGAAAATACGAGCTCTTCCAGTATGTCGGCGCACCGGATGCCGAAAGGGTAATCGTTGTGATGGGAAGCGGAGCGGAAACCGCCGACGAGACCGTGCAGGCCATGGTTGCCGACGGCGAAAAGGTCGGTGTCCTCAAAGTGAGGCTTTATAGGCCTTTCAGCGCGGAACATATGGTCAAAGCTTTGCCGAAAACCGCTAAGAAAATATGTGTCCTCGATAGAACAAAAGAGCCGGGTGCTTTGGGAGAACCGCTCTATCTCGATGTCGTCGCGGCAATCGACGAAATGATTGTAGCCGGAAAAGCCACTCATTTCGAGGACACGATTATCGTCGGCGGACGTTATGGCCTCTCCTCGAAGGAATTCACCCCCGGAATGGTGAAAGCCGTTTTCGATAACCTCCTTTCCGATAATCCCAATAACCACTTCACGATAGGCATCGACGACGATGTTACGGGTATGAGCCTGAAGTGGAAAGACGATTTCGCAACCGAGTGTGGTGAGGCATATCAGGCGATGTTCTGGGGCCTCGGTTCCGACGGCACTGTCGGAGCGAATAAAAACACAATCAAGATTATTTCCGAAGCCACGAATAAATACACTCAGGGCTATTTCGTCTATGACTCCAAAAAAGCCGGAGCGAGAACAACAAGCCATGTCCGTTTCTCCGACCGTCCGATAAAATCCTCCTATCTATGTCAAGACGCCGATTTCGTGGGATGCCACAACTGGACTTTCCTCGAGAAATACGACATGCTCAGCAGTCTCAAAGAGGGCGGCACTTTCTTGCTGAATTCCCCCTTCGAGCCGGAGGACACATGGGACAAGCTTCCGCGCAATGTTCAACTCCAACTCATCGAGAAAAAAGCGAAGCTTTATGTAATCAACGCAATCGACCTTGGCGTAAAGCTCGGACTCGGCGCGAGGATAAATACAATCATGCAAACCGCTTTCTTCAAAATCTCGAATGTTATCCCGATCGATGACGCGGTGCGGCTTATCAAAGAGCATATCTATAAGACCTACGGCGCGAAGGGCGAAGAGGTCGTGAAGAAAAACTACTCCGGTGTTGACGGCGCTTTGGAGCACATTTTCGAGATAAAAGTGCCCTCCGAACCAACCAGCAATATCGAGATGCCTCCGATTGTTCCCAAGCACGCGCCTAAGTTCGTTCAGGAGGTTACCGCGCAAATAGTCGCACTTAAAGGCGATGAAATAAAGGTTTCTCAGATGCCCCCCGATGGTCAGTGGCCGACTGCTACCACGCAATATGAAAAGCGTAATATCGCAATCGATATTCCGGTTTGGGACAAAGACCTGTGTATTCAATGCGGCTTATGCAGTCTCGTTTGTCCGCATGCATCAATCCGTATGAAGTATTACGATCCAAAGAGTCTCGACAAAGCTCCGGCGACTTTCAAATCGGTCGATGCTAAGGGCAAAGATTTCGAGGGCAAGAAATTCACGATTCAGGTCGCCCCGGAAGATTGCACCGGATGTTCTCTTTGTATGCAGGTTTGCCCCTCGAAGGACAAAGAAAACCCCGCGCACAAAGCCCTAAATATGCAAAGACAATTCGAATTGCGCGAGCCGGAAGCCGAGAATTGGGATTTCTTCCTCGGAATTCCGGAGGTCGATCCGGCGGACATCAAAAAGAGCACAGTCAAGGGCAGTCAGCTAATCAGGCCGCTATTCGAGTTTAGCGGTGCCTGCTCTGGTTGCGGTGAAACGCCTTATGTTAAGCTCGTTACACAGCTTTTCGGCGACAGAGCGCTTATCGCTAACGCGACCGGCTGTTCGAGCATTTACGGCGGCAACCTTCCGACCACCCCATACTGCAAACGCTCTGACGGCCTCGGCCCGGCCTGGACAAACTCGCTCTTCGAGGATGCCGCGGAAATCGGATTTGGGTTCAGACTTACTGCGGATAGGCTCGAAACTCAGGCTCGCGAATGCCTTCAGGCCGCAGAGTATGTTCCTGCGGAGATGAAAGCGCAGATTCTCGATGCCGATCAATCGACCGATCCGGGTATCGAAGCACAGCGCGCAAGAATCAAGCAGTTGAAGAAAATCGCGCTCGAAAAAGGAGATGTTTACCTCGAATCGCTGGCGGATTATCTTGTTCGCAAATCTGTTTGGATCTTCGGCGGAGACGGCTGGGCTTATGATATCGGTTATGGTGGTCTCGACCATGTTCTTGCCGCCGGCAAGAACGTCAACGCACTGGTTCTTGATACCGAGGTGTATTCTAACACCGGCGGGCAGATGTCAAAATCTACGAGCAGAGGCTCCACGGCGAAATTCGCCTTTGCCGGTAAACCTATGCCGAAGAAAGACCTCGGAATGATGGCGCAGAGCTATGGCTATGTCTATGTCGCGCAGATTGCCATGGGCTCTAACCCGAATCAGGCCGTGAAAGCCCTTGTAGAAGCGGAAAACTATGACGGGCCTTCGCTTGTTATATGCTACTGCCCATGTATTGCGCATGGTATCAACATGGTCAAGCAACTCGACGAACAGAAAAAAGCGGTCGATTCCGGACATTGGATTCTTTACCGGTATGATCCGAGACGTGTCGAACAGGGGCTTAACCCGCTTCAGCTGGATTCTAAAGCACCGTCGATACCGGTCGAGGAGTATATGTATTCAGAAAACCGTTATCGTGTCCTTAAAAGCATCGATCCCGAAAGAGCGACTTTCCTTGCAGAATTAGCTCAGCACGATGTTGACAGACGCTGGAATCACTACCGTCAGTTGGCGGAGATGGATTTCTCCTGGGCTAAAAAATAGCCTTTGCACAGAACAAAAAAAGCGGGAGCTTCGGTTCCCGCTTTTTTTTTGCTTCATTTCGGTGTTATTTTGGGACGATAATCTCTGATGGGTCGATTAGGCCGCGTTGCGGATCGACGATGTAGCTACCATCGGCCAAATCGAGCTGTGCTTTGATGTCGGGAATTCCCGTGTGATGTGCCAAGGCTCGTGCGATTGAAAAGGCCACGACAACAGGGTCGCCGTCAACTTTCGCTTTGATGAAACGGACATATATGGGATAATGGCTCACAACCGAGAAACCCTCGGCGCGGAGCGAATCGATTACGAAAGCGAGGCCGGGATCGCGTTTTATACGCGTTTGTGTGTAAGTATCGACCTGTGAAGGTTCCTGACATCTGGGTGTGATAAGGACGAAGAGAAATCCCAGTGCCAATCCGATTAGCAAAGCGTTGCCATATTTTGTCGCATTCTTCTTCCGCAAAATGCCCCTTTTACAGCATATACACGACCGCTACATTTTCCGGAACTCCGAGTTCAAATATACCTTTCGGCAGTTCCCGGCCGATATATTCCTTCTTAATCTCGACTTTGACCTTTTCATTTCGCATCGGATTTATGATAGTAATTTCCGTTGCCCTCGTCATTCCCTGAATTTCCGTAAAGCCGCCGTAGCTAATATCGAGAAGCGAGGTCCCGTCTTGATTGTAAATTTGCTTGCTTCCTAACACCCATCGCGAAGGCAGAATCTCTGCGCGCACGAAATCGCCGTCGTTGAGATAGATCAGTTCATAAAAATTGCGCAGATCCTCGAAGGCAACAAAGGAATCCAATTCGTCAACACCAAATATTCCGGACAACGCCCGAACCAAATCGGCAAATTCCATATTTAGACCTAACACCGGATTTTCTATTCCCGGTTCCGCCACCGCGACATAAAGCGTCCCCTGCCCGGGGAAATAGGCCGCGGTGGAATCGCCGATATTTACAAGAGCACCGGGTGTCGTGCCCAAAAGCCCACGGATATTCGCACGGAAGGAATCCGGCGCAGAGAAATAATAATCCGCCTCAAAAGAGGATTCCATTGTCGGGGTCTCGATAGATATGCTCATGCGCCCCATAATACCGTCGAGGCGGCTGTCGTGGAGTTTCATATTCTCAATCAGCTCGTCGAGTGTGATTTTGGCCGGCTCGAATCGAATAACCTCGCGGCTTCCCGCGCAGGCTAGAAAAAGAAGAGTCAATATGAAAATTAGCGCACGACTGATATCTGCCTCCCGCCGAGAATTCTGCCGTCGTCGCCCCTGACAACCGCAAGATAAACACCCGAGGGCAATTCGCGTCCGGACAAATCGCGCGCATCCCAGACAGTTTCAACCCGGCTTTCATTTATAGCGATAAAGCGCGAGACCAATTGGCCGTTAAGGCTGTATATTTCGACATCTCCCATTGCGGAAATACGACACGATGCATTGAATGGATTCGGATTTACTGATATTAAATCTATTTCGCGAGGCAACCTTTTTTCGGGAATATCCGTCAAGTTCAGAAGGTCATAAATAATCGACCAGATATGCGAATATCTCAGTTCGTCATCGCTGATTGCAGTGGAATAAACACTACTGAGATATCGATGTGTTCCGGCTGTTGTATTTCTTGTGATACGTGGAAATCCTGCGCCCGTGTAAGGGCCGTTAAGCGCAAAACCGACAGTTGTAGATGTGATATTGGAGAAGACATCGACATAATGGTCAGCTTCGGAGCGGTAGTAATAGGGCATTGTATCCGCAATGCTGAATAACGTCGATATCTGCAGGCTCTGAACATTTCCCGTAACAGCGGATTCGCCCTGATCGACGACATCCACACCGAAGAGATAGAAGAAATCCTGAGCCGCGGGCGGTCCGGTCGAATAGTCCGTGCCGGCATCGGGGCCTTCCCAATAGATATTGCCGCCACCGAGAACGAAATCTCTCAATGCGACAAGCGATGCATTATCGATAATCGTGTTTACCCCAAGTCGATTGCCTGTTACCACAATTACAGCTGTAACGCCAACGAGATTCATAGTTGAAACATTGGGGTCTTGGCTGGTTATCGCAATATCGCTAATTCTACCGCTAAGTTCGTTATAGAGAGCTTCCGCAGGGCCGAAACCTCCGGGAATAGGGGTATCGCCGTTGTCCCAGTCGATGATGATTAGCTGGGCGGTTTCAGTCCTCTCGAGGGTGAAATATATTGTCGTGTCCGAGAAGAACATCAATGCGTATGCTGAATCGGGCAAATAGCCGTCATGAGCGGCTGTGACCTTATATAGCCCCGGCGAAAGCCCTGAGATGCTGTAATTACCGATAGAATTTGTAGTTACGGAATATAATGTCGAATCGAGGGTATTAAGAGCGATAACCTGACTTCCGGAGAAATCCGATGTTCCCTCGAGTTCCACGGTGCCGTCGATTGTAAGTCCGCCTCCGCCGCCGGTTGTGTCTGACTCCAAAGCGAACATAATAGTCGTGTCGCTGGCGATTGTCGCAAAAGCACCGGAAGTATAGTAGCCGTCACGGGTTGCCACTATATTATACGACCCCATGGGAATCGTCGGAAACACTACCATTCCCGAAGCCTCCGTTGTGTCCCATATTCCAAGCTCGGTGAATGTTATCTTCGTGCCCGAATAGGATGGCGGCGGCGGAAAACCTGCAAGCATCGCCCAAACGGTTACCTCGAAAATCGAATCCGGAGTTGAAGAACCCACAGTGAATGTTATCGTGTCGGCGACCACATTCGGCGGAGAGCCGAAATCCTGAACCTGCGCGATGGCCGTATATGTATGCCCCGCAGTAAGCGGAAGGAAGGGGGTATATATAACCTGCATTCCTCCGGCGAAGGGCAAACGTGTGCAGAACCAGCTTACGTCGCTGTCGTCGAGCCAAAGCTTTGTATTCCATAATGTTGTGTCGATGCCCCCGCTGTCGAAAGCCATGAAGGAGATCGTTGTGGTGGTGCTAACACCAGTATCGCCGTCCTCGGGAACCCAGTTCGATATAGTGGGCGGGATTGTATCAGTCGGCGACGGCGTAACATTCTGTTCGAGCCTGATGAAACAGAAATAGCCCACAGGAACAACGAGACTGTCGTTCGTGTTCATATCGATCCATGCAAGCGTGGTGTCCGGGAGGGTGCCATAGGCGATGGACATGTGCCTTAATGTATCCGAAGGCACCATCGACCGGCTCCATCTCGCAGTGATACTCGGTGCGGTGAAATTCATGAACTGAATTTTCCAGATATGCAGAGTATCAGTATCCGAGCGGATATCGTTGCGAAGGTTTGTGAGACTGCCTTCGAGAACAGATTGGGCATCGAAAACCATTGTAAAGGGAATCGCGGGGAAATCGAATGTCAAATCATAGCCATCCGTCGCGCCGGGTTCTACGCCGAGGGTGCAACTCGCGAATACCGAAGGGGTATCCCAAAAAACTACCGGCAAACGGAATGAATAGCCGTAGCAAATAGATACAGCAAGAAGAGCAATCGAGAGAAATATCTGTTTTTTCATTATTTGACCTCCAGAATTATAAGTAACAATATAATACGCCTTTCGCAAACTGTCAAGTTCGCTCTGAGTTATCTTTTTTTACGAAGTTCTTTCGCCGAAGTTATCCACATTATGAGAAAAACCTTGCGTTTGGAGCACTCATCTTATAATATTGTAAGTCTAATTAAGTTGCGGAGAGTTATCCGCGTCAGCCCTAAGAGGACTCGATTTGACAAGAAAGATAGCCATAGCAAATCAAAAGGGCGGTGTCGGCAAAACGACTACCGCCGTGAATCTGGCGGCCTCATTGGCCGCCGCGGAGGCTCGAACCCTCCTCGTCGATATGGATCCGCAGGGCAACGCCGGAAGCGGATTCGGGATTCGAGTTGGTTCGCACACGCCTTGTGTTTATGAAGTTCTGCTCGGCAATGTCGAGGCGAAAGAGGCGGTTCAGAAATATCCCGACCTCGAGTATCTTCAGGTAATTCCGAGTCATATCCGACTCGTTGGCGCACAGGTAGAGCTTGTCGAGGATCCGAAAAGGGAATACAAGCTCAGAGAAGCTCTTGACGCTGTCGCGGAAGATTATGATTTTATCATCATCGATTGCCCGCCAAGTCTCGGTCTGCTCACACTCAATTCGCTTATCGCCGCAGATTCCGTGCTTATTCCTATTCAGTGCGAATATTATGCTCTCGAAGGCCTCGGGCAATTACTTACCACCCTTAGACTCGTCCAGAGGGAGCTGAACCCGGAGTTAAAGGTCGAAGGGGTTCTTCTTACTATGTTCGATAAAAGGCTGAACCTTTCGAGGCAGGTAGCCGACGAGGCGCGGAGCTATTTCGGAAACACTGTCTATAAAACCATAATCCATCGGAATGTCCGGCTTTCCGAAGCGCCAAGTTTCGGCAAACCTGTGATTCTCTACGATGTCGGTTCTAACGGTTCAAAAAACTACCTGAATCTGGCCAAGGAGGTTATGAATGGGCACAAGGAAAGCGCTCGGAAGGGGGCTTGAGGCTCTTCTGCCGGGTTCGGTTGCAGAGGTTCTCTCCGGTGATGAAATCCTCAGTATTCCGGTCAATCAGGTCAAACCCAACCCGGACCAGCCCCGCAAAGAGTTCGATGAAGAGGCTTTGCAGTCTCTCGCCGAGTCGATAAAGGCGCAAGGTGTGCTTCAACCTATCCTCGTTGTCAAAACCGATGACGGTTTCGAGATTATCGCCGGCGAAAGACGTCTGAGAGCCTCGATACTTGCCGGCAAAAAACGTATTCCCGCCCTTATTCTCAAAGAAAAAGACCCCTCTGCCCTTTTCTTTTTCAGCCTTGTGGAGAATATTCAACGCGAGGATCTCAACCCTATCGAAGAAGCTTACGCCTACAAGCATCTTATCGACGATTTCGACCTAACACAGGAGCAGATTGCCGGAAAAGTGGGCAAGTCCCGTTCGACGATTGCGAATACGCTTCGATTGATTTCGCTACCGAGGGAAGTTCAGGATTTCATCGCGGAAGGCAAGCTATCTGCCGGTCATGCGCGAGCGCTTCTCGCCGCAGGCGATGAGGAAAGAATGTTACGCCTTGCCAAACTGGCAATATCACGGGGATTGTCGGTCGAAAGACTGGACATAATCGCAAGGAATGAGAAACCCTCGCCCCGTCATCGCCGAGGCCAAAAAAAATCGGACCTACAGACACTTCGGGCTGGCGCGAAAAAACCGCTCTCACCGGAAATCAAATCGCTTCAGGAGGAACTCGAACTGTTCTTTGGAACGAAGGTTGTTATAGATAGCGGATCGGACGGCGGCTCAATTGTTATCGATTTCTACTCTAAAGAGGATCTTTTGCGAATTATAGAACTTATCTCGAATAGCTGATGCCGACAAAAAGCGGAATAACAATATTTCTCGTCCCTCATAACCGGAAAAAGTCTCTGTCGCTCCATTTGGAGGCGTGGCAGGTAACCTTGGGGATTATCCTTTTCGGCGTGGCGGTGCTTATTTTTGTTTTCGGCGTGATTGCGGGCGGCAAGAGCATGAAAATCGTCGCGGAAAATCGCAGTCTGCGCGCACGTAACGAGATGCTTCGCAATGAAAGGCGCAAAATCGCCGATCTCGAACGTGAGCTTGCCGAGACAAATAAGCTCCGAAAATGGATGCAGAGCATGATTGCACCCGAAGGCACCCAAAAATCAGCGGAGGCTAAAACTGCCGAGGTCGGTGGAATGGGCTTTTTGTCGATGCTCGACCGCCCCTTCGAGATGCGAATTCTGCCCAAACTCGATGTTGCGGAGGATAGCCGTCTTCGCAGAATGGATTTCATCCCACGCGGAGTCCCTGTTAAAGGCCCTGTAACAGCACGTTTCGGCGAGATGGGCGGAAAATTTATCTCTCCACACACCGGCATAGATATTGCCGCCCCGAAAGGCACGGTTGTTTTCACAACCGCCGCAGGGATTGTGGTTGCGGTCGATAATGACAAACAGCTCGGCCTCGTGATAACTATCGACCACCTGAATGATTATAAAACCAAATACGGCCATCTTAACAGCGCATCGGTAACTACCGGAGATTGGGTCGAGCGCGGCCAGAGAATCGGAGTTGTCGGCGAAACCGGCCATGCGAGAGGAACTCATGTTCATTACGAGCTTCTATATCGCGGCGAAGCTGTAGATCCACAGGCCGAAAAATCAATTGCAGAAAAGGAAGGATGATAGAATGGCAAAAATGAACGGAAACACTTCGGATAGAGTTCTAAACACGATAATCGGTCCCGGATGCCAGATTAAGGGCGATCTGAGTCTCGATGGAGGTCTTCGTATCGACGGCACAGTCGAGGGCAATGTTAAAGCCGGTGGGCCTATGACAGTTGGTTCGGAAGGCAAGATTATCGCCCCAAAAATCGATGTCCGAAGTGCGACTATCGGCGGTTATGTCGAGGGCGATATCACAGCACCGGAAAAACTGCATCTCGAACCGTCGGCGCATATTGTCGGGAATATTATCACAAAGGTTCTCGTAATCGAAGAAGGCGCGAAATTTCAGGGCAACTCAAAGATACCCGAGTAAGTTTTCAACATCGGGTGTTCATAATTAATCGCTATTTATCATTCTGTTAGATAATGACTTATACAATTTTGTCTCAAGGGTCAGAAAAAGTTATCAACATTTTATTGCCAACATTCGGCATGTTATCCGCCGAAGGTGAGGGATAGATGGAACAAACAATCGAGAAAATCAAAATCGCAGAGGCCGAAGCAAAAAAAACTATCGCCGAGGTTCGCAAAAACGAAACCGCAAGGCTCAATGCCGCTCGTGAAAATGCCGAGGCTCGTAAAATCGAAATCCGGAAAAGAGGCGAAAAGGCTGTCGAAGATGCCGTGAAAGCATCATCGGAGAAGGCTCAGGCTGAAATCGACCGGATGAAATCGAGCCACGACAACGATAACACTCAGCTTCGGAAAGAGGTCGTAACGAAAATGGACAATGCAGTCGAACAAATCGTGGAGGCTTTCATCAAATGGCGATAGTTCCGATGACCAAGGTGGGCATTCTTGCTCACAAAGCCGATTTCGATGAAGTAACTGCGCGTCTTGGCGAGATGGGTGTTGTCCAAATTTCTCGTCCGCGGGAAATTTTCGCCGATTCGGGCAAGGACATCGAAGACCTTCTCGTTCGAATCAAAAGGGCGGTTGACTTCTTTGCGTCATTTTCCGAAAAACCTCCAGAGCCGCTTAAAATGACTTCATCGCAACTTCGCGAGATGGTCAAAGCAATCGATCTTCACGCGATACTTACAAAAACAGAATCCGAACGCCGTGAACTCGAAAATGCAAAATCCCGACTGTCCGAAATCGAAAACTCACTTCGAGATATCCTCCCCTATAGAGCTTTCAGTTATAGCTTTGATGAAATCCGTGGGGCCGGCGATGTTGTAATTCGGCTTGGGTATCTGCCAAAAGTCTCAAAAATAGAGCCTTCACTGGAAGAATACGATTTCGCGGAACTTTTTGCGTCGAGCATTATTAGCAAAGATACGGATGGCAACTATCTTGTTATATATTATCATAAATCTGCCACTGAGCAAACCGAGAAATACCTCTCTGACAACGATTTTGGGGAGTTTCGTTTCGAGAATCTACACGACACTCCCGCAATGGAAATCGCGCGGCTTCAAACTGAGCATACCGAAGTCAAATCCTCGATAGAGGCACTCTCAGCTCGATTCAAAGATGATGCGAAGGGATTGCTTCCCAAGCTTAAGGCCTCTGAGGGCTTTTACCGTGCCGAAATGGCCGAGCAAAGGCTTCGAGACATCGCCGAATCCACCGATCAAACCCTTTATCTAACCGGTTGGACGAAAAAGGCGGATATCGATAAACTGAAAAGCGAGCTTTCCAACGAATTAGCCGCCATGGTCGAGGTTGTTAACTCAGATGAACACGAGGCACCGCCTGTCGCGCTTAAAAACCCGCCGGTAATCGAGGCTTTCGAGGTAATCACCGACCTGTATGGCAGGCCGCGGCCGGGCATGATCGATCCGACCCCCTTCATTGCGCCCTTTTTCCCGCTGTTCTTCGCCCTATGCCTCACTGACGCCGGCTATGGCCTGCTTTTGGCACTTCTCGGAGGCGGCTTCCTCGCTTTCGGGAAACTGGGTTCGGGCGCGAGGAAATTCATGCGCTTCATTCTCTATTCCGGAATTGCGACGGTTGTGGTAGGCGCCCTTGCCGGCGGCTGGTTCGGAATCGATCTCGAAGCCGTTGGCGGGCCGGTGGCCAATGCCCTACTCTCTATCAAGCTGTTCGATCCCCTCGGCGATGCCATCGAGTTTTTCGCGGCAAGCGTGTTTTTGGGCGTGATTCAGGTTTCGGTGGGATTTGTAATCAGCGGTTATGTCGGGGCGAAAGAGGCGGAAAACGTTGCGCTTAAAGTCCGCGCGGTGCTTTTAGCTATGTCGTGGATATCCGTAACTCTCGGTGCGGGTATTTTCATCGCAAATTTCCTTGTGCCGGAATTTATGACGCCATTCACGCCCATCGGCACGGCGGGGCTTAAATACGGCGCTCTCGGAATAGTCGGCTTCTCCTTGATTTTGGGAATCGCCGGTAAACGGGGAATCGGCGCGTCCCTCGGCGACGGCTTGGCCTTCGACGGCCTCTACGGCATCGTCAACCTATTCGGCGATTTGTTGTCATATGCGCGAATTCTCGCCCTCGGCCTATCGACTGGCGTCATTGCAGGCGTGATTAACATCATCGCCGGCCAACTCGTGGAGATGATCCCCGGCGTGGGAATCGTCATCGCGGGGCTGTTGGTTCTGGTCGGGCATGTGGCATACACTGGACTTTCAGCGCTGGGGGCTTTCGTCCATCCGGCGAGGCTCCATTTCGTCGAATATTTCACAAAATTCTACGAAGCCGGCGGAGAACCCTTCGCCCCATACAGTCGAGAGGTAGATGGCGTGGAGATAGTGGAGTGAGAGAAAACTCTAAATGAAAACAGAAGTCAAGACATACATAGAAAAGTTTTCCCTCAATAGGAGTACTGACTTGTTCTCCAGCTCGGAAAACGAAACGGAAAGAACCTATATCCAACTTAGTAACAGGAAGGTCCCAAAATACATCAACGAATTTTGGACTGCCAAACAAAGGCAAGCCGCAAGCATCCATGAAATATCATATCGCGCCTGTTTCAAACCTCAGCTTCCTGAATTTTTCATCAATCTGGTTACAGATGTAGGAGACACAATTTACGATCCGTTTTGCGGCAGAGGAACTACTCCTATTCAGGCCGGCTTGATGGGTCGGAAAGTTATTGCAAACGATGTCAATCCCTTAAGTCTCATTTTGACCAAACCAAGATTGCTGATTCCTGATTATGCTGAAATTGAAAACAGATTAAACGAGGTTGAATACAATTATAGCTGTTCGGCAGAGTTTGATTTATCGATGTTCTATCATCCTAAAACAGAAGCAGAAATTGTCTCCTTGAAACGGTATTTCAAAGAACGGAAAGAAGAACAGACCGAGGACGAAATAGATAGCTGGATTCGAATGGTTGCTACAAACCGTCTCACAGGTCATTCTCCGGGATTTTTCTCTGTCTATACCCTTCCGCCGAATCAGGCAACAACAAAGGAAAGACAGATCAAAATCAATGAGAAGCGAGGCCAGGTCCCTGAATATCGAAACACGAAGGAGATAATTCTTCGCAAATCAACTTCCCTGTTAAAAGGTCTTTCCAAAAGGAGAACAGAGTTATTGAGAACAGCCGGTAGAACGGCGAATTTTCTAACAGAAGATGCTCGATTCACCCATGAGATACCCGCGAATTCCGTAACCCTTACCGTAACTTCTCCGCCCTTTCTTGACATTGTTCAATACGCTCAGGATAATTGGCTAAGGTGCTGGTTTAATGGCATAGATATCGAAGAAATAGGCAAGAAAACTACGGTAACTAAAAATGTAGATGAGTGGTCAATGATCATGGGAAAAGTCTTCGAAGAACTATTTAGAATCACCCAAAAAACTGGCTGGGTAGCTTTTGAGGTCGGCGAGCTTCGTAAAGGCAAGTTGAAGCTCGAAGATTATGTTATCCCTGCAGGAGAAGAGGCAGGATTCAACACCACATGTGTTGTTATTAACCAACAGGATTTCACCAAAACCTCCAATATTTGGGGAATCGACAATAACGAATCTGGAACGAACACAAACAGGATTGTCCTGTTTCAGAAAGTGTGAAATGAACGAAGAATATGTAAATAAACTTGAGGCTGTTATCTCGAAGTTATTGGAGCCGTATAGAGATATACCTTTTGACGTCATTATTAATGGCTTGTGCGGATACAAGGTGATTCCTTTCGATTTGAAGGATCAAAGAGATTCAAAACTTCTTTGTTGCCCGCCGCAGAGGAAGTGTGAATATATACAAAGCGAATGGATGGAAAATCCTTTCTCTGGAGAATTTATATTGTGACATTAAACACGAATTCAATTCGGATAATAAGAGATTGTATTCGAAAGAACTTATTTTGGCTGAAGGAATTATCAATTCTAAGATATAATCAAATTTCAAAAATAACCAACTCCCCAAGGAGGAGAGGATGTCGAAAAGAATTGTTTTACTAATGGTGATTATGGCTCTTTGCACTGCTGTTACAGCATTTGCGCAGGATGAAGCCACGACCAAAGCCCCCGGATGGTTCTCTCTCGATGCCGGCGGATTAGCGCTTATCGGAGTCGCGATTGCAGTGGTTATCGCAGGTTTCGGTTCCGCAATCGGAATCGGTATCGCCGCGAATATGTCCATCGGCGCGATGCACGAACACCCCGACCTGTTTCCGCAGTTCCTTCTGCTGTCAGCACTTCCGGGCACTCAGGGCATCTACGGTTTCGTCGCGGGATTCCTCATCATTCTCTGGACAGGCCTTCTTAACGACCCCGCACAACTCGCCTCGCTAACCCCTCTTCAAGGCTGGCAGTTCCTTTTCGCGGGCATTCCGGTCGGACTCGCAGGTTTGGTCTCGGGAATCCATCAGGGCAAGGTTTGCGCGTCGGGCGTGGCTCTTGTGGTCAAAGACAAAGCCAATGTCGCCAAAGCCATGACCCTCGCCGCTTTCGTCGAGTTCTATGCGATCCTCGGTCTATTGGCGAGTGTGCTTGTTCTGCTGTCAATCAGATAGGGCGGCCGAATGAGTATCGAAGGTATCCTAAACAAAATTCAGGCGGAGACCGACGAGAAGACCGCCGAGATCAAAGCCGAAACCGATAGCGAAATTCGCGAACTCGAAGCCGAATTGAGCGAATTTGAAAAGAGCGTCCTCGTAAAATCGGAAGAGAAGGCACAAGCCGAAGCCAAACGCGCATATGAACAAGCTCTCAGCCGCGCAGAGACAAGGTTCAGAATGGAAACCCTCGCGGTCAAGCAGGAGCTTGTTCAAAAGGCTTTTCAAAAGGGATTCGAGGCGATTCTTAACCTTCCGGCAGAAAAACTGCGCGGAAGATATGTCTCCATGCTTGAATCTTTTGGGGAAAAAGAGGGCGAAATTGTTTATGGAAAAGAGGATAGCGCGATTTTCGACGGCGAATTCGATTCCCTCGCCAAACAAAAAATCGAAGGCGCGAATTTCTCGAAACGCCAATCCGACGATTTCGACCACGGATTCATGCTCAAAGCCGGCAGAATCCAATATGACGCCCGCACGGAGTCGATTTTCGCCCAGATTGCCGAAGATTTCACCGACGAAGTTTCGCAAATTCTCTTCGGTGGAGGTGTGCGGTGAGTTTGAATACTCCGCCGGTAGTATTCGGAGACACGCAATATGCCTTCGCTACAGGTGTTGTGCGGGGCAAATGGGTTAAGCGGCCGGGGCGTGCGGAATTTTTACGGCTTATCGACGCCGAAACAGGAGATATAGGCAAAATACTGTCAGAATGGGGTTTTCACAGCGCTGATGAAAACCCCGAAAAGGCTATCGCCGATGAATGGCTCGCGACTATCGGACTCATCGAAAATTTGTCTCAACACCCCGAATTGACAAGGCTCCTCCGCCTTTTCACGGATTTCACTAACGCATCGGCGGCTGTGAAGGCGGAGATTTTCGAATATGACTATCTTCCGCTTCATCTTTCGGGGGGATTCGCCTCTGCAGAGGATTTGATGAAAGCCGCTTCGGGCGAACCAAATCTCGGTTCCGTGCCAGTCGAAGTCGCGGAATCTATAAAGGTCGCGCGCGAGACCTATTCGGAATCACAACTGCCAATCGTTGTCGATCTGGCCTCCGACCATTATTTCGGGAAATTCTATGTCAGCCAGTTAACCGAAAGCGGCCGTGAATTTCTCGACGAATATGTCCGCAGATGGGCAGACAGCAAGAATCTGACCGCATATCTCCGCATGAGAATCGCTGAAATGCCTATGGAGTATTTCGACCGCTTTTTCATCGAGGGCGGCTATTTAGAACGCAATCGTTACGAACGGTTCGAGACTATGGAACTCGACGGAATCCCCGCGCGGCTGGTCTTTTCATATTATGGCAAACCCCTCGCGGATGCCGTTTCAAAGCTCGTCCACGACGACGACTTCGAGCCGCTGGCAAAATTCTTCCACTATAGCCTCGAAGACTACCTGCGACTGAATATCTATATTAGCTTCGGGCTGGAAGTCCTTCTGGCGTATGCTTTTCTCGTGTGGCGCGAGCTTAGAGCAATCGGCGCGGTTATGCGGATGAAAAAAGCCAAAATCGACCGCGATAGAATAATCGAAAGGGTGCGTTATGGCGACCTATAAAACCGCAGTGGTAGGCGATATCGCCACATGCCTGCCTTTTAGGGCGATGGGCGTAACCGCGATTATCGCCGAGGAGACCGAAAACCTCGCATCAGCGCTTAGAGAGCTTGTTAAATCCGGCGAATACGGCGCAATATTCGTTACAGAGGCTATTTCCGGGAGTATCGCGGAGGTCATCGACGAAACGCGTTACGGCACATTGCCCTCGATAATCCTTATCCCAACGGTGCAGGGAAGTCTGGGGAAGGGCCGAAACGCCGTCCGCGAGACTATGAAACGCGCCGCCGGACGCGACATTATGGGGGAGGAGTGAGAATATGAACCGCGCGAAAGATTGGCTAACCCAGGCTCATTACGACATTCAAGCCGCTGAATCCGCAAGGCAATCAGGATTCCACGAATGGGCTTGCTTTATGGCGCAACAAGCTTCAGAAAAGGCTTTGAAAGCCACAGCTCAAAATCGAAACGCTGTTCTGTGGGGACATAGCCTAAAAGAAATGCTTATGGCATTGAAAGAAAACTGCGAGATCGATCTGGCCGACAACCTCATGGAAAGAGCAAGAAACTTAGACAAGTATTATATTATAGCCCGTTATCCAAACGGCTTTAATACAGGCATACCCCACGATTATTTTGGGGAAAAGGACTCAGAGGATGCAATCAATTCTGCAAAAATACTCATACAGTGGTGTGACTCTCTGGAAACTCGATAATCAAGCGGCTATCGAGGCTCTGAAGGTCTCCGCCCAAAAACTCATAGAAACCCGCGATGATGTCAACAGGGTAATCCTTTTCGGCTCCCTTGCGGCAAAAAAAGCAGTGCCGGGCAGTGATGCAGATATTTTGATCGTCCTCGAAGACTCAAATATACCCCTTTGGTTCGAGCGGATCGACGAATTTGAAACTTTTTTTTCGGGAATTCGAATGCCCATCGAACTTTTTCCATACACAAAATCTGAAACAACCAGCATCCCCTTTGCTCGGACAGCTCTGGAAGAAGGAATCGTTCTTGCCGAGAGATGAAATGACCCAACTTCTCACCGACATACGAAAAGCCCTCGAATCCCGTGTGGATGAAGCCTACAAAATGGGCGCGGAGCGTTATTTCAAAGAGCCGATAAACATCCTCGGCGTCCGTCTGCCGGAAATCCGTCAGATTTCCCGCGAGTTTTATTCGCAAGTGAAAAATCTCGGGAAGACTGAATTTTTCGGCATCTGCGAGGAGTTGCTCGACACCGGAATCGGCGAAGAAACTACAATCGCCTTCGATTGGGCGTGGCGAAGAAAATCCCAATACGAGCTGGAGGATTTTTCCCGCTTCGAATCATGGTTGGAGCGGTATGTTAGCAATTGGGGGCATTGCGACGACATTTCATGCCATTCCGTAGGGTTCATGCTCCACAAATGGCCAAAATTAGCCGAAAATATGCCGAAGTGGGGGAAATCCTCCAATCGATGGCTACGAAGATCGTCGGCAGTATCTCTGATTTATCCTGTGCGCCGCGAAGTCCTTGTAGATAAAGCGTTTGAAATCGCGGACATCCTCATCGAGGATGAAGACGACCTCGTCCGCAAGGGCTACGGCTGGCTGTTAAAAGAGGTTAGCAATGCGCATCCTGAGCGAGTTTACGACTATGTAACCTCGAATGTCGAACGTATGCCCCGCGTGGCCTTTCGCTACGCGATAGAAAAACTCCCCGATGAAATGCGCGAGAAGGCGATGGGGAAGTGAGATACAGATTATACATAGATGAAGTTGGCAACCAGGACCTGGAAAGTGCTGACAACCCTAATGAACGCTTTTTATGTTTAACCGGTATAATTATGAATCTTGATTATGTTGGAGAAATGGTTAATTCATCGTTGTTGAGTTTTAAAAGGGAATTCTTTCAAATTGATCCAGACGAAAAAATTATTCTCCACAGAAAGGAAATCATAAATTGCAAGACACCATTTCACAAATTGCGGGATCATTCTATTAGAGAATCATTTGATAAAAAACTACTTAACCTAATCGGCAGTTTGGAGTTCACTATTGTTTCTGTTGTCATCGATAAATTGGAACATCGTGAGCGCTACCAGGTTTGGAAGTATGAACCTTACCATTACTGTTTAGCTATGCTGATTGAACGCTACTTCTATTTTCTTAAGACAAACAATGCTGTCGGCGATGTTATGGCTGAAAGCAGAGGTGGGAGAGAAGATATGAAACTAAAGGACAGTTTTCACAAACTCTATTCTGAAGGAACTGAATTTTTAAAGGCAAGTAAAATTCAAGAGTGCTTAACTTCCGGACAATTGAAAGTAAAACCAAAAAGTGCTGATATAGCTGGTCTTCAAATTGCTGATTTAGTAGCATACCCTTGTAGAGAAAAGATTTTAGAAGAGAATAAACTTCTCGTAAAAATGGGGATTGCCCCATTTTCGCAGAAAATTCTTGTTATAATAGAAAAAAAGTTCTATAAACACCCCAAAACAGGAATCATTCAGGGATGTGGGCGTAAGCTGTTACCATAAAAAAGGGGCCTTTCGGCCCCCGATAGCTTCGCTATCCACCTCCAGATAACTGGATTAAAGACAATATAATGACGAAACAAAAAAAGTCAAGCAATAAACAGGAGTTTCCAATGGCGGAAGAAAAAATTGGCAGAATCGTAAAGGTTTCCGGGCCGCTCGTGGTTGCGGAAAACATGACCGGTGCGAAGATGTATGATGTCGTCCGTGTGTCGGATAGTCACCTCGTCGGCGAAATCATCGAACTTGTGGGCGACACCGCGTCCATACAGGTTTACGAGGAAACAGGCGGCCTCGGCCCCGGCGAACCGGTGTATCTGACGAACGCACCACTCTCGGTTCGTCTCGGCCCTGGATTGCTGACATCCATTTATGATGGTATCCAACGCCCGCTCGACATCATCGCCGAGCAAGCCGGGGATTTCATCACACGTGGAGTTACCGCAGACCCATTGCCCCTCGATAAAAAATGGGATTTCGTCCCCAAAGTCAAAGTCGGACAGAAGGTTACGGGCGGCGACATCTTCGGCACGGTGCAGGAGACCACGATTATCGAACACCGTCTGCCAATTCCCCCCGGAATATCTGGCGAGGTAGTCAAAATCGAGTCGGGCGAACATGTCATCGAGGACATCGTCTGCGTAGTCCGCACTGAGGACGGCAAAGAGCACGAACTCAACATGTATCAGAAATGGCCGGTGCGTCTCAGTAGGCCGTTCCGCAAAAAATTTCTCCCCAAATCCCCGCTTATAACCGGCCAGCGCGTTGTGGATACTTTCTTCGCGGTCGGCAAAGGCGGCACCGCCTGCGTTCCCGGCCCCTTCGGAAGCGGAAAAACCGTTATTCAGCATCAGCTTGCGAAATACGCCGACGCAGAGGTCATCGTTTACGTCGGTTGCGGCGAGCGCGGAAACGAGATGACCGATGTGCTTTTGGAATTCCCCGAACTCAAAGACCCTCAGACCGGCGAGCCTCTGATGAAACGCACCGTCCTTATCGCAAACACGTCGAACATGCCGGTGGCGGCGCGTGAGGCTTCCGTTTACACCGGCATCACAATCGCCGAATACTACCGCGATATGGGCTACTCCGTCGCGCTGATGGCCGATTCCACCAGCCGTTGGGCCGAAGCTATGCGCGAAATCTCAGGCCGTCTCGAGGAAATGCCCGGCGAAGAGGGTTATCCCGCCTACCTCGGACGCCGAATTGCAGAGTTTTATGAGCGCGCGGGCTGGGTCGAGAATCTCGGTATGGAACCGACCACCGGTGCACTTTCGGTTATCGGCGCAGTTTCGCCTCCCGGCGGCGACCTCGCCGATCCCGTTGTGCAGGCGACACTTCGCGTAGTTCGCGTATTCTGGAGCCTCGAAGCCGAGCTGGCTTATCGCAGACATTACCCTGCGATTTCATGGCTCAATAGCTATTCCCTCTATGGCGACGCCTTCGACGAATATCTCAAAGAGGCCTTCTCGGAAGATTTTCCGGGCAACCGCGCGAAAGCTATGGCATTGTTGCAACAAGAGGCAGACCTTTCCGAAATCGTCAAATTAGTAGGTGCGGAAGCTCTGGACGCCTCGGATAGGCTCACCCTCGAAGCCGCGCGAAGTATCCGCGAGGATTTCCTCCAGCAGAACGCCTTCGTCGAGGAGGATACCTATTGTTCACCCCTCAAACAGGATTTGATGCTCAAAGCCATCCTGAAATTCGAGGATGAGGCGCGCAAAGCCCTCGACCGCGGTGCCCCCTTCGACGCCATCGAAGGCCACGACATCCGCGAGGAGATAGCGCGTATGAAATACATCGCCGAGGACGACGTTAAATCGAAGATAGGCGACATCATCGACCGCCTGCCGAAGATAATGAACGAGATGATTTCCGAGGGATAGGGAAACGCAACCTTCCGGAAAGGGAAGACCAATGAATAACGACATAATCCTCCTCGACGCAATCCGCTACTGCCGCTACTCGCCGAAAAGCGAGGACGAATTCGAGCGCATGATTGTTGAAAATGCAGGGCAAATTTTCGGGGATGAATCGATCTATCTCGACATCAAGAAAAAAATTGCCAACGCGTTGGGCGAGGGAACAATTCCCGACGGCTTTTTGTTCTATCCGGAACAAAAACGTTTCGTGATGGTCGAGGTCGAGCTTTCAAGCCATCCTGTTTACGAGCATATCTCGAAACAGGTGAGCAAGTTTATCAGCGCTTTTGCAAATTATCGCGCACGGCAAAAATTGGCGTCGATGCTCAAAGAGCATATCGAGGAAGAACCCATGCTGGCAAAACGAGTGAACCCGCTCCTCGGAACGAAAGGACTATATGAATTTCTCGAGTTCGAGGTGTTCGAACCGCTGGCCGACGCGAAAGCTTTCGAGGTTGTTGTTATAATCGAGGACAAAACGGATTCGGTCTGTGAAGCGCTCAACTGGCTGAACCCCCGTCCGAAACTCATCGAAGCCGCCGTTTATGCCCGCGAGGGTGCGGAGATGGTCAAAGCCCTAAGGTTCGAGCCGCAGTTCACTTTCGTTCCTCAAGCAACCGAAACCTCCCCTGTTCCGCTCAAAGAAATAAAAAAGCCCGAATCTCTTCCTTCCAATGGCAACACCCAGTTCCCAATTCCCGTTTACGCGACCTACAAGGGCAAACGCTACGAAGCCAAACTCTTCGCCGACGGCTCAATGGAGGTGGATGGGGAGAAGTTTCCTGCACCAAGCAGTGCTGGTTCGGCTGTTCGAGGAGGAAAACCAGTGAACGGCTGGGATTTCTGGAGGCTAAGCCCCGTTCGGGGAGCCGATTCAATCCAGACAGTCCGGGGAAGTATTGATGGGCAAGCAAAGATAGAAAGAAAAGAGCTTCCAATAGGCTATGAAAATGATAAAGCCTTGCCCGAAAAGGCTTATAGATTGCCGCTCTTAAAGGCTATCATCGAAAACGGGGGAAAGATAACTCCTAAGGAAGCCGATGAAAGAGTCTTCGAAATTATGAAGAAAAATCTTTCAGAGGCCGACCATGAAAACTTGGACTCCGGTCCTGTAAGATGGAAAAGATGGATCAAATGGGCACGCTTTCATTTAGCAAAGGAAGGATTATTGGTTCATCCCGGGAAGCGTGGTATCTGGGAAGTTACAGATAAAGGCCGCGATTACTTTGAAAAACACAAAGGTGAGATTTAATTACACAAAGCAAATCCCAACGCCATGAACCCCAAATCAATTTAACCAAAATGAGACAATCATGACCAAAAAACACTCGATAAGCTATCTCTCGATTCAGGTCGAACCCAACGACGACGGCTTCCTTGCCCGATGTGCCGACATCGACGGTGCTTTCGCCGAGGGCAATACCATTCAGGAAGCTATTTTCAACTGTATCGACGTTATCCAGATGATTTTCGCTTACAGAAAGGAACGAGGCGAGACAGTTTCCGAAAAGATAGAGGAATTGCCCGAAAAATATGGTTTGACATTAGCTTTCCCTATTGAGGTTTAAATGCCGCTCAGTCCGTTGTCATATAGTGAGTTAACCAAACGATTGAAGAGATTTGGGTTTCGTTTCTATCGCCAGGGCAAAGGTTCCCATGAGTTATGGGTTCGCGACGAGGACGGCAAAGTCGTGCCTGTTCCAAAAACCAAGAAGGATATTAAGAAAGGCACCGTCAGAGCAATTATCCGCCAGATCGGCGTCGATTTTGAAGAATTTATTAAATAACAACCAACGGAGGCTTAAATGCTGAAAGAATACCGAACAATCACCGAAGTCGCAGGGCCGCTTCTCATCGTCGAAGGGGTCGAGGGCGCGACTTTCGAGGAGCTCGTCGAAATCACCCTTCCCGACGGCTCCCAGCGCAGAGGCAAAGTCCTCGAGGTCAACCGCGACAAGGCCATCGTCCAGCTTTTCGAGGGCACCGACGGCGTCGATGTTTACAGCTCGCGCGTCCGCTTCCTCGGGCGCGGAATCGAGATGGGGCTTTCCGAGGATGTTCTCGGGCGCGTTTTCGACGGCTTCGGACGTCCAATCGACGACGGCCCGGAGATTCTCCCCGAAAAACGACTCGACATCAACGGCGCGCCGATTAACCCCTTTGCCCGCGAGTTTCCCAACGAGTTCATTCAGACCGGCGTCTCCGCAATCGACGGATTGAACACGCTGGTTCGCGGCCAGAAATTGCCGATTTTCTCGGCGTCCGGACTGCCGCACAATCTTCTCGCGGCGCAGATTGCCCGTCAGGCGAAAGTCCGAAGTTCCGGCGAGTCGTTCGCCGTTGTTTTCGGAGCCATGGGCATCACCTTCGAGGAAGCCGAGTTCTTCCGCAACGAGTTCGAGAAAACCGGCGCGCTGGAGAGGGCTGTCCTATTCCTCAACCTTGCCAACGACCCCGCAATCGAGCGTATTTCGACCCCGCGAATCGCTCTGACCACTGCGGAATACCTCGCTTTCGAGAAAGATATGCACATCCTCGTCATCCTCACCGATATGACAAACTACTGCGAGGCCCTTCGCGAGGTGGCCGCGGCACGTAAGGAAATCCCCGGAAGGCGCGGTTTCCCCGGATACCTCTACACAGACTTGGCGATGCTTTACGAGCGCGCCGGCAGAATCAAGGGACGCAACGGCTCGATCACCTTTATTCCGGTGCTCACCATGCCCGAAGGCGACAAAACCCACCCGATTCCCGACCTCACCGGCTATATTACCGAGGGGCAGATTTATCTTTCGCCATCGCTTCACAAACAGGGTGTCGCGCCGCCTATCGATGTCATGCCCAGCCTCTCAAGACTTCGGCAGAAGGGGGTCGGCGAGGGCAAAACCCGCATCGACCACGACGACCTTTTCAACCAGACCTACGCCGCCTATGCACGCGGCAAAGAGGCTCAGGAGCTGGCGGTCATTCTCGGCGAGGCCGCTCTTTCGGACATCGATAAGCTCTATCTCGGGTTCGCTCAGGATTTCGAGGCGGAGTATGTCGGTCAGGGCTATTACACAAACCGCGACATCGATGGCACGCTGGACCTCTCCTGGCGCCTTTTGGCAAGATTCCCGCGAAGGGAACTCAAACGTATCAAAGCCAAATTCCTCGACGAGAAGCTGGAAAAATTTGCCCAGGAGGCGGAAAGTAAGTGAACCAGATAATGTCCGAAGAAGGAGATCAATGGAATTAGGAGCCTTTTCAGTAAGCCTCTCGGTAAAAGACATTGCTGTTTTTCTCGTTACATCAGCTGTGCTGTGTAACGCAAATTCCGAGGGAGCTGTGCTCCACGTAATCGAAAGCCGATCATAGCAATCCTCTTCGATGTGAAGAAATAGTAATAGAATAACAGCGAAACCCATGGATTGGCTTTTTTCTCGTTACATCAGCTTTGCTGTGTAACGTAAATTCCGAGGGAGCTGTGCTCCACGTAATCGAAAGAGATTAGAGAGATTAGAAAGATCATGCGAACTCGATACAAAGTTTACGAAAAGCAAAAACCCCATTTCATAACACTGACCACTGTTGAGTGGATTCCCGTTTTCATCGAAGCGAAATACTTCGATATCATCATCGATAGTTTCATGTTCTGCAGGGAGAACAAAGACCTCAAAATTCATGCTTATGTGATAATGTTAAATCATCTTCACGCAATTTTGAGTTCTCCAAGTTTGCCGGATCTAATGCGGGATTTCAAAGCCCATACCGCGAAAGCAATAATTGAAGCCATAAAGGCTGAGGATAAAACCTGGTTAATCAACCAATTGAGATTCTTTAATAGACGCGGGGACGAGGGAAGCGTTCATCAACTCTGGCAGGAAGGATATCATCCTGAAGAGATAATTAGCCGTGAGATGTTCCTCCAGAAGGCGGAATATATACATGTAAATCCCGTAAGGAAAGGGCTTGTCGAAGTACCGGAAGCTTGGAGATATTCCAGCGCTGGTAATTATGTTAATGGAAAGGGCGTAATCGGAATCGATATGCTTTAACACACGGAGCAAAGCTCCACCCACAAGCCCATTGCGCAGTGCAACTGCGCAACGAGAAGTTTTTCTCGTTACATCAGCTGTGCTGTGTAACGCAAATTCCGAGAGAGCTGTTTTTCTCGTTACATCAGCTGTGCTGTGTAACGTAAATTCCGAGGGAGCTGTGCTCCCCGTAATCAAAGGCCGATCACAGCAATCCTCTTCGATGTGAAGAAATAGTAATAGAATAAAAGCGAAACCCATGGATTGGCTTTTCAGACACCAACAGGAAGGTTCTAGTGCCGAAGAATAGGCAAATCAAATCTCGTAAAACCCGCGCGGTTATCTTCTCAATCGCGGGTTTATTTATCATCCTCGGCATCGCTGTTTGGATTACCGGCGGATGGCGATGGGATATGCTCGGAAACAAAGTCATCCTCGAACGTGCAAACCACCCCTTCGCTTACGCCCTCTATCTGATTCTCGCAGGCATAATCTTCACCAAAGACCGTCTCGGATTTCGCGCCTTATGCGAACGAATCGGAAACAAACCGATCGGCGTGATAATAGCAGTGTTGGCTGGGTTGACCGTTTTCTTACTCGCGGCACATTTCATCGCACCCCACAACCACCCTCTCTGGAATCTCGATGTGCAAACTGATCTCGGAACTTACTACCATAGCATTTTGCTCTTCGCCGGGGGGATGTTTGTCCTTTCGATATACGACTTCGAAAAATCTGCGAAGAAAAAGGCGGTTTGGGGCTGGATTCCTATTCTCGCAGTGTTCTGGGGCATTTCCATCGACGAGCTGATAAGCTTCCACAACGGAATTCCGCGTTATCTCGAAAAGACCGGACTCTACAGCGGAATCGGCGACTCGAATCTCCCCGAATGGCCGATTTTACTTGCGCCAATTGCTATTATTGTTGTAATATATTTCGTCGCCTTCGCACGGTCGAGACTTAGCGAAAACAAAAATCTTCTTATTCTCGGCTCGTTAGCACTTGTTATTTGGGTTTTCGCATTTTCTGCTGAGATGTTTCTCGCGACATCTATGAACCACAAGCTTCAAGTGGGCATCGAGGAGGGCGCCGAGCTAATTGGTTCATCGATGTTCACGCTTTTTTTTATTAAATATTTCCGCAAAATAAAAGCAATAAAAACTTGACAAATATCGATTCACCAATTTGTCAAACGTTTCAGATAACTTTTAGCCTTACCCCGCAAACCTCTTCTCGAAAGAAGTGGAATCTGTTTCATATTAGAATTGCATCGACTGATTCTATCATTATATTTATTCTAAGCTGTAACTTTTTAGGAGCGATAATGAAAAGAACAATCCCCGCAATCCTCGCGTTAATCATTATAAACACAATATTTGCGGCACAAATCGATCGGGTTCTCGAGGAAAAGCTTCGCATCGCACTTCCTACAGATATGATGGAGATTGCAATTCAAATCGATAGACCCGGCCTTCACGATGAAATCGCACAATGCAAAGATATGTCCGGCTCCGATAGGCGCGATAAGGCGGTCGAAATTCTTCGCAATCACTCCGAATCGGCTCAAGCTTCAGTTCTTAGGCATCTGTATTCGCTCTCCGCAATGGGAAAGGCCGAGAATATCCGCGCTTCCTATCTTGGCGGAACCGTTACTTTCCGCGCAGTTCCCGATGCTGTTCGCGAGATTTCCTCGCGAGAGGATGTTCTTCGTGTAATCGACAATAGTCCGGTTAAGGTTATCCAATACAACCCTCCCTCGCAAAACCCCTTCACGAGGCCCACCGAGCCTATGGCGACAACATGGTCGGTTATCAGGGTGAAAGCGGATAGCGTTTGGCGTGCCGGTTTCCACGGCAACGGCGTGGTTGTGGGCATTTTGGATTCGGGCATAAGATACACCCATGTCGATCTCGCCCCGAATATGTGGCAAAATACTGCCGAGACTAACAACGGCGTGGATGACGACTTCAACGGTTATATAGATGACATTTTCGGTTATGATTTTGTAAATGGCGACGGCAACCCGATGGACGACCACGGCCATGGCACCTCCTGCGCCGGTATTGTAGCTGGGATCGGTGTGGCGGCGGGAGAAACCACCGGCACTGCACCTGGAGCTAAGCTTATGGCACTCAAAGTAATAGACTCAGGTGGAAGCGGAATGCCGGGAGATGTTATTTATGCAATAGAATATGGAATCGACAACGGAGCGCATCTTTTTTCGATGTCGCTTGGATGGTCGGATCCTTCAAATACACTAAAGAACTGGTTTCGAGCGAATCTCGAAGATGTTTATTCTGCGGGAATAGTGGTTGTAACATCTGCGGGCAATGACGGCACAATTTCGCGTCCCCAGAGTATCAGCGCGCCAGCCGAGTGTCCCTCGCCGGCTCAGACAGGGGCGAGTTCTAATACCGCAATAATTTCTGTCGGATCGATAAGCTCGCTGAATGTCATTATGAGTTATTCATCTCGAGGTCCAACTCATTGGAATACAGGGACTTATACCGATTTCCCTTGGCCGCCGGGATTGATGAAACCCGAATTATGCGCCCCCGGCAATCAAATCACAACCACGAGCTATCTAAGTGATTATAACATAACAACTTCCTTTGGCGGAACAAGTGCCGCGGCGCCATGTGTGGCTGGGGGAGTTGCCCTTGCATTATCGAAAAATCCCTCACTCACACCCGAGGCAATCGACATCCTTCTAAGGAACACAGCTTTCGATTTAGGCCCTGCCGGCCATGACACAGCCTATGGCGCTGGAAGGCTCAACTGCTATGCGCTTGTCAATTCTACGCCGATACCGACATTCCCGATAATCAGAATTCAATCCCATAATACGGACGATTCGCCTCCAGTGGGTGGCGGTAATGGCGTTTTTGACGCCGGAGAAGATGTGAAACTCGTTGTCGAGGTAAAAAATCTCGGCGCGACATCGAGCGTTACAGGAACCATCTCCGCTCTTGGAGACCCCTATGTCAGCGTGATAGATGCCTCGACATCATGGGGAACGGTCGCAACCGGGCTTTCCGCAGTCAATTCTTCCGACCCTTTGATAATCTCCGCAGACGATTTCACTCCGCCCGGTCATACCGCGTCAATAGAAATTACAATCTATGCCTCCTCGGAGACTTATGTCGAGACCCTTCAGGTCAGTGTTGGTCAATATCCTCGTCAGGTCGCGAATCATAATACATCGGCCATCTCGACAACGATTTCGAACTTCGGAAGCTTTGGCTTTTTCAATCCCTCGGCGGCATCGCCTACCGGCAACGGATTCCGATATAACAGCACACAGACCCTCTACGGCGGCGGATTTTTCTTGCGCTTGGCATACGATAATGTTATCACATGGGAAAATGGAATGTCGAGCGAATTTATACCGCTGATGGAAGCTGTCGCTGGCGGTTGCCCCGCCGGAGATTGCTATTATACCGCATATATCGACCCGAACTCGCTCATCAAAGTCATCCAGCAGAGTTTCACCTTCAATGCTACTGCAAATCAGGACTTCATCATATATCGAATGTTCATCAAAAATTATAACACGACAACGTTCAATAACGTCTGTATCGGCTTCTACACCGATTTCGACATCCATGTCGAATCCGGGCCGACCTGGTATGACCGTGCGCAATGGGTGCCAGCCCAAAACTGGGGTTATATGTGGGAAACCGCCGGTTCACCGCTATTTCCGGGCTATGTCGGCCTTGTGGGGCTGGAAGATTTCGGTTTCGGAAGTGTGGTCGAAAATGCCGTGCATGTTTATCCAACCGGCATGGGTTGGGACGATACGGTGAAATCGAATTTACTGATGGGCCTATTCTCGCTCACAAGCGGTTCATCGGGTGACGACTGGTCGCTGATAATCTCGAGCGGACCATTTGACCTCGCGCCGATGGAGAGTCAAACATGGGCGGTTGCGGTGGTCGCCGGCGATAATCTTGCAGATTGGCAGACCAACGCAGGTCAAGCTATATCGCAATACACAACACTCGAAATCCCCGAAGAGCTTTCCTCGCGCGCCCTGCCGAAGAGACTCGCCCCTGTTGCGATTCCAAATCCATTCAACTCGCGATGCCTTATTCACGCACCCGGAAATAGCTCGGTCGAAATTTTTGACCTCAACGGAAGGCGCATATCCACACTTACACTTGAAAATGGGATAGCTCTGTGGGAGGCGAAGGACCTTTCCAACACTGAACTGCCGTCGGGTATTTACTTAATTCGCGCGGTTGAAAGCGGGATTGTCAGCAAAACTATCCTAATTAGGTAGGTTCGCAACATTCATCGATGAGCTCTTTTAGTGGAGTGCCCAGAAGGTATCTTTTAAGGAACTCCTGACCCTTATAATACAGCCCGAAACTAATGCCATATCTTCGGATAATTTCACGGTCAGCACAATCGTGTTTTACAATACGGTTGAGACATCCGGAGAAACAATTTTCCTTGCTTATTTTGTAATTAATCAGCACATGTAACGGGCAATGCGGTGAATAAAAATAGTGAAGCCGTTCGTCCTTTTCGCCGGGGGCGTTTCGAGATATTACCGACGGTGAGGGGCAATCTTCGGTGAGTTTGAGGGTCAGAATCGAGTTAAACCTGCCACTCAGCCTTTCGAGTTTTCCGGTCTGCTCGAATCCAAAACTCTCGAGAATATTTGTTTGGTTCATCCAAATATCGTCGGAAAGAATAACAACACCGCGAGTTTTGCCCTCTACATCACCGATTATGCTCTCTAAAAGCTGATGAGCAAGCATCGGCGCGGCGTGTTTATGCGCCATCCAAATACATGGAATATACCACAGCGATTCGCCAGAAAGCTCGACAGGGGCAGTTTCGAGAGGAAGAGCGGTTATCTGCCCAACAATCTCGCTGTTCGCGATTGCGGTATGAATCATGATCCCGCTTCGAAGACGGCTGTAAACCCACTCTGTTCTGCGAAACCATGTGGCGGAAATTAGATGCTTTTCGAGAATGCCGTTGCCGCAAACCGCCGATTTTGACGGAAAATTCTCGCTGGTGGTTTTTTGAATAATTATCGGCATTCCAAAAGGGAAGGTTGCGTTTTTTGATTATCTTTATATAATAAAGAAAGATACCGAAAAAGCAATAATCAAAAAAATCGGGCTTGAATGACGACAATACTTGCAACAATAATAGTTCTGGGCACTCTGATTTTCCTTCACGAGTTGGGGCATTTCCTTGCGGCGAAGCTTTTTGGGGTAACGGTCGAAAAATTTTCTATCGGTTTCCCGCCTACGATTGTCTCGAAGAAACTCGGTGAGACCGAATACGCACTTGGGGCGGTTCCGGTGGGCGGTTATGTCAAACTTGCGGGCGATAATCCGCTCGAAGACGACTATGTTCCTTCTGACAGAGATTTGCCCTCAAAATCGATTGCCGCGCGCGCTGTTATAATATCTGCCGGCTCTATAATGAATTTGCTTTTAGCCCTCTTTCTTTTCTGGACTGTCCTCGCATTCCATGGGATGGGCGAAATTTCAACCGCGCCGGTAATCGGCGGTGTTTTCGAGGGTGCGCCTGCGGATTCCGCAGGGCTTCTGCCTGGAGACAGCGTGGTCGCAGTAGCCGGTATTCCAGTCGAAAAATGGGGGGAGCTATCGAAATTCGTCCACCCTCGCGCAGGAATTGTTACCGAGTTCGAGATAATCCGCGGCGATTCCTCCTTCGCGATCGCCCTTACGCCTGCGCCGCATTCCGCGATGACCGACAGCGGTGAAATTCAAATAGGTCTTATTGGAATTCAGCCTTCGGTGAAATATTTGCCAATGGGGATTTTCAGGGCAATTCCCGGCGCTTTCTCGATCTTTGGCGAGATGTTTCTTTCGATGGGGATTTTTATTAAAAGACTGTTCTCTTCCGGGCTGGAAAAGGGAGATGTCGGTGGGCCGGTGCTGATAGCAAAAATGGCCGGCGTTTCCGCGAAAGCCGGATGGGCGGCACTGTTATTCTTTATGGCCGCATTGTCCATTAATCTCGCTGTGCTGAACCTCTTCCCCTTTCCGGTTCTCGACGGCGGCCATCTGGTCTATCTTTTTATCGAAACAATCCGGAAAAAACCGGTTTCGATTAAATTTAAGCTCGTCGCACAACAGGTCGGTTTTCTGATACTATTCGCGCTTATGATTTACGTTACTGTTAACGATATTTTCTTCGTCGCGAGGGGTTAATGGCCGCTATTCTCGTTATAGACCCTTCCGAAGAATTTCGGGAAAACGACGCTATTGTCGAGCTTAATGCCGAGGCTGGCTTCAGAAGGCTAAAAACTCAGGATTTTTCCATTCTTGTGATAATGTCGGGGGAGATAGGTATCGCCCGCGATTCCTTCATTAGAAGGGCTTTGGCCAAATCGCCGCTGATGGGGGTTATTCTTGTCGGCGAACCTTTCCCGAAGGAAAATATCGCTGGACATTTAGTTGATATAGAACTTCCGTCCGATGTATCGCATGAGAGGCTTCACGCCGAAATCGAGCGGCTTGCGGAGACTTTGCGCCTTCAGCAGGAATGCGATCTCGTCGGCAAATCCGCCGAGCTGAAGGCTATTACCGAGTTGATATTCCGTGTCGCCCCGACAGATTTGCCCGTGCTGATAATCGGTGAATCCGGCACAGGCAAGGAATTGGTTGCACGCGCAATTCACAGACATAGCGGAAGATTCCACAAACCCTTTTTAGCGGTCAATTCGGCGGCCATCCCTGAAGGCACTCTCGAAAGCGAGCTTTTCGGTCACGAAAAAGGTTCCTTTACTGGAGCTATTTCGCGCCATGAGGGGTATTTCGAACAGGCAAACGGCGGAACAATCTTTCTCGATGAAATCGGCGAACTTCCTCAAAGCACACAGTCAAAATTGCTACGTGTTCTCGAAACCGGCGATATAATCAGAGTTGGCGGCAAAGGCTCTGTTCATAGTAATGTCCGCCTTATCGCCGCGACAAACATCGACCTTACCGAAGCGGTCGCCGCGCGCAGATTCCGCGAAGACCTTTATTATCGCCTTTCCGCTGTCAAAATAAATATTCCGCCGCTACGTCAACGCCGAAGAGATATTCCCACTCTGGTCAACAAATTCGTCTCCGAGGTCGAAAAATCTCATAGCGGGGATTTTGGCGGATTCTCTAATTCCGCGGTTTCCGCGATGATGGAATATCATTGGCCGGGAAATGTTCGCGAGCTGAAAAATCTCGTGGAAAACGCCCTTTTGCTTGCCGGAGAAAGGATTGTCAAGGCCGAAGATTTGGAAAGCTATTTTTTGGATCATCAAAGAATTGGCAGAGATTTGCCGATGTTGGCACATGAGGGTCGATTTTACGAGCAGATACACAACGACAAAGACCGAATCGAGGCAGTTTTATCTTTGATTTACACCGAGTTGAAACAGCTCGAAGCGCGTATCGAAGAGCTTGCGGACAGACTCGAACCTATTCGCCCGCTTTCCTCGGAGGAGGCCGAAGAGATGTCTCTTCGCAAAACATTGTCCGAAAACGGGTTCGACAAGAATATCGCCGCAAAGCGCCTTGGAATAAGCCTTCGAACTCTCTATCGCCGAATGAAAAAATACGGTATCGATTGAGATACCCGACGCTAAAACAACTTAATATAGAATTAACTCATTATTCACTTGACATATTGTTGCAGATTTGTAAGTTATTCACCGCTCAACGCGAGGTGGCAAACTGATAATCGCCCTGTATATTTTGCTTGCTTTTTTCGCGATTATCGCGTTTATTCTCGCGATTCTGCTCTTTGTGCCGTTTTTTGTCCATGTCGAATTGGCGAATAGTGCCTTTTCAGCGAAGGTCAGTTTTCTCGGGTTTTGGTTCGTTACCGACGGCAGAAAAGGCCGGAGAGGCTTTCTTTGGAAGGAATTTCCGCCCGAAAAGGCAAAATCGATAACTTCCGAAGAGAAATCCGAAGACAAGCACGAAAAAAAAACCGTTTCGAAAAAAGACAAATCAGCCAAGCCCAAAAAAGAAGCGCCGTTATCTTTTTGGTTGAAACGAAAAGGACTTTTTGTTAGAATTGTGTCGGCTGTCTTACGGTTTGTGGCCGATGTCGCAATGAGTTTTCGGGTCGTGAGCCATCATTTGTTCTTGAAAATCGGAAACGGTGAACCGGAGATTACCGGTGCGCTATACGGCTGGATGTTCGCTATTAAGGCTGGTCTGCCAAAAATGAATCTCGATTTTGGCTATGATTTCAGGCCATCGGCAAAATGGGATTTCTACGGGCATGTCGATTTGAGAAATTCATTATTTCGACTATTACTCTGGCCGCTTCTCAAGCTTATTTGGCGGCTTCCCAAGTTGAATATGATCTCGGCATATCGAGAACACAAAAGAATCACCAAGGCCGAATAAATAACTTTTTTGAGTGTATTAACAGGTGTAACGATCGTTGAATCAATCACCCTGGAGGAAAAATGTTTGCAGAAGATCTGCTGAAAGTCATTCTTAGCAATGTCGAATCGGTCGCGAAAGCCAAAACGATTCTTGGCGACCCGATCGAGCTTGGCGACAAAACCGTAATCCCGGTTTGCAAGGTCGGGGTCGGTTTCGGCGCCGGCGGAAGTGATGTCAAAGGGGATAAAAATGATGTAGCTTCGGGCGGCGGTGGCGGTGGTTTCAGCGTCGAGCCGGTCGCTTTCCTCGTTCTGCAGGGCGACGAAGTCAACCTTCTGCCTATCAAACAGAACATGGTTGGCTCGTTCGCGAGTGCAATTCCGCTGACAATCGACAAGATTTCCGAGATGGCGGAAAAGGCGATAAAAGCCAAATCGTGCAAGAAAGAAAAAGAAGAAGAATAGAAGGAGTAGTCAGTGCCAAACACACAAGTTAACAAATCGGCGGAAAAGCGCGTCCGGCAGGACAAGCGCAGAAGAATCCGGAACAGAATCGTCAAGGGTTACACCCGCGACGTTATCCGCACGCTGAACGCCGAGAGCGACCCCGAAAAGGCTCGCGCGATGTTGCCTCATATCTACAGCACACTCGACAAAGCGGTCAAAAAGGGCGTAATGCACCCGAAAACCGCGGCGAGGCGCAAATCGAGGCTCACGATTAGGCTTAATAAAATCGAAGGTTAGTTTACTCTCCGGTTGGCAAAAGGGACTTGAAGATGTTCCAGATAAGCCCCTTACGGCGAAGGATTGCCGCGATTGTGCCGGGGATATCGATAGCGTCGAAGCTGTCATGGCCGAACCGCTCGTCGATGAAGTCGCAGATGCCCTCTAATTCGGCATCCGGCAACTTCGAGAAAACCTCTTTGCCCTTAACATAAAGGGACATCTGTTTTCCTTTAGCCTTATCCCAGATGTGGTTGTAATCATCCAGAGCGCTTTCGATGTGCTCTGGTTTTTTATTCATGACAGCCTCTGCGGCTAATTTGCCGGCGATTTTGCCGGAAAGAAGCGCGGTTGCTATTCCCCCGCCTGATATCGGATCGGTAAGCCTGCCGGCATCGCCCACAAACAGCACGTTGCGGTAGGCGATACGGTGAAGTCGTTTCGCAGTCGGGACATTCCCAGAGGCGATTTCTATAATTCTTCCCGAATCGCCGAATCTACTATTTATAAATGTGCGGAGTAATTCCCATGCGGTTTTGCCATCGGTTTCTTTGAGCGAGGGATTGATTCCGAGACCGACATTCGCGATGCCGGTGCCCTTTGGAAAAACCCAGGCATACCCACCCTGAGCGATTTTCCGGCCGATATGGAACTCCGGAAAGCCTTCTTCGCAATCTACACCGGACATTACAACCTGTGCGGCGACATGGATTTCGCGTGAAGAGAGCCTGTCTTTTGGAAAAACCCATCTCGCGACATTCGATTCTACGCCATCGGCGGCGATAATGACCTTGCATTTAGCCATTCTGCGAGTGCCGAGATGTTCGTAACCCACGCCGACGATATAATCGTTCTTCCATAGAAGCGATTTTGCGGGCGCAGTGGTTATTGTCGATGCGCCAGCTTTTGCGGCATTTGCGAAAAGGCTTCGATCGAAAATTCTGCGTTCAAGGATGTATCCGGCCTTTGGATGGCGCACTCTTATGCGGTTGCCTTCGGGAGAAACAAGTATCGCGCCCTCAATTGTTGTGGAAATCCATTCCGGTTCGATTTCCGGGTAAACATCGCAAAGACCCGTTGTGCTGACCCCCTCTGCACATAACTGGGGAATTCCCACAACCGATTTTTTTTCGAGCAGAAGGACTTTCGCGCCGGCAGAGGCCGCAAAAAAGGCCGCGGTTGAACCTCCCGGGCCGCCGCCGATAACAACGATGTCGAACTCGTCGTCGGCGGGGCGAATCTCGTGAAGTTCATATTCTTCTTCAAAACCGAGCGCGCCGTGGGGGCATACAGGGAAACAAAGCCCGCAACCGGTGCAGTTAGAGTTCACAGTTAAGATGGAATTGGATACTTCGAGCGCGTTTTCGGGGCAGATGGGCACACATCCGCCGCATGCGACACATCGAACGCTGGAGACTCTAATCATTCACAGACTCCAAAAAAGAAGCGATTCGCCTTGTATCTCCGGCGAAAACGAAGAAATCGCCCTCGATAATCTCAAAATCGACCTCGCCGGGGAAGGCTATTTTCACGAAACCCTGTTCGATATAGCGTCTCGCAATGAATAGAAAATGAAATCCTTTTCCGCTGATTTGAATTTCGGAAAGCTTTTTGCCGATGAAATTTTTCGGGGCAATTGCCCGCACGATAGAAGTGTCCGGCGACAAATCGATTTGCTCCGATTCCCTGAGAATGAGCCTTTCGGCGAGATTATGCCCCACTTCATCCTCGGGTGTAACAACCATATCCACACCAATCCTGCGGAAAATAGTGCCCTGCTTTGGTGTCGATGCACGTGCGACTATGTAGGGTATATTAGCTTGCTTCATGTAAAGACAAACTAAGAGTGCGGTGGAAAAATCATCGCCGATGGCCACCACTCCGGCATCGAAACCAGTATTTTCAATTTCGGGTAGAAGGGTTTCTCTATCCACAGCATCGAGAATGAAAACATCTGAGACCATCGACCTAAGGGCGTTTGCGCGCCTTTCGTCCCGTTCCATTACAACAACCTCAGCCCCAAGCTCCGAAAGACGGCTCGCGGCAGTGTATCCGAATCTTCCAGCGCCCACTATGAGTATTTTTTTCATTTAGCCCACCATAACCGTTTCTTCGATGTATTCCATGCGCTTGACCTTGAAATGTCGAGACACGGCAAAAAGGAAGGTCAGCGGTCCGACGCGCCCGAGGAACATTATAGCCGTTATCACAAGCTTGCTTGCGGTCGAAAGGCCGAAAGTAGGCCCTGTGGATAGCCCGACTGTTCCGAATGCGCTGACAACCTCAAAAAGCATATCGAGGAAACTCCATTCCGAGTTCGAGCCAAGCTCGAAAATGCATAGCAGATATGTTCCAATCGATATAATTATTAGAGCAAGGACAATAATCATCGCGGCAACTGAAACAACACCCGAGGAAAGCGAACGGTTGAAGACATTCACCTTGGTATGACCACTCAGACGTGCTCTCACCGAGGCTATCACAACAGCGAGAGTTGTTGTTTTTATTCCTCCACCTGTGGAGCCGGGAGAAGCGCCGATGAACATCAGGATAATCAAAATTAACAATGGCGCGGCCGATAACGCCCCTATATCGATTGTATTAAAACCGGCTGTGCGTGCCGTGACAGATTGGAAAAAAGCGGTTAACAGCGCAGTCGGCCAATCCTTCCCGAGGAATTGTTTGTTAGTGTCGCCCAACAGCAATAAAGCCATCCCCGCGATAATCAAAATCAGGGTCATCGAAAGGACCGTTCGAGTTTGAAGTGTAAAATGCGTGATTTTACGTCGCTTATTCCTGAATGGGCTGAAAAGATATTTGCCAATATCGCTGACAACAATAAACCCAAGCCCGCCGATGATTATCAATCCTGCAAAAATAAGGGTCATCTTCCAGTCGGAAGTAAAACGGCCTATATTGTCGTTCCAAAGTGAAAATCCCGCATTGCAAAAAGCGCTTATAGAATGAAACGTCGCCCAAAAAAACCTCGACTCCATGTCCTTAGTGTATGGCCCCGAGGAAATATAAATAAGAATCCCCCCGATAAGCTCCATTCCAATTGTGATTCCGACAATCGAAGCGAGGAGCGTCTTTATCTTGCCAAAAACCTGCACATTTAGGACATCGCCGAGAAGCATTCTTTCACGAAGGCCGAATTCCTGCCGGAAAACCAGCGCGAAAAAAGTTCCGAAGGTCATAAGACCGAGCCCGCCGAACTGGATTAGTGTCATAATGACAATGTGCCCGAACCGTGTAAAAAATGTCCCTGTCGGCACGACAATGAGTCCGGTAACGCATGTTGCAGAGGTCGCAGTAAAAAGTGCATCGACAAATTTGATGCTTTTCCCCACGGTTGCGCCCGGCAACATCAGCAAAAGCGTGCCGACCGAAATCAAAATCATGAAACTAACCGCGAATAGCGCCGCCGGTGGCAAGGGCAAACTCGCCATCCGCGAGTTTATTCGGCCGACCTCGACTAATAGCTCGATGAAAATATAGGCCTGCATCAGCACGATATAAATTTTCGTAATACCAACGAGATTCAGCTGATTGAGAACATATTTGTAGCCGATGTCGGTCAGCAATAACCGCGCGATGAGTATCTGCGACAGGAAAAGCAATATGAGAATGTATTGAACCGGATGCGCCTTGATGAACTTCCACCAGTCGCGAGCAATGACAAGCCGCGCAATGGCGTTTGCGATAAAAAAGATGATTATCGCGGCGTCCATAATATAGAAGGTCTTGACGAAATTCTCGCCAAGTCCGAAACCGGCCTTACCCACAAGTGAAATCACCGCGAGAGCGCCGACCGCCATCATCACCAAATCAAGCCGTTTTTCTATCTGTTTACGTTGCATATCGGTTCATCCGTTAATTATTCAATTTAGGACAGAAAGGGCGATTGTGCAACAAAGAAATAGGAAACGGGGAAGGAGTCGAGAGTGGAGAGTAGGTGTGAAGGGTTGAGAATGTGAGTAATCGTTAACAATGAGATAAATAAGGCGGCTCCGTATGAAGCCGCCTTTGTGGTTTGGTATTCGAATCGAATTATTCGAGCGGGCCGACAGTTCTTTCAACCTCTTCGAGGATTTCGAGTGATTTGACCAGCGCTTTCATCTTGTTATGATCCGAATAAAGCGGCCTATCGACATCGAGGAAATCAACATGCCTGCGGACAACCTCTTTCGCCTTGCGAACCCCCACACCCGGAGTAAACTCGCGAAAATCGAGCGCTTGCGCGGCGGCCATGAACTCGATTCCCAGAACGCCATAGGCGTTATCGAGAATCATGCCGTTTTTGAGCGCGGTGTTCATTCCCATGCTAACGAAATCCTCCTGATCCGCCGCCGCCGGAATCGATTGTATCGAAGCCGGCATGGAAAGTATCCTCTGCTCGACAATCTGCATGTCGGCTGTGTATTGGCTAAGCATAAGGCCGGAGAACATTCCCGCGCCTTTGGTTAGGAAGGGTGGCAACCCCACACTTAACGCCGGATTGAGAAGTCTGTTGAGCCTGCGTTCGGACAACACGCTCGCCATAGTAATCGCCGCGCCGGCCATATCCATCGGAAGACTGACAGGGCTTCCCTGAAAATTCGCTCCGGTAAGTGTCAGTTTTTCTTCAGGGAAGAAAATCGGATTGTCGCCAATGCCGTTCAGCTCGATTTCGACCTGCGAACGTGCCCAATCGAGGGAATCGCGGACGGCACCGAGAACCTGCGGGGTCGAGCGCATAGAATAAGCATCCTGCACCTTGACTTTGAGTTTGCCGGTAACGAGGTCGCTTCCGTCGATACACTTCATAATATTGCTCGCTGAGCTGATTGCGCCTTTGAACCCGCGTGCGCGATGAAGCTTTTCGTTATAGGGTTTCATGTTGGCCAAAAGTGCTTCGAGAGTCATCGAGCAGGCGATTTCAGCCTGTTTGAGCCAACGATAGAAATCGTAAAGGTGAATGGCACTCATCGCAGTCAGAAGGTTCGAGCCATTGATTGTCGCCAATCCGTCACGAGCCTTAAGTCCGGGGATTTCGATTCCCGCCTTTTCCAGAGCGACTTTGCCGGGAAGACGCTCGCCCTTATAAAAAGCCTCGCCCTCGCCCATCATGAGCAATGCGATTTGCGACATTGGCGCGAGATCGCCGCAGGCACCGACAGAGCCTTTTACGCAAACCACCGGCGTGACGCCTCTGTTAAGCATTTCAACAAGGGTTTTGGTGATATTGATCCGGCATCCGGAGTTGCCATGAGCGTGAACATTTATTCTGCCGACCATCGCGCCGCGCACATGCTCTATCGGCGCAGGTTCACCGATGCCGGCGGCGTGGTTGTAAATGAGATACTTTTGGAATTCCTTAATCTGTTCGTCATCGAGAACGACCTCGGAAAACTCGCCGATACCTGTGTTGACGCCATACATAATCTCTTTCGCGACAATCTTTTCTTCGAGAAGCGCGCGGCATTTATTAATTCGAGATTCCGCCTCTGCGGAAAGCTCAACTTTTTCACCAGAACGAGCGATTGCGACTACTTTTTCAATTGTGAGATTGCTACCATCAAGAACGATAGGCATAGTTATCCTTTCAGTTAAATAGGATTTAAGTTATTTTTTTAGATTTAGAATCAACTCGCAGTATTTAACACATTGATAATGAATAGCATAGACATTGACAATCTTCCCTATTGAGCATCTGAAACGAGAAAGCGGAATTATTTTATTACTATCGACCCTATAATATTATACAATAAGAATGCTAATAGTAAATAATACAATGCCCACACTGCGCTGAATTTTGGCATCTAAGGGTATCTTATTTTGTCTTTTCTCTTGTCGAACATATCACATAAAGGTGTTATTAAAAACCAATATACAGAATTGGCTGGCGGTTTCAAGATGAATTTCTCCACCGCTCGAAAGCTCAAATTATCGATACCTAATCCGCAGAAGAAATTCTCTCGAGAGTCTCGTTAATATTCCCGCTAGCGTGACGCTCAACTTGAGTCTCGACATATTTTGTTACGATTTCGAGATGCGATTTACTGACCGAAACGACCCCGAAATCCTCCTCCCAGACGAGTTTTTCGTTTCGCCCCATCCCATCGACGAGTTCCGATGTCGAGTCCGCGAGGTGATTTACTATTTCATCTGGGGCGATAATCTGCGGGAGTTGCACCAGAAGATGCGCATGGTCGTTCATTAGATTGACCGATATATTCGCCCCGCCAATGCTTTCGATTTCCTCTTCGAGTTTGGCCTGCACAATCTTTCGCGTCAACTCATGAAGCTTGACTTCACTAATATTAATTTTCATTACAATGTGGTAAAAGAGTTCAGAAAATGGCATTATTTCACCTCAGGGTTTTGATTACTTTGTTGAGAGTGCAGTTTATTTTGGGCGCAGTCCATTGCTAAAAGAGCGCCTGCTGTGCCGGGGAATTGGGCAATTACATATTTACATGCCGGCATAAGCCTATCATCGTCTGGAAATTTATCGCGCATAAGTTCAATAAGCTTCATATAGCCGAGAAGTTCTATTGCGGGGTCTTTCGTGGTGCGAACTATGAGCGAATACTGATTCAGCGCGCCACGGTAATCCTGCATGAAAAACCAATATATCTCAGCTATTCTCATCCGCGGACGTTCATCTTTGCCTTCGCGTTCACGGAACTCCTCGCGGTAACGGTTTATCGCCTCCAAATACTTTCCTTTCAGGACAAGCGCTTCGATTTCAGAAAAATCGTCACCCTGAATCTCGTCAGTATTTTTCCCGATGTAAAATTCGCGCAAGCCTTTGACAAAACTAAGAAGAAGGCGTATAAGTAAGAGCATCCCAAAATACACACAGCCAAGAAAAACCCAGCTTACGACAGGGCTTAGGTTGTTTCTTTCCGCAACAAGTTTCCCGAGTGGAATGAAAACAGCCAAAGTTAAAATATAGAAAATTGTGCCGATAGCGTAGAAATAAGCGAAAAATCTCTGGTCGGCGGGGTCGGAACCGAGAATCGCCTCCTTGATTTTTTCGCCGGAAGTCCTTACATTTCTTTTGCGTTTCATAATATTAAATTAAACACGGAGGACAAAATGGTCAAGGTAAAATGGTTGGGACATGCCGCATTTGAAATTAAAAGCGACAAATTCACAATACTCATCGATCCATTTCTCACCGGAAATCCAAAAGCGGCGGCCAAAGCAGAGAGTTTGCACGCGGATTTCATTCTGCTCACACACGGCCACGGCGATCATGTGGGCGACGCTTTCAATATCGCGAAAAGATGCGGCTCTACGATCATCGCCCCAAACGAGCTTGCGGTATATGCGGGTCAAAGGGGGCATAAAACCCATCCGATGCACATTGGCGGTGGATTCGATTTTCCTTTCGGAAGGGTGAAGCTAACCCCAGCGCTTCACGGCAGTGCTATCATCGAAACGGACGGCACAATCGTATATACCGGCATGCCCTGCGGATTTCTTGTCGAGATAGACAGTGTTACAATTTATCATGCCGGCGATACCGCGCTGATTTCCGAGATGATGTTCCTTGGGGATTTCGAGGAGGTCGATCTCGCGCTGTTGCCAATCGGCGATAATTTCACAATGGGGCCTCGCGACGCCGCAATCGCTGTAGATATGATCGCTCCAAAGATTGTCGTTCCGATGCATTACGGCACATGGCCGCCAATCGACAGTTCGTCCGAGGAATTCGCTGAGATGGTGGATTCGGAAGAGGTAGAGGTTAGGATACTTCAGCCCGGAGAGAGCATCGAGCTGTAAAAAAGGCGGCCCAGACGACCGCCCGAAATTTAGCCAGCAAACGGATTCGAACCGTTGACCTGCTCATTACGAGTGAGCTGCTCTACCGACTGAGCTATGCTGGCATATTCTAAAAAGGCCCTTGCGGGCCTTTAGTTTTATGGCGCCCCGCAGAATTGAACTGCGGACACACGGATTTTCAGTCCGTTGCTCTACCAACTGAGCTAGGGCGCCCTATAAATCGAAAGAACGAATTTCAAAAATATGCCTCGACATCGGTGGTGTCAAGATATTTTTCGTGCAATTTTCGATTCCACTAAATAGATTCCAGAGAACCTTTGATTATAGGGGCGTCGAGCACCATGAGCATCGCACCGCTATGTTTTTCGAGATCGCCGGTAACGGCTTCGATTTTGAAAATAATATCGTCTACTTCATCGGCTGGAATCGTCGTGATTATCGTTCGATGGTAATCCCCTTCTGATCCGAGGAAGTTAATAAAATCGGCGAAAAGCGGCACGCGCGAGAGCATCTTGCCCATACTCGAAGATTCGATTACAGAAGCGCCGCGCAGTCCAAGCTCGATGAATAGCTCGATTATCGAAAGAGTCATATCCTCGCCCTGAACAACCATAATTAAAAGCTTTTTTTCGCGTGTCTGGGCTTTGCACTCGCCCATGCAGTGCCGGGTGAATTCCTCAAAAAGTGCGGTCTGAGTCGATGCGGCGATTAGGGCGCGGCGAACTGATTCCTCGCGAAGGACGAGTGAGATTTCTGCAAGAAGTTTGACATGCCCCTGCGGCTGATTTGCCGGACCGACAATAAAACAGAAAAGGTGAACCTTGCGGTGGTCGATAGCGTCGTAGTTAACACCTTTTTTGGAAACTGCGAGACCGATCATAAATTCATCTAAGCCGTCGAATTTACAGTGGGGGATGGCCAAACCTCCGCCGAAACCGGTCGAGCCGAGCATCTCGCGCTCCATAAAGCCACGAGCGATTTCCTCTTTTGATATCCCTCTTAGTTCCGGCTGTTGTGCGAGAATTTCGGAGATTTCCTCGAGAACAGCGTGCTTTTTACGCGATTTTAGCGCCGGAATGCAAAGCGATTTTTTCAACGTTTCGAATGCATCCATAATTCTCCTAAATGTCAGATCCCCTCAGAATGCCGCGTTTCGATAACGGCGGACCAACTAATTCGTTGATTAGCACAGCAAAAAGGATGATGTTCACCATTTGATCGAAAACAAATTTAATGTCAGGTGTGGCACCGACATAGTAAGACGTTGTTTGTATGAAGAGCACGAGACCAATCGCCACTCCGGCTTGAGGTAACATCGACAAACCAAGGTTGTTTCGTATTCTTTTTTCCGATTTTGCCGCGGTGGTTCCAAGCCAAACACCGCCGTATTTGCCGACAGCTCTCGCAAGAACATAAACGATTCCCCAGATGAGAACTTGCTTGCTCGCGATGATATTGAGTTTCAACTCTGTTCCGGCGATTGCGAAAAATACAGCATATAAAGGCGGTGTTAATGGGGCTATTGACCGTAATGCCCTTATGCCTCTGGGCGATGCATTAATCACAACTGCGCCGGCCATCATGTTAGCCAACAATGGAGAAAGATGAAGCGAAATAGAAACAGCCGTAATTATTAGAATCATACTCAGAGACAGGATCAAAGTCTCGTTTTGATTTGTCTTGCGATAAGTAAGAAAATGGAGACCCAAACCACCAAAAAACCCCACCATAAGCGAGAAAACAATCTCGAGAAGACTTCTGCTGATTATCCCCCAGAAATTGGAAAAGTCGATACTTCCGCCACCGAAACTTGAAACGACAGCAAAAGCCATCGCGAAAATCGCCACACATCCGGCGTCGTCGAGAGCCACAATACCATATAGAGTATCGACATAATCACCCCTTGCACGAAGCTCCTGAATAATTGCCACAGTTGCGGCAGGTGCGGTAGCTGTGGCAATCGCTCCCAGAAGCACGGCATAGAGCGATGGCATTTTGAAAACATACAGTGCGATGCTAACAGCGAAGAAGGTGGCGAGGAGTTGAAAAACCGTTATAATGACAATACTTATGCCCAATCTGCGCAGTTTTGCACGGTCGAATTCTGCGCCGATGGTTATCGCGACGATTCCGAGCGCAATATCGGTGATTAACCTTAGGTTTGCAGTCATCTCGACATGGACGAACCCAAGAATCGAATCGCCCAAAAGCAATCCCGCGACGATATAACCGGTAACGGCAGGAAGACTAAACCTCTGCGCGAGCTTTCCAAAAAAGAAACCGCCCATCAGAAGCACGCCAATACCGAAGATTACATGCTGATTGAAAATATCGCGAACCGCGATGAATATGTCCGGTAGCCAATGCATGCGCAAATATTAAATATAATCTATGAGTTTTGCAAGGTGATAGTTTTGACTTGATTTACGGCACGAAATTCGCAATCATATATATTCGTATATATTGAAATACGGTTTAAATAATGAGGAGAGAGATGAAAAAGGCGATTCTTATCACATTCCTAATCGTGATGGTTCTTCTATCCTTTGGATGCTCCAAAAGTGAAGAAAAGCTGAAGGTCTTAACTCTGTATGAAGGCCCGGATACTACGAAACCGGCCTTCGAAGATCCCCCGCACATAGTTCATATCGCCATTTTCGGGGATTCCGAACGCGAACAGGTCGCAAATGTTGGTGTGGAAACACTCAAACAGTATATCGAAAAGAATCCCGGAATGAAAAGGGCGAGTCTTGCGATTCATACCGACACAACGAATTTCGTAAGGCGCAGACCGGAGGTCAGAGTATCATATTACGGCACCGGCGAACCGCATGTTGAAGTAAATCGTTGGCCATCAAGAAGATAAACATAGAAAACAGAAGGGAAGACGATGAAGGAAATTCTCGAAAAATTCGGTCTCACCGGCGAACTTAAGGGAGGTTTCAACGGCGAATGGTTGGGCAACGGCTCTCCGCTGGATGTCTATTCGCCGATAGACGGTTCAAAACTCGCGACTATCCGTCAGGCGAACGGCGAAGATTACCAGAAAATCGCCGATGCGGCACAAGCGGCATTTCTAAAGCTTCGCGAGATACCCGCTCCGAAACGCGGCGAGATTATTCGCAGGCTTGGTAATAAGCTTCGGGAGCGTAAGTCCGATCTTGGCAAGCTCGTAACTCTTGAAATGGGCAAAATCGCCGCCGAGGGCGAGGGCGAAGTCCAAGAGATGATCGACATCTGCGATTTCGCCGTCGGGCTTTCGCGCCAGCTCTACGGCCTCACGATGAAATCCGAGCGTCCGGCGCATTTCATGATGGAGCAATGGCATCCATTGGGGATTATCGGCGTGATTTCTGCCTTTAATTTCCCTGTCGCGGTTTGGGCTTGGAATGTTGCGCTCGCAGTTGTTTGCGGCGATTCGAATATCTGGAAACCCTCCAGTAAAACCCCTCTCACAGCCATCGCATGCACAAAGATAGCCGAAGAAGTCTGTCGCGAGATGGATGTCGATCCGGCGATCCTCAGCCTGCTAATAGGGCGCGGCTCCGATGTCGGCGAGATGCTCATCAATGACCATCGCGTGCGGCTGGTTTCCGCTACCGGAAGCTGTAGAGTTGGCTATCATGTCGGCAAAGTTGTCGGCGAAAGGCTCGGCAAGACAATTCTCGAGCTTGGCGGAAACAACGCCATAATCGTTACCCCCGATGCCGATATGAAAATCACTGTTCCGGCAATCGTATTCGGTTCGGTAGGCACCGCAGGCCAGAGATGCACCTCGACACGCAGGATTATCGTTCACAAATCGAAACGTGCGGAGCTTGTAGAGAAGCTCGTATCCGCCTACAAACAGGTGCGTATCGGAAACCCGCTTGACAGTAACACCCTAATGGGGCCGTTGATCGACACAGGCTCGGTCGATGAGATGATGACCGCAATCCAAAGGCTCAAAGAAGAGGGCGGCGAGGTTATCTACGGCGGCGAAAAGCTCGATTTACCGGGCGGATGCTATGTTACGCCATGTATCGCCGCGGCGAAGAACGAGTTCAAAATCGTTCAGGAGGAAACTTTCGCCCCGATTCTCTATATAATCGAATATGAGAATTTCGAGGAAGCCCTTCGTGTCCATAACGATGTCCCGCAAGGACTTAGCTCAGCGATTTTCACGAATAATGTCCGCGAGGCGCACAAATTCTTATCCGAGGTCGGCTCGGATTGCGGCATCGCGAATGTGAACATCGGCACGAGCGGCGCGGAAATCGGCGGAGCTTTCGGCGGCGAAAAGGAAACCGGCGGCGGAAGAGAATCCGGCTCCGACTGCTGGAAAGCATATATGCGCCGTCAAACTAATACGGTGAACTATTCGCCCGATCTCCCCTTAGCGCAGGGAATCAAGTTCGGATAGAACGAATGACGAGGGCTTTGGAAGGGAAGAGAAATTCCTTCCGAAGCCTTCTTTTTTGAAGATTTATAATCGAATTCAGGAGTCAATCATGGCACTTTCGCCGCTCGAGATTCGTAATCAGGAATTCACCAAGGCCGCTTTCGGCTACAAAACTAGCGATGTGAAGCTCTTTTTGGGACAGGTCGCCGAGGGTGTAGCGGAGTTGAACCGAGAGAAAGATAATCTCTCTCGAAGGCTGGACGGCTTGATGAAACGCATCGGGGAGCTGGAGTCCCAATCGAGCGCTATCGGACAAGCTCTCGAACTCGCAAAAAAAGAGGGAGAGCAGATAATTGCACATGCCGAAGAAGAGGCCTCAAAAATCGGCGAGAAGGCCGATGCCGAAGCCCAGAGAATCATTTCTCAATATTCCGTCCAGATGAACGAAACCAAGCAACAGCTTTATGAGCTTACAACAATTAAGGACGCCTATTTCCGAAAACTTCTGCGTGTGCTCGAGCTTCAGGAGGAAGCGCTGATTAAATTCGACAAAGAATACGAAGCGCGAAGAGTCAATAAAACCGTGTCAGAACTTCCGATGGATTCACGAGTGGAATTCCCGATTCCAGATACCGAAGCCTTCTCGAATTCTGTTCACAGACGCCGACGCGAAGCGCTTTTCGAAGATTAATCTTCCTTTTTTTTGAATGAAATGAATAATAAATAGACGAAAGGAAATCAGGATGTTCGCAATCAGAAAACAGCTTCAGGATACGGTTTCGTTTTTACAATCCAAAACAAGCATTCGCCCGAAACTCGGAATTATTATGGGCACCGGAATGGGCAAAGTCGGCGAACTTATCGAGAAAGACGCCGTAATACCATACGAGGAAATCCCCCATTTTGCGACAAGCACCGTCGAGAGCCACGCAGGAAAGCTCATTTTCGGGCATCTGCGCGGCGTGCCGGTTATGGCTATGCACGGCAGATTCCATTACTATGAGGGTTACGACATGCACACGATAACCTATCCGGTGCGCACAATGAAAGCTCTCGGAATAGGCACAATGATGGTATCGAATGCCGCCGGCGGGCTGAACCCCTTTTTCCGCGCGGGCGATATTATGCTGATGACCGACCATATCAATCTCATGGGCGATAATCCTCTTCGCGGTGTGAACGACTCCGAACTCGGCGTGCGATTTCCCGATATGAGCAGGGCATACACCCCCGAACTTCGCGAGCTGGCCGAAAATGTAGCGCTCGAACTTGGAATCCGCCTTATGCAGGGAGTTTATGTCGCGTTGATGGGGCCGAGTCTTGAAACAGGCGCGGAATATCGGTTCTTGCGTGGAATCGGCGCGGACACTGTCGGGATGAGCACTGTGCCCGAGGTTACTGTCGCGGTGCATGGCGGGATGCGCGTGCTCGGATTTTCACTCGTTACGGATATGTGCCTTCCGGACGCACTCGAACCGGCGACACTCGAGAAGATACTCGCAATCGCCGATTCTGCCGATGCAAAGTTGTCGAGCTTAGTTGCCGAAATCGTTCCGAGAATAAAATTCCCGGATTAACCATTACCCTCTCTCAAAGGAAGAGCATTATGAGGGAGAAAATTTACGCGAAGCGTTCAAACGAAATCGAAGCGGAGATGAAACGGCTGTTTTCGAACTTCTCCCAGATGCGGAACGCAGGAATATTGAGGGCAATCAATATCTGGCATCCTCCAACCGATGTTTGCGAAACCGAAATGGAATTCTGTATTGTTTGCGAGCTTGCCGGAGTGCGAAAAGAAGACATTCGCATTCATATCGAAGATAATATTATCACGATAGCCGGAGCACGCACACAGAACGGGAGCGTCGAGAAAACAGTCTTCCACAATCTCGAAATAAACTACGGTCCTTTCGAGAGGAACATCCAACTCCCCAGAAAATTTATCGGCTCCGAACCCAAAGCCACATACAACGACGGTTTCCTCAAGGTTACAATTCCCGCGAGGGTTCTTCAGGAGACGGTTGAAATAGATGTTAAAATAGCATAATTCCGGATATTGCAGATATGCCCGAAATCAAAGAGAAAATGGAAGAACTGTCTATCATACCGCTTGTCGATAATGTCGCCTTTCCGGGGCTGATTATCCCTTTGGTGCTTAACGAAAAGCCCCATATACAGCTGGTTGACGATGTTGTGGGAGACCATAAAGTCTTCGCACTCGTTTCGACCAAGCCCGGAACGGACAAGAACGACAGTTTCGAGAGTATCTATAATGTCGGTGTCAAGGCTGTCGTGCTGAAAATGTTGCGATTCCCGGATGGCTCGCTTAGAATACTCGCAAAAACCGAAAACCGGATAAAAATCGAGGATAAGATCTCGGAAAAGCCCTATCTCAAGGCTATATTCGAGCCGATAACGGAGAGGGTTATCGAGACACCCGAGGTTGTCGCTCTCACCAGGACAATCGTCGAGCAATTCAAAGAGGTGATTACTCTCGCTCCATATCTTCCTGACGATTTACCGGTGGATTCGATGGATTTAACCGACCCCGGCGGTGTTGCGGATTCCATTGCGGCCGCTTTGAATTTTGGGATTCAAAAAAAACAGACTTTACTCGAAACCGCAGAGATTGCACAAAGGCTTAGGTTGCTTCAGCAATATCTTGCAACAGAGCTTTCCGTTCTGCGAATCTCTAAGAACATTCAATCGCAGGCGGACGAGTCGATTAGAAAAGGCCAACGCGAGTTTGTCCTTCGCGAGCAGATGAAAGCCATCAAACGTGAGCTTGGCGAGGAAGACGGCGCGGAAATCGAGGATCTGCGGCGAAGAGTCGCGGAAAAGAATCTGCCCGAAGAGGCGCGTCAAGCCGCAGAACACGAACTCGAACGTCTCGAACGCATGAATCCCGCTAGCGCAGAATACACCGTGTCGATGTCCTATATCGACTGGATTCTCCAACTGCCATGGCTGGAAGGCACCGAGGATCAAATCGACATTCGCGAGGCGCAGAAAATTCTCGACGAAGACCATTATGATCTCGAAAAAATAAAGGAACGCATCCTCGAATTTCTGGCGGTGCGAAAACTGAAGCCGGACGCAAAATCGCCGATATTGCTCTTCATCGGCCCGCCGGGAGTTGGCAAGACGAGCCTCGGCATTAGCATCGCAAGAGCGATGAACCGTGAGTTTTTCCGAATGAGTCTCGGCGGAATGCGCGATGAGGCCGAAATACGCGGTCATCGTAGAACCTATGTCGGCGCGCTTCCGGGACGAATTCTTCAGGGGATAAAACGTTGCGGCTCGAACAATCCGGTTTTTATGCTCGACGAGGTTGACAAAATCGGACAGGATTTCCGCGGTGACCCATCCTCAGCGCTTCTCGAGGTTCTCGATCCGGAGCAGAATTTCAGCTTCGTCGATCACTATCTCGAAGTGCCATTCGACCTGTCTCGCGTGATGTTCATCGCCACGGCAAACTATATGGACCCGATTCCCCGGGTTCTGCTGGACAGAATGGAGATGATCAAGCTTCCGGGATACACCCCTGCGGAAAAGCTTGGAATCGCGGTGAATTATCTCGTCCCGAAACAGCTCGAAGCCCACGGCCTCGGCAGAGGCCAGCTTCGTTTCGAAGACGCCGCATTGGATACCATTATTGACAGCTATACCCGAGAGGCTGGTGTTCGCAACCTCGAAAGAACAATCGCCACTGTATGCCGTAAGGTCGCAAAGGAAATCGCCTCGGGCGAGAGGAAATCCGCCGTGATAACCTCAAACCGCGCAAAGGAATACCTTGGCCCTGAGCATTATATCGAGGACAGATTGCCGGACAAAATGCTTCCGGGGATGTCGATCGGGCTGGCTTGGACGCCGGTTGGCGGTTCGATTTTGATTATCGAGGCCACCGCGATGCCGGGTAGCAAATCTCTTATCCTCACCGGCTCGCTTGGGGATGTTATGAAAGAATCCGCGCAAGCCGCGCTAAGCTGGCTTAGATCGAAAGCCGGGGCGATGGGACTCGATACGAATTTTGACAAAACTGACATCCATCTTCACGTCCCCGCCGGTGCTATCCCCAAAGACGGCCCATCGGCGGGAATTTCCATTGCGACATGTTTGACATCCCTCGTAACAAAACGACCCATGCGGGAGAAAACAGCGATGACCGGCGAGATTACCCTTCGCGGAGAGGTTCTTCCTATCGGCGGGGTCAAAGAAAAGGTGCTCGCGGCGGATCAGGCTGGGATACGGCGGATTATCCTTCCACTTCAGAACAAAAAAGACATGGAAGACATTCCCGACGAAATCGAGAGCAGAGTTAAATTCATTTTTGTGAGAAGAATGGAAGAAGTGATCGAGGCGGCGCTCGAGTGCAAGCCACTTCCCGAACCGGACAAACTAACGGAGTGTAAAGATGCGTAAGTATTTGTTATTATTGATATTAGCGATAACTATATTCGCGGGTAATCCAGAAATTTACTCGCTGATTCGTGTCGATTGGGGATGGATGTCCCAGATTAAGGGCGATATCGTGAACTCCCGTCCCGGAGTCTGGGCAGAATATGCCCTCTCGGAAGGCGAAATGGCAAACCTCGATTTCAATCGAATCCCCTATGATATGATTATCCCTGATATGGCCGAGTTCTATCGGTCGAGGTTAAACAGCTCGCTTGATATGGGCGGATGGCGCACCTACGAGATGATTATCGCCGCGATGGAATCTCTTCATACAGCTTATCCGGCGCTGGTTTCGGTTCCGGAGACAATAGGTTGCGGGCACAATGGCAACGCAATCGTAATGATAAAAATTTCCGACAATGTCAATATCGACGAGGACGAGCCGGAGGTGCTTATCGGCCTCGGAATCCACGCCAGAGAGGTTATCGCACCGGAGATAGTTATCCAATATGCGCAATGGCTCGTGCAGAATTACGGCATCGACGAACGCGCGACGCATATTGTCGATACCCGCGAGGTCTGGTTCATTCCCCTTATGAATCCCGACGGCTACCGTTATAATGAGGTTATGAACCCCGGCGGCGGCGGAATGTGGCGCAAAAATCGCAGAAACAACGGCGGCGGAAGCTACGGCGTCGATTTGAACCGCAATTTTCCACATATGTGGGGTTTGGACGATGTCGGAAGTTCACCCGATCCCTCAGACGAAACCTACCGCGGCCCAAGCGCCGGAAGCGAGCCGGAATCGCAGGCGATTATAGACTTTGTGAACTCACGAAACTTCAGGACTTTGCTGGGATTTCACAGCTACAGCAATCTATACCTGACGCCGTGGGGATACACCTATGACCTCTGCGAAGATCACGATTGGTTTATTCGAATCGCATACAGATATGCACGCAACAATGGCTACATATACGGCGCAGGCGCGGCGACAATCTACCCCACTAACGGCGACACGGACGATTGGTTCTACGGAGCTACCACCGCCCATCCTAAAATTCTCGCGATAACCCCCGAAGTCGGCGGCTCTGCTGATGGTTTCTGGCCGTCCTTAAGCAGAAAACAGCCTTTGGTCGATGAAAATCACGAGGCGTGTGTCGTATCCTGTCAGGTTGCCGGAAGCGCGCCGTTTTTGGCGAAGGCTTGGATCGACGATGCTACCCCCTCCGGCGATTCCAGCGGATTTGCCGACCCCGGCGAGACATTCAATCTCATGCTCGAAATCGAAAATCTCGGCTGGGACGCCTCTGTGGCATATGTTCTCAGCTATTATGAAGGCTCCGGAGTTACGATTAGTCCCGATACGGCATGGTGCGCCGAAATTCCATCACAAGGCTACGACACGACTCAATTTTCGGTCTATCTCGACCCGACGCGATTTGAATCGGGCGATCTCGTTACAATTCATTTCGAGATTCGCGATGTAAATGGGCATCTCACCTTCGATTCCACCAGATTCATCGTAGGGACGCCGGAAATTGTGATTTTATACGATTTCGAGTCCGGCAACGGCGGATTCTCCCGCACAAACGACTGGGAATGGGGAATCCCAACCTCCGGTCCGGAACAGGCGCATTCCGGCGAAAAGCTATGGGCGACAAAACTCGCCGGCTCCTACACGAACAACACCCGCTCGGTGCTTTCGATGCCATCTTTCGTTGTCCCAACCGAAGGCATAATGCCCCGTTTGAGCTTTTATCATTGGTATTCCTGCGAAATGCCGGACGACGATGTCTATGACGGCGGCAATGTGCAAATTTCCACCGACGGCGGATCGAGCTGGACCGTTCTTAGCCCGTTAAACGGTTACGACGGTGTGGCCTATTCATATAACACCCATGTTGGAGGAGACAGCGTATTCACAGGCTCCAGCAACGGATGGAGATATGAAGTCTTCGATTTGGCAGGCATGGAAGGATCGACCGTGGAGATTCGTTTCGTTTTCGGTGCGGATCCCTATGTTCGCGCACCGGGATGGTATATCGACGACATCGCCGTAATCTACTACGCCGAGACCGGATTCAAAGCAGGCGAACAGAAATTGCCCCACTTCATCGAGCTGAAAGCTTTTCCCAATCCCTTCAACGCCTCATGCCGCATTGATGTAACATCTTCGAACGCAGTGAAAAGGGATATCGAGATTTTCGACATGAACGGCAGGCTCGTCAGAAGGCTTTCATTGCCTAATGGCAACGGCTCTGTGCTCTGGAACGGCCTTGCAGACAATGGCGCGGAACTTCCGAATGGGATATATCTCGCACGCGCGGCGTCTTCTGAGGGTAAAACAACCAAATTGGTGCTGATGAAATGATGAACGAAGAAAAACAAAGAAAACTCGAAGAAACCGCCGCTATATTGCATATTCTCGGCCATCCGGACCGTCTTCGGATTCTCGTTTGCCTTCTGCGCGAAGAATGCTATGTCAAAGATCTCGCAGACAGAATGGGCTTGCCGCAATCTACAGTCAGCCAGCATCTCCGTGTGATGACCGACAGGGGGATTCTCGAAAGCGAGCGACGCGGGGTGAAGGTATGCTACAAATCCGCATGCACCATAGCGGAGCAAATCGCAAAATTGCTCATGGCGAACTGCGAATAGAACAGCTTTAACATATCACAAACGCGATGGGAGAGCTTACGGTTCTCCCTTTTCTAATATATAAGAAAACCCGGCGACCGCGTTGGATCACCGGGGAACATAAAGACTGCAATTCGTCGAAGCAAACTGCAGGAGCATAAATTTTTCGCTTCTAATATATACGCGGAACAGAAAAAGTCAAGGGGAAAAATCTATAGTTTTATTGAATCGATTAATTCATGGTTAATATGAACCCAGTCATCACAGGCCTGTTTTAACTCATTGTGAATCCTAAACCCTTTATCGTTTTGCCGACGTGGATCAGCATTTCTTTCGTAAAAGCATAGGGTAACTACAACACCAGCATCCTTAGCAATTTGAATCGCAGGAACATAATCACTATCGCCCGCAATAATAATTGCTTTCTGAATTTGGTGTTCTAATGCAAGTCTAACGAGGTCGAGAGAGAGCAGAACATCTACCATCTTTTGTTTGTATTCATTATCTATCTTTTGTAATCTGCCCAATTTCGCCTCAAATCTGGGCTGATTGACAAGATATGTTATAAATCTATCAAACCCGGATTTCCGATCTCTCTCACTTTGAGTAGGTTCTGAGCTAAGATATGGAGGACAATCATAATAGTAAGTTCTTAGTCGATTACAACTCGAAGCAAGAATCTCGGATAGTTTCAAATAGTCCACTTTGATGTTGAAATCATCCAAGACTTTTTTAAAGTATCCAGCGTCGATGAAAATAGCAGTTCTTTCCACTCTATCCTCCTATCCCTTTGCCATGAAACGTGTTCGCCCTACGCCACCGGTGGGACGAACTCGAATTCGGGACTGCGGACAGTTAGCACGGGACAATGCGCTTTGCGGACAACCTTCTCGGCGATACTTCCCATAAGCATATGCGCCATGCCGGTTCTGCCATGGGTGCCGATAACGATTATGTCGATGCCGTTATCCTTGGCGTAATGAACTATCTCGAGGAAAGGGTTGCCGTTCGCCAGCACCGGATGAATCTTGATTCCGCCAGTGTCGAGCCCGGAAAGAAGCTCGTTAACCTCATTCTGAAAACCTTCGCGGAATTTCGTGAAATACTCGTCGGCCTGCCCCGCGTAATTGAAGAAAAACGCCTCGATTGCCGCCTCGTCGAACACATGGATGATGTGAAGCTCGGCTTTGTATTTCTTCGCGAGGTCAACAGCCCAGGGCACAGCGACCTTGGAGTGCTCCGAAAAATCCGTTGACAAAAGAACCTTATCGACCTTGTGTATCATAGCTCCTCCTTAGGATTTGTTCTCTATCATCTCTTTGACTTTCATCAAGCGGGTCAAATTTCCGCGCTCCAGCTCGTCCAATTTCTGCTGAATATACTTAATCGTCTCCTGCAAATCGGGGATTAGCGTATATTCGAGAGCATTCACCCTGCGACGGGTGCGGTCGAGTTCGTCGGCGAGAAGCGCCATCTTTTTCTCGGCCTCGGCAAGTTTTAGCAGAAGTTCCAACGCTTGTGTTATCTGCCTTAGAGCATAATCGACATCGGGGTCAGTTTCGCGAAGTGAATAGGCGAGAGCGTTCCCCTCGATATAAGCTTTGAAAACCGGCACACGAAGGTTCATCAGCCGCTGGGTCTCGACCTCCAACTGGAATCTCGCGCCCGGATGCGCAAATAGATTCTTCTGAAGATCCGGCGAAAGCTCGCAGGTGGCCATCGTGAAACGCTGAAGCGCGTCGATGGTCGCTTTCTCGGTGCGGGCGCGAAGCCCCTTGATGACATCGATTAGTTCGAGGAAATTCCGCATAAGCTCGTCCTGCTTGTCTTTGAGAAGCTTATGCCCGCGTTTTGCAAGCCCGAGACGCTTCTTGAGCTTGAGATTCTCCATTCGATTCGCAGATACCTTCATTTTCGCCATATAAACCCGCTTTTATAAACTCGTTTTCGTCCTGAAATCAGGCGGTTTGTTCATTCAAAATCTGTTCTATAAGGGCTTTTAGCCCCGGAACATCTGTCTCGATTGTATCGACAATTCGCCTTGGATCGATACCGATATAATCATGTGCAATGATATTCCGCATTGTGTAGGACAACGCAATAGGCAATTTTTCCCTTATCGAAGGTTCGTCGATTTTGTTCATCACTTCGCCAATCTGCAAACAGCACATCATAACCGCATGAAAACCTTCAAAATCGTCGATGGCTTTTGCAATCCCTGCATGCCGCGCGCCGATCTTATCGAGGTCCCCGATTAACTTGAGAAGGAACTCCAGCCGCGCGATATTCGATTTATGAGACATAAACAACCTCTGGAAGAATATATTTGCGCCCTATTTCGGAGAGGCCGTTTTTATCCACAAGGTCAACTTTGCGGTTCAGTTCGCTCTCAAGCTCTTTCTTCACACGCTCATAAAGGGAAAAAAATCGAAGCCCCGGATATTTGGCGAAGGAAACATCGGTGCAACTGAAAATGATATCGATGTCGCTGTCCTCGCCCTCTTCACCACGGGCAAATGAGCCGAAAACCCCCTCGATGACGAAACCATCTTCAATAAATCTCCGCTTTATTATCTCGATTTTTCTGATGATTTCGGCGTCTATTATTGACTTTTTTGGGGTATCGGACGATGAAGAATCCTTGAGATTCTCCATTCGATTCGCAGATACCTTCATTTTCGCCATATAAACCCGCTTTATCTAAGCTTCGATCAACCGTCGGTAACAATATAGGCGATAATTTGCGAGATACAATCTTTTTTGTGCCGCTTGTCGAATATGCGAGGGGAGCGTTTCTCGCCACGAATCGTCCAAACGAGGATAGCCACTTGCCAAACCGCACGGAGAATTGTATATTTGAAGTGAAAAAGGAGAAACTATGAACGAAATACCGCTTTTGTTGAAATGCCTTATGGAGGAAACGAATATGAGCGTCGCGGAGCTCGCGCGGAGGGCGAATGTTTCGCAGGCGATGGTATCGAGGGTGCTTTCCGGCCGTTCTCAATCGACGCTTGGAGGAATAGACAAACTCCTCGCCGTCTTCGGATGCCATGTTACCGTGCGCCGAATACAGACTCTCACGACGGATTTCGACCCTGAGACGCACAAGCACAGGCTGTCGTTTGACGATCCAATCGAGGGGAATCCTCATGTGCAGAGTTTGAGGGATGAGAAGCGTAAGACGAAGCGTCCGTGAAGAAAGGCCGAAAAATAACAAGATATTGGCAGTGGCGATAAATTTCTCGGCAAGAAACACATATGAAGAGGTAAGTAATATGAATAAAATGGTAATAGTCAATAATAAATGTGACGTGGTTGATCATAGTTTTATGCCCAGTTGTATATTCCGCCTGCCCCGATATAACTGACCACCGCAACGATATTATGAACCACTGCCAAGAAATGTATGACCATTACCAAGACATAATAAACCATTGCCATGATATTACATAACATTGCCAATATATTAATGACCATTGCGAAGATATTATTGCCCACGCAGGCTTTTTGGAGGGAACTCTCATGAAAAAAACGATTCTCAGCTTACTCGCTCTCGCCCTGCTTTGCGGGGCGGCTTTTGCCGAGTTCCGCATAGCCAAAGACCAAACTCCCGGCGGGCTTTATGTTGTGGGCCCGGATATCAGCCCGGACTCATCAGAAGGCCAGTTTTTGTATTATTCCCCAGACGCTGGAACCACTTTAATTGTTAAAGATTCCGGAGAATATGGTGGAGAACCATGGCCTTATTCAGCAATTGCGGCAGATTACAGCAATGGTAATGTTTATAAAGTAGTAAGAGAGATGCTCTACCATAGCGACGATTATGGGGCTTCTTGGATAGCTAGAATTGGTTATGTTGGTTCCGTGGTCTCAGGTTTTGAAGCAGGAGAAGCTTATTCTTCAAGACATGAGTTTTTTAGAACCGAAGATTATTTCGAAAGTTATGATTCAATTCCTTTCCCTGTTTCCGCAGGAATAGGTTGTTTGGGCTGGCAAAACGGGGAAGCATTCCTAATTAACCCAAGTTCTGGCATACTCTATTATAGTGATGATACTTTATCAACTTGTGAGTTAATTAACGACTTTGGCTACCATGGGTTTGATTTATGTGCAAGTGGTTCAATAGGAGAAGTATATTTGCTTTCTTCTGATTCTATCTTTTTCTCGGCTGACTACGGCACAACCTTCGTTGGAACAAACACGTTCGCGATGGATTCCGATGAAAATTCCTTTATGGAAATAGTTGGAGGAAATTCTTCCGGTGGATTATACGGCGTATTCGTCGATTACTATGTCGATGGCTCTTATGTCCAGCGAGGCGGAAGTATCCGAATCTGTTTCTCGGAAGACTACGGTGCTTCTTTTGATTGTTTAACTCATACAGCGGAAGGAATAACTTACGATACTTTGACCGCCCTCGCCGAAACAGCGCCTATAAAACCCTCTGCCATCGAGATTTCCGCCTATCCCAACCCGTTCAATTCCGCGGTAACCATCGCCGTCGATGGCGTAGGGGACGGGTCTCCCGTCCCGTTCGACGTGGAGATTTACGATGTAAATGGCAGAATGGTCGAAGGCGGAACCGTAGGGGCGTATTGCATACGCCCGTTCGACTATCTCGTGAGGGCACGTGTCGGCGGGCGAGGAGACCTCGCCCCTACGGCCGGCGATGGCGCGGCGACAAAAAGGATCGTGTATCTGAAATGAGAATATGAGAATAAACATATAAAACAAAGGCGAGTCGCCGCAAATGTCGAGCGAATCGACTGTGGCACTGCAGTAAGGAAACAATCATGAAATACGCAAAACTGCTTATCATCTCTCTCCTCCTCATAGGCGCGGCGGTTGCCGACTCGGAGATTTTCGACATACGCATGTCGCAGGCCGACGACGGAAGCGGCCTCGTCAGAATATGTTTCCGCGCGCGGAACACTACGGATACAGTCCTCGCGGTCAATGTGCAGGCGCGATGGGCGGATTCCACCGACTGGCATATCCCCGTAGTTACGCTCTGGGACACCATCTCCGAGTTCGCAGGGGTCAAGCCGAACCACGGCTGGCGTTGCAGTGCGGATTCGGTCGGCATCGAGCATTGCATAATCTGGGACATGACCACCGACCTCGGTCCTGTTGAAGCGGACGATTTCCTCGGCCGGATTGTAACCTTCGACTCGCTCGTGTCGAGTTTTGCGGTCATCGATTCTTTTTTGGTGCGGGATACCCTTCGCCCACAGGTGCGCGCCTTTGGGCTATGCTACAAACGCGGCCAGCTCTGGGTGCTTTATCACAACGAATGGACGCATGATTGCTGGATTCGCCCCTACGACCTCCCCGAAATCATCGAGGGCGACAGCATTCATATCGGCACGGTTACGGTTGGGCCTTCGGATATGGCTTTTGCCGGCGACAGACTTTTTTGGGTGGAGGACACGCGGCTTTTGCTCAAGGAGTTCGATTTCGCCACCGGCACATCGCACACAGTCCGTGGCGATTGGTGGGGGCTTCCGGGCACTGAGGTTCATATCGCGGGCGCGGCATTCGACGGCCAGCATTTGTGGGTATGTTTTTCGCGCGGTGCATTTGTTGCGTTGGACACCTCTGATTTTTCGTTAGTCGATACGATGTTTTTCCCGGTGTTCGGCATTTCTGAGCCGGCGACCTCTGCGGACGGCCTCGCGTGGGGGCTTGGCCTTTTGTGGTGTTACAGCAACGACAACATAGCCTACGGTATCGATGTCGATATGGATTCCATCATTCACGCGGTTCCCACAGGCGAGGTTGTGGAGATGACCGGCGCGGAAGGCGCGGCATGGGACGGCATGAACCTTTGGGTGGTCGATTATGGACGCGGCTATGTCTATAAGCTCTTGCTTTTCAATCAGATAAAGCTATATCTGTCCGACCCCTTCAAGTTGGACAATATTCCACCACGAGTTGAGTGGATTACACCCTCCGCACCGGATTACTCGGATACTTTCCTGACATCGAGCCTTGCGGAACTTCTTTGGAGCGCGGAGGACCTCAATCTTGCCGGCGGTTTTTCGACCATTTGGCTCGGTCTCGACACAATCGGAGAAATCGCCTCGACCGACACTTCGCTATTCTGGGACACCTACCCATGGCCGGGTTTCCGAAGCCATTTCGATTTGGCCATATCGGACAGTTTTGGGAACAAGACAGCCTATCTTTCTCCCTATTTTGCCATTTCTGAGCCGGATGGAATAGAAGATAGAGAATTGCCGGGCGATTTCACACTCTCCGCCTACCCGAACCCGTTCAATTCAGCGGTAACCATCGCCCTCGACGGTGTAGGGGACGGGTCTCCCGTCCCGTTCGACGTCGAGATTTTCGACCTGAACGGGCGAATGGTTGAAGACGGAACCGTAGGGGCGTATTGCATACGCCCGTTCGACGGGTCAACGCGGTTGACCCCTACAACCCAAGAATATATCTGGACGCCGGATAAATCCCTCCCCTCCGGCGTCTATCTCGTGAGGGTGAGGATAGGCGATTGCGAAATGGCGCGGAGGGTCGTATATTTGAAATAGCAGGAGGAATATTATGAAAACGAAAGCTATTTGCTTACTCGCCCTCGCCCTGCTAAGCGGGGCGGCGATGGCGAACGAAAAAGAGACCACTTACGACAGCCTGAATGTGCGTGTGGTGTGGACTTTCCATGGAACGCGCGAGTTTGGCGGGCTGGCAATGGCGCCCGACACGACGCTATGGACTTGCTACCCCGGAACAAATACGCTTATCAAAATCGACGCATCCGACCCCGATGCCATCGACACGAATTTTTATGAGATGGATAGCACATTTGGGATTGTTATCGATATTATCGATGATTCGATACTAATCGCGGTTCGCCATGAGCAAATGCATTCTATCAATATTAATCTTTCGCCACCCGAGTTGGTAGCGACATATCATTCGAGCCACATGTCATATAAATGGGGACAAACGGCATCTCGAATAATCAACGATATGTATTTTACCATGGATCGCGCAAGTATCGGCGATTTGGCTATATTCGACCTTTCGGATCCGTTTGATATAGATACTATCGCAACTGCGATCGACCGCGGAACCGGCAAGTGGTTCGAAATTATAGATACTTTTCTTTATGCGTCGTATTTCGAGGGCGAAGATATTGGAGGTGGATGGTATTCTAACAGATATAAAATTAAGCTGATAAACATATCGAATATTCATAACCCGTTTTATGACACCACATTGTCATTTATCAGTAGAGTAGGTACTGGCCCAACTTTACAATGTCCTTCCGTAATCGTTGATACGCTCATGTTCGTGGCCGCGAACTACTATGAAGGCCCGCTTGCCGATGTCTATAGCATTGCCGACCCGACCTCGCCGGTGTATTTGGGCGAAATAGGCGTGTCTTCTTGGATGTATGACAAATATGTAATCGATTACCAGAACGGCTATCTCTATTCAGGCATGTGGATACACGATGTCACCGGCTACCCGACAACGGACTCGTTGGTGGGATATATAACCGACGAACCAAAGTTCCAGATAGTAAACGGGCCTTATATTTATTCAATAACAGGCCCAAGTTTCGGGATAGTAGAGTTTTACGAATACGACCCCAATCATGTATTTGTGCCGGAAATAAAAGCGCCGGCAAGGCCTTCCGCCATCGAGATTTCCGCCTATCCGAATCCATTCAACTCCGCGGTAACCATCGCCATCGAGGGCGTAGGGGACGGGTCGCCCGTCCCGTTCGACGTCGAGATTTACGACGTGAACGGGCGCAAGATAGACGTCATTGCGAGGAGGGCGGAGCCCAACGAAGCAATCTCGCCGAATAATAGGTCGAGCGTCCCGCTCGACACACGGCGAGACGCCGTGTCTATTAATAATTGCGAATTCGTCTGGCAACCGGATAAATCCCTCGGCTCCGGCGTCTATCTCGTGCGGGCGCGTGTCGGGGACGGATCGAAATTGCGAAGGATCGTGTATCTGAAATAGCATATTGACAAATAAGCCGCCGAAATCTTCGGGCAAATAGAAAGCGAAGCCGTCGCTAAATCTCCTGTCCCTTATACTGGAGCTGATACAGCTTGTAGTAGATGCCGCCTTTGGCGAGAAGCTGTTGATGGTTGCCCTCCTCGACCACACGGCCTTTGTGCATCACGAGAATTCTGTCAACATGCTGGATTGTTGAGAGCCTATGCGCGATAACGATGCTCGTGCGACCTTCCATCAACCGCCAGAGAGCTTCCTGAATAAGTTGCTCCGTTTCGGTGTCGATATTTGCGGTGGCCTCGTCAAGGATGAGAATCGCCGGGTCGAAAGCAAGTGCACGTGCGAATGACAATAGTTGGCGCTGTCCGGCGGAGAGCGTGCTTCCGCGTTCGGTAACAGGTTCGTCGAACTTGTTAGGTAGTTTTTCGATGAAATACTCGGCGTTGACTATCTTCGAAATCTCACGAAGCCTCTCGTCCGAAATCTCGGAATTATTAAGGCGAATATTCGTCTTTATATCGCTCGCGAAAAGGAATACATCCTGTAAAACCACGCCGATATGCCTTCGCAAAGCGGATTTATCCCAATCTCGGACATCGACGCCATCGACAAGAATTCGCCCTTTCTGAACATCATAGAAACGCGACAGAAGCGAAATAATAGTCGTTTTGCCTGCACCAGTCTCGCCAACAAGCGCGACAGATTCGCCCGGTGCGACTTTGAAGCTGACATCGCGAAGAACCCATTCCCAGTCCGTGTCCTCGGGGAGGCGTTTGTAGGCGAAGCTGACATTCTCTAACTCGACCTCGCCCTTTATTGGGTCGATGGCTACAGCGTTTTCCGGTTGGACGATGTCCGGATTTGTGTCCATAATCTGGAAAATTCGTTCCGAGCTTGCCATCGCGGATTGCATAACATTAAATTTTTCCGCGAGGGCGTTTATAGGCTGGAAGAACATTTCGACATAGCTCAAATAGGCCACCAAAGCGCCCAACGGCAGAAGATTCTGAATAACCTGTCCGCCGCCGAACCAAATAATCAAGCCCAGTCCGATATTGCGGAAAAGCACGATTACCGGCGAAAATAGGCCATGCACAATAAGCTGATAAATATTCGCTTTGTAATAATCGTGGTTGATTTCGCTGAAACGCTTTATATTCTCGGCCTCGCGGGCGAAAAGTTTTATCACGCGGATACCGCTGAAGTGCTCGCTGAGGGTCGCATTTATCTGAGCGATTTTCGTGCGGACTTGGCGATACGAATCGCGGAATTTTATTCTGAAAAGAAGCGTTACAATAAGAATAATCGGCATCATCGCCATAAGAATTAGGCCGAGGCGCCAATTCATATAGAGCAATATCACGGCGATGCCAACCAGTTTAAACAAATCGGAAAAGAGGGTTATCAGAACGCTTGTGAAAAGCTCATTTAACACATTCACATCGTTAGTGCTTCTTGTAACGAGTCTTCCGACAGGGTTGCCGTCGAAAAATTTCAGCGAGAGGTTCTGAATATGCTTGAAAACGGCGTTTCTGATGTCGAAAAGGATGCTCTGGCCAATCCATGCCATCAGATAAATCTGGCCGTATTGCATCGCGAAGGTTAGCAATAGAACCACAAAATAGATGATACCGACGATAAGGATTCCCCTGCGGTCGTGGGCGCGAAGTGTCGAAAGCTCCTCACGGGGAATCTCCTGCAAATTATTATAGCTGATGATGTATTTTTCCGCGTGGTCGGTCGGTTCGAATTGGCCTGGGAAACGCGCAACTATCGCTTCGACTGAATCACGTTCAGGGCTTTTGTGTTTATCGAAGTCGATGATGTAGAATTTCTCTTTGCCTAAAACACCTCGAGTTTCAAGCTCGGCGGCGTCTTTCGGGTCGAGTTCGCCATGATCGAATAGGAACCAGCCATCATCGACGAGGGGGAGAAGTTCCTCGCCGTATTTCTCGCGAATCTCGGCGATAAATGGGTCGGTGGAATCGGAAAGGTCGAGCTTCGCGTTGCTGAATATGATGAAGCGGTCGATGCCGATCTTCGTAATATACGGCTGGACGATCTGAAGCGCCGACAGAAGCAGAACAATAAAGACAGTCAGAATGATGAGCTTTGAATAGGGCTTGGCATAGACCATCAACCTCTTAACGAGTTTGCTGTCGTAGATTTTGCCGAGGTCTTTTTCATCGTGGAAATCGGAGTAATCTCCGCCTTTTCCCATTCCGCCACGGCCGCCGCCGCCGCCCATTCCGCCGCCACCGCCACCGCGTGCCATTATTTCACCGTCCCGTTTTCATCCTGAAGCATTCTCTCGAGTTTTTGGCGTCTGTCGAGATCGGCATAAATGCCGCCATGTGCGAGAAGCTCGTCGTGTGTTCCTTCTTCCGCGATTTTCCCCATGTCGATAACGAAAATCCTGTCTGCGTTTTTCACGGTGCTTATCCGATGGCTGACAATTATGTTCGTTCTATCTTTCATGAATATTTTTAGATCGTGAAGAATTTTTTCCTCGGTCTCGGTATCCACAGCGGAAAGAGCGTCGTCCAAAATCAGAATTCTGGGCTTCACCAGCAATGCCCGTGCGATAGAAATCCTCTGCTTTTGGCCGCCGGAGAGCGAGACACCGCGCTCACCGACCATAGTGTCGAAACCGCGTGGGAATTCCATTACATTGTCATATATCTGCGCGACCTTCGCCATCTCGATTGCTTCCGCATCGCTCGCGTCCGGTTGGCCGAACTTGATATTATCCATGATCGGCTCTGAAAATAGGAAAGATTCCTGAGGGACCATGCCGACCTGTTTGCGGAAACTTTCCTGCTGAATATCCCTGAGGTCGTTGCCATCGATGAAAAGCGAATTAGGCGAAACATCGAAGAGTCTTAATATAAGGCGTAGAACTGTAGTTTTACCCGAACCGGTTTTACCAACCAAAGCGACGGTCGAACCGGCTGGGATTTTCATCGAAACACCCTTAAGAACCGGCTCTGAATCTGCATCGTAGGCAAAAGTTAGATTGCGAAACTCGATATCGCCTTTCACTGGATCGAGGATGACAGGTTTTTCCGGCTCGATTATGTCCGGTTCGAGGTCGAAAACCTCGTTGAGTCTTCCCATTGAGGCTTTTCCGCGCTGGTAAAGGTTAGCTATCCATCCGACTGCTATCATCGGCCAAACCGCAATCCCCAAATACGAAGTGAATGCGACATAATCGCCCATAGACATCGCCGAAAGGATCACTCTATCGCCGCCCAGAAGTAAAACAAGCCCGAAACTTATGCCGATAACGAAACCGATAAGCGGGTCAAAAAGCCCCCAGATGCGCACCAGATACATGTTCTTCCACCGGTAGTCATCGTTGAGCACCTGAAAATTATCGAATTCGGCAAGTTCCTGAACATAGGCTTTGATAACGCGTATTCCGCTGAACGTCTCCTGAGTCTTATCGGTGAGCTTCGCGAAACTCTCCTGCACCTGCTTGAAACGGTCGTGCATCTGTTTACCGAATTTCATAAAGATTACCGATAGAAAGGGCATCGGTATCAAAACGAAAAGGGTTAGTTTCCAGTTTATCGTGGCCATGAGCACGAGGCTTGCGATCAGCATGAAAAAGGAGTCGAACAGCGCGACAATGGACATTCCGGCCATCATACGAACAGCTTCGAGGTCGTTCGTGGCGAGCGCCATCAGGTCGCCGACCTTTGTTTTATTGAAATAACCCACGCTCATTTGAAGGAGTATCTGATAGAAACGGTTGCGCAGGTCGAACTCGATTTTCCTCGATGCCCCTATAATAAGGTATCTCCAGAAAAAACGCATTATTCCGACACCGACAGCGAGCGCTAAGATTATCAAAGCGTGTCTAAGCAAGCCGCCCGAGGTCGCTTTTCCGAAGGTTAGCTCGTTGACAGCAGTTCGCATTATCTGCGGGACTACCAATTGGAAGGCGTTGACGAAGATTAGCGAGAAAAGGCCTATTTTATAGTAAAACGAGTATTTCCAAAGATAGGGTTTGAGAGTGCGGAAGACCTCGACCTTGCGTAGAAACGCCACGATGAGTGAATAGAGAAGCTGAATCAGTCCGATGCTCATCAACAACACGGATAGGGCGGACATGACGAAGAATACTGCGCCGCCCCTTTGCGCGGAGATTTCGCGAAGGTTCGAGAACTCGTCGAAAAGCGGCCGCCAGTATAGTAAATAAATCGTCCCTATAAGCACCAGCGGAATTAGAATATCTGCGACGAGGGCTAAAACGCCCTTTTTATTTTTTTCTTTATTCAACATAATTATATGACTGAATGGTCATAACCGCGGAATATACCGATGTTTTACCGATATTCAAGAAAAAAATCCCGATTTAGGGATTTTTTTTGCGTTTATGTCGTAAAAGCTACCTCAATAGGGTTATACGGAGTATTTCGCCACCGGGGAAGCATGCGAAATATATCCCCGAAGCGGCTTCATCGGGGGGAGTCCAAACAGTGCGATTATTTTTGAATTCCGAACTTGCGATTTTACCGACGATGTTTCCCTTGATGTCGAAAATCGAAAGATCGGAGCCCTCCGGAATATTAGCGAAATGAATGGATACTGCTGAATTGAAGGGATTTGGATAGGCATAGGCCGTGAATTTCTCCGGAAGCCTTTCATCGGTTATTCCGGTTGCGCGGATGAAGAATGTCCAGCAAGTGTCGAGAACATTTGGATCGCAATATTCGGGCATATCCGCCGCCAGGATACATATCTCGACCGAACTACCCGGCGAGAAACTTCCCATAGGTGTGCAGACGAAGGTCGGCGGAGTAAAATCGAGATAAATGCTCGAGGGGGAATAAGATATACCGTTTACAATTATCCTGAAACCAGCTTCGTCGAGGCCTGACGGGCCAATTTCGGCGACAGTGCCGACAATTTCGACAGAATCTCTATGAACAACCTCGCCTGCGGAAGGGCTTACTTCGCCGAGAATCGGTGAATCGAAATCGAGTAGAACGGATCCCCATAGCCCTAACCCGACGGCTAAGCTTCCAGCGACATCCTCGAGAAAAGTAAGGGTCGCGCGCGAAGTGTCGAAAGTCGAATATGAGGAACTACCCAAATCGATGCTGATAACACCAGAATCGAAAAACACTCTCGGATCGGAACCATCAACAGGAGTGCCGTTGACCTCGATAACCACGCTGGATGTGTTAATCGGGTTTGATCCGGGCGTATAAAACCATTCGAAATAGGGTTCGCAGGAGCTGATATGTGTTCCGCTTGGCCGAATAGAGTCGATTATTGCAGGAATGTGTGTGATAACAGTATCTGTGTCAGAGCCGAACGCATCTGTGGTCATAATATAGAAATTGCTCATTCCCGCCACGAAAAGCGTGTCGTTACGAACAAAGATACCGTTTATCAAATCGGAAGTTGCCTGTGAGACCACCAAATAGGGATCCGTCGGAGTAGATATGTCGATGATTTTAACCCCGCCTTCGCCATCTGCAAGTGCGGTTCTTGTATGAGGTGCAGGAGTGTGCGTTTCGATTGCATCCCCACCGAACTGCACCCATGCGCCGAGTTCGGTTAGAGTTGTCGGTGTAGCGATGTTGAAAATACGGATACTCGTGGAATCCATTCCGACATAAGCGCCGTCCGCAACGACCAGTTTATTTCCCGGCAGAACCTCCAAATCGATTTTGCTTCCGGGCGTGGCGGCGGTCATTCTAATCGAGGGCGATGCCGGATTTGTAACATCTACTGCATATAGACTGCCGTTGCCGTCGCCGACGAACATCGTGGTTCCGTTTATCTCGATACACCTGACCATCGGGAAAAACCCAAAAGGAAGAAACTCGCCCCTATAAGTTAGCGACGTGCCTGTAATCTCGGCAATAAAAGCCCTATTCTGAGCGGCGACATAAACCATCGAGCCGTTAAGTGCAACATCCCAGCCCATGCTTCCGACCCCCACTGAAAGACTTCCAAGCGCACTCATTGCCGATGGCGTGCTGATGTCGATTAAATAGATATTCGATATTCCAACAACAACAGCTTGTGTGCCGTAAAAATCAATCTGGCGGACATATTCCCCCAAATTCAGCGTATCGACGAAAGTCCCCGAAAGGGTGCTGTAGGCATAGACATTATAATAGTCGAGAATATAGATATAGTCGCCATAAGCCGCGCATGCCTGCGAATTCGTAAACCCCGGATAGGTTGCCCGCACGGTTATCGATTGCCCAAAAAGTCCAGTAACAGCAATTAGAAGTAAAATTACAAAGATTGTTCTGTAGTTCATTTTCATCCTTTCAAATATGTTCATCCGAATTATACGCAATTTCAGTTCGCGAGGCAACAAATTTCAATTTCTATGCGCACAGGGGGCGTCGCGCGCGTTTTTTCTATCGATAGGAATCTTTTGCCAAAGTCTTCGTTTGGCGACGATAGAAAAAACGCGCTTCCTAAATCGGCCTTATGATGTATGGAAGAGCTACTCTGTTTTGAGGGAGGAAGGTTTGTCCGAATTAGGCTGTTGCTGATTGGAAGGCCGATTTAGGCGGCCTTTTTCGAAGAAAAAGGCACGACGCCCCCAATGGTGTAGTTAGCACAAAATTTGTGCGTCAAATAAGAGATATGTGCATTTTAATCGTGATGTAAAAAGCCTAACTTATTAATAATCAACACGTTATAGTTTGGCACGGTCGATGCATTCTTCTTAGCGAAAGATAACTTTGGAGGTTACTATGAAACAAATGACTGCAATAGCGATAACGGTTCTGGCTATAATCTTCGCGGGATGCGATGTTTTGATTGTCGATAACCGTCCCTACTACGACGACTGCAGTTCTTGCTGGTGCGACAACACACCGCCGCCTATACCGCGTAATGTCCGCTCGGTAACAGGGGATAACTCGGTTTATATCTATTGGAACCCAGTATCCTGTTGGGATTTAGATGGTTACGATGTTTTCCGCGGCAACGGACCGACTGGATACTACGATTATCTCGGTTCGACAAGGTCTGCATCTTTTACCGATTGGACTGCGGTAAACGGCAGAACCTATTACTACGCCATTTCCAGCTATGACTACTGCGGGAATGTCAGCGAACTTTCCACCGACATGGTTTATGACACTCCACGCCCCGAGGGCTACAGCTATTTTCTCTGGAGTGCGGAAATCTACCCGAACGATGCCGGCTACGACCTCTCGCACTATTCCGCCGTGCCCTATGATTACCCGACCTGCGATTTCTATTTCGGGCACGATGCTTTGGGGTATTATCTCAATGTCGGAAATGACTACACGGATATTATGGAATGGGGCTATGCTTTGAGCTTGTCCGATGTCGATTTCGCACCTTCGACCGGATGGAGCCCCTATGCCGATGTCGTTGCGCGGCCGGGATACGCATATATCATTTGGACAGCAGATAATCATTTTGCAACGGTGCTTGTTAGGGAAATTACTGGCGAAAGGCTCAGGTTCGATTGGGCTTACCAGACTGTCCCCGGCAACCCGGAGCTTAAAGCGGCGATGGAAAAGCCGTCGTCGATGATAGGAAACAAAATCCGCCAAGAAGGAGAATCGAGATGAAAAAGCTTATATTTGTCATCATCCTCGCGGGAGTTATACTCTCGCTGACCCCGAAAACCGCTGAAGCGGGATGGTTCGTCGGATACAGCAGTGATTGCTATTGTTGCTGGGGAACACCCAGCCCATGGGATCCATGGTGGGAATGCCCGGGTTATTGGGATGTCTGGATTTGGTGCCAGCACCGCCCTTACTGGATGTGGCCGTGGTGGGCCAGAAGATGGGTATCTCTCCACTACAGTTCCTGCGGACGCTACTACTACACCTACTATGACTACTATATTCCCGGCGCGCGCAGAATCTATGTCGATGGAAGATACCGCTACCGTTACTCGGTGCAGTTGGATAGAACCTATTCGACATACGACCGAATTCCTCGCCGAAATGGCTTCGAAAGGCCGGTTCCTGAAGTTGTCGAGAGAACCTTGGCATCGAGAGGAACTGAATATCGCGTGCGAGAAACGCCTTCAGAATGGACTTCCAGAGAATATCGCGAGGTTGTATCGAGAAGAAGCACCTCGCCGGAGGTCTCGACCACTGCTCCATCTCATAGAAGCGGAACATCACCGATAGAAACTGTAACTCCGGACAGCAAAAGAAGCGATTCAGTTGTGCCATCTACTCAGGAAACCAGAAGAAGCACTGCAACGGTGCCTTCCACACCTTCGACAACAAACCGCGGAACTTCCGTGGAAAACTCTCCGGGCAATATTCGCGATTTCACATCGCCATCGACCGAACCGGAAAATATTACAACGAAGAGAAGCTCGGAGACTATATCGACAAGGCCAGAGCCGCCATCCACCGAACCCGAAAGAGAATCCGGCAGAACAATCGAGACAAAAACAGGTTCGGAATTGAAAACGACACCTCCGACGGTTTCAAAAACAACATCGAGAGTTACAACCGAGAGTCATTCGAAAACAACGGTCGAAACCGGAACCAAAACAACGACGAGCAGAAGTACCTCGAAAAGCACGCCGACGAGCGAAAGTTCATCGACGAGCAAAAGGAGTAGGTAAGTCTTGACAATCAGGACTCAACATCTTATAATTGGAAAGATGAAAAAAGTCGCCTACATAATCTTACTCGGAATCCTCACGATGACGCCGCTGTTCGCGCAGACCGAGGACACGCTCGACCGTAAGGCAAAAGAAGAATCAATCTCCTCCGATGCTGTGGTTGCTCCTCACGATGAAACGCAGAAAACAAACCTCGGCGGCATAATAGAGACCCTTTTCCGTGGCGCGGCGGAGGTATATCAATCGGCCAAAGAAGCTGACCGTGAACCTTCGGAGAAAAGCTACAGAAGCTCGCCGACAACAAGCGAACCAAGCAGAAGAACAATCTCTACATCTTCAACCGGCAAATCCTCTTCTGCACCGGCTCTAGCTCCATCGGCGGCGTCGGAGGCAAAGGCTACAAGCTCGAAGTCACGCGATGTGTTCATCGACGAGAACAAAAACGGTATAGACGACCGCCTCGAAAAAAGTTCGGGCGGCACCTCGAAGCGAAGAATCGAATAACATCCGGCAATGTAGGGCGGGCTAATCACCCGCCCTTTTTTAAATTATGAAACACACGACCACAAATTTTTTTGTTCCGCCAGAGAATATCCAGAACGGCAGAGTGATTTTTCCGCAGGAGGAAAGCCACCATTTGGCGAAGGTTCTTCGAGCCGGTGTCGATGACGAGGTAATAGTTGTCGATGGCGCTGGGAAAACATACCATGTGATAATCACTCGCGCCGACAAGGAATTTTCCCGCGGCGAAATCAAAGGCGAAGCTATCGCCACTCCCGAACCGGTTATTGAATTCACGATGTGCCTCGGTGCGATAAAGCCCAAACAGCTCGAATGGGCTTGGGACGCCTGCGTTCAGCTTGGAATATCACGGCTGATTCCAATACATGCTGATTACGGTATCGAGCGGATTCGTCCAGACGGCAAATTTTTCGAAAGATTGGAAATTGTTGCTATCCGAGCTATGAAGCAGTCTCGAAGAGCATTTTTGCCACAGATCGAGCCGCCCAAAACGGTCCATGAGATAATTGCCGAAAAGCGCTATGATCATCTAATCATAGCCGACGAAAACGGACTTCCGAATTTTCCGGTGAATTTGCCCAAACTCGGCGAGAAAGTATGGCTTTTTGTGGGCCCGGAAGGCGGTTTTTCCGCCGACGAGCGCAAAGCAGTCTCGAATGCCGGAGGAGTTCCGGTTTCACTCGGGCAACGACGACTTCGCGCCGAAACTGCCGCAATCGCCCTTTCGACCATCGCACTTCGCTGGACAGGCGATATCTAATGTGCTTCCGCACCCCGCGGTTGTCATGCTTCGTGCTACCCTTCGGGCACGAATCACGCCAACCGCTTCATTTATGGTAGCTTTCGCCGCGCATAATCGTCATTGCACGGTATATTTGTTCGAGAAGAACGAGTTGTGCGAGATCGTGCTGGAATGTCAAAGGCGAGAGCGAAAGAAGCAAATCCGCTTTTTGTTTGACCTCGTTGGAAAGCCCAAAGGCTCCACCTATAACGAATGTAACACATCCTGCGTAGGTGCGCGCCACAGAGAGCCAGTTGGCAAATTCCACAGACCGAAGAGTTTTCCCCTCCTCGGAAAGCGCGACAATACAATCCTCACCCTCGATGGCTTTTAGCAAACGTTCGCCTTCAATCTCGACCGCTTTGTCATCGGGCATATTTTTCGCCTGTTTGACGCTGACTATCTCCAGCTCGCAATAATGGGAAAGCCTATCGGTGTAATACTGCACCGAATCTTTGTAGCTAATGCTTAATTTGCCGATATGGATGATTTTAATCTTCATTCAGCGACTATAACGAGTGATTTGCTCGAACCGATACGCGTCGCGCCGGCTTTGATCATTCTCATTGCGGTTTCAAAATCGCCGATTCCGCCGGAGGCTTTGATTCCGAGTTTATCACCAACAGTCGAGGCCATGAGTTTTAATACAGATTCTGTCGCGCCGCTTTTTGAAAATCCGGTGCTCGTTTTAACATAGGCCGCCCCAGCAGAGCCGCATATCGCGCTCGCACGAACAATCTCGTCCTCGGCGAGAAGACAGGTTTCGAGAATAACCTTCACCGCAATTGGCGAAACCGCCTCGATTACACTCACGATATCGGAGAAAACAAATTCCCATCTCCCGGACTTGACTGCTCCAATATTGAGCACCATATCGATCTCCTCCGCACCGTCCTCGACCGCACGCACAGCCTCATTGGCCTTTATCTCCGGAACATTCGCGCCCAAAGGAAAACCGACAACCGTGCAGACCATCGAAAGCTCGTCTTTGAGAAACTCCGACGCCAACCGCACCCAGCAAGGATTCACGCAAACACTCGCGAAACGATTTTCCAAAGCTTCTTTGCATAACTGCTCGATATCGACCTCTGTAATATCCGATTTAAGAGCGGTGTGATCGATAAGCGGCGCAACACAGGGAGGAGCACTCGCTTTGTCGCGAAGCATAAGCCGCGAATCCTCCATCAAACGCCAATCAGGTGAAACGACAGGGCTGACCATAACCCCGAATTCCGATTCGACCTCGTCGATAATACGTTGGATAAACTCTTGTTCCATTGTTCCTCACTCGCAATTGGCTGAAATGTTCCATATTCCGCGTCCTGCGGCAATCGCCTCGGTCTCCGCGGCCTCGAATAAAACCTCATAATCCCATCGGACAGGATAAGAATCCCAATCTTCGCTCCATCCGGCGCGGACAATCTCGACATTTAGGCAAAGGCTGTCTGGAAGAATATGCACGAAAGCCAATGTGCGCCCATAATAGTCGATAGAATCGCCGACTGAAGTGTTGTAAATCAAATAACAATAACGATATAGCGCGTTGCTTCGAGTGTATTCCTTCGCCTCGACAGCGCAGGGTTCGGGGGTCCCGCCATGGTTCATCTCGGGGGTGTCGATTCCCACAAGCCGTATAGTCTGGCCGTCGTCGAGCCGGACAGTGTCGCCGTCGATAACATCGACAATTCGATATGTGATGCCCTCGTCATCGTTTGGATTGGGTGGATTCGGCCTCACCGAGCGGTCGCAGGACATCGCGAGAAGTGAAATTGCAAGTGCTATCGAAATCCATCTCTTCATAACGCTCCAATCGTCTTTCAAAATATACAGACTTCGTGTCGATAATGCAAAGCCTTTTGTCGCAGAATGAACACGCGTAGGCGGTTGATTACAGAGCCGAATGGGATTATCGAAGTGAATTTACCCTTAAAAATAAATTACGACCTTAATAGCCGAAGAATGGCGGAAATCCCCTTTACCCAAAACGACGGCTATGAAGAGGGTGGTGTATTCGAAATGAGAGAGGAAAAAAATAAAAACAACTCTTGACATTAACATTCATTTCCCCTATTTTATTCTAAGAAATAGACAATAATGCTTATGAGCGAACGAAGCGAACATAAGGAAAAAGCGACAGTTGTTCTGAAGCGCATAGAAACTCCTAAAATATATGGGGGGGGGCGTCAACTATCTCTATTCTTAACGGAAAGACTAATTTTCATTTTTTTCGCCTGCGCGAGGTTATCTTGCGCAGGCTCATTTATTTGATGACATATAAGTAAACAATTATCAAGGAGTATTATCGTGAATAAAACATACATTTTTGCCGTATTGGCATTCGTGTTCATCGCAATCACTGCAGTGGCAGATACCACTTACGTCTGCGAGGACGTTGGGGATTGGGATATCTGGAATGTCCCATATGCAAAACAGCAGGAAATGGTTCAAGAGGGATTTGTCATGGAGGTAACATATTATGATTTATCGAACCAAAGCAGTATAATTGTCTATTATGTAAACAATCCCAACAATCCCCTGAATATATGTAAACCACAAAACCAGTGTAACGAAGTATGTGAACCAGCGGATTACAGCATTCCCAAAGGATGCCCCTGTTGGACGTGTTCAACTCACCAGGATGGCACAAGTGCTATGGTCAATGATATTGTTGATTTAGTCTTAAATCAATAATCATTTTTCGCCCCCCTTTCAGGAGAATTAAAATGAACATTCAATGTAAAATAATAATAATTGTTGTCCTGTTAGTATGTTGTCACACTCAAGCCGGTTGGGAGCGCACCTACGGCGGAACAAGCAACGACCGGCCCTGTGACATTATCCAGACAAGCGACAATGGGTTCTTAATAACCGGGATAACAGAATCCTTTGGATACGGCGAAGAGGATTACCCTGATGTATTCCTAATCAAAATTGATTCAAAGGGCAATGAACTATGGTCAAAAACATTTGGGCATTCTGGCCAAGTTGATGAAGGGAAAAGGCTTATCCAGACAACAGGTGGATATTATCTTATGGGAGATATGTTCAATCCAATGAGTTCGAGCAAAGACATGTTCCTGATGAGATTAAACGAAACCGGAGATCCTCTGTGGACAAGATTCTACGGAAGCTACTATTCGGATCGCCTTTATCATTCATTAATGTTACAAAACAATGAGATACTATTGGCAGGAACCGCCGGAGATGGAAGCTTTGGAGATGCCTGCATATTATTAACGGATTCTATAGGAACACTAATATGGTCTCATCAGTTCGGGGATTACAATAGCTTTGAATATATAAATAGTGTTGCGACAACGAGCGATAGTTGCTATTTGCTTTCAATAACAAAAAGACAGCTCAGTCCTTCGGTAGGTTACTTCAAGCTAGTCACAATGAAAATGACCGAATTTGGAGATACCGTTTGGATTAGAGATTATCCAGCCCCATACAATAATTATATGAGGGCAATATCACACACAGGTGATGGCGAATATGTGCTTTCGGGTGCTTACGACGTAGCTCCCTTCGCATCGGATTGGTGGTTACTAAAGATAAACGAAATGGGCGAAACGGTATGGTCGAAAAGATATGCCATGGGATACAGTTGTAGTGCCTACGATATAAAGCTATTAGACGATGGAGGATTTATAGCAATCAATTCGATTCAGCCTACTACATCATCGGCAAGCAATATTATGGTATCTCGTCTTGATTCAGAAGGAGACACTCTCTGGAATACATATTTCGGGGGCGATAATTACGATTTAGGTAGCGCTGTTATCCCTACCGAAGACGGTGGTTTCGTAATAGCAGGCGCAGTATCTTCATTTGGGGCAGGGGATTACGATTTCTTCGTAGCAAAACTCGACTCCCTCGGAAGTTCGACAATCGAAGAAAATCAAAACCTTCCCCGAACACCTGATATTTCCGCCCACCCCAACCCATTCAATTCCGCGGTAACAGTCACTGCCCCCGCGGGCGCGGAAATCGAGGTGTTCGATGTGAATGGGCGAATCGTAGGAAGAATCCCTTCTGCCCCACTTATTAAGGGGGGTGCCGAGCAACGCGAGGCGGGGGGATTGTTCGTCTGGCGTCCCGACGAAATTCTCCCCTCCGGCGTATATCTCGTGCGGGCACGATTAGCGGGTGGGGATACTGCCACGAGAAGAGTAGTTTTTCTCAAATAAAAAAGGGCATGACGTCCGCCATGCCCTTGTGCATACCAAGGCCGTTGGGCCTCTACGCCACCGTTACGTCATCGCAGAGATAGACGTCCTGAATGGCGTTGAGGATTTTGACGCCGTCCGCCATGGGCTTCTGGAAGGCTTTGCGCCCGGAGATTAGCCCCATACCGCCCGCGCGCTTGTTGATTACCGCCGTCCGAACCGCCTGCGCGAGGTCGTCTTTCCCCGACGCGCCCCCCGAATTGATGAGGCCGATGCGTCCCATATAGCAGTTCGCCACCTGATAGCGCGTAAGGTCGATGGGGTGGTCGGTGGTCAGCTCGGAATAGACCTTTTCATGAGTTTTCGCGAATTTTATCGCGTTGAAACCGCCGTTGTTTTCCGGCTGTTTTTGTTTGACAATATCCGCCTGAATGGTCGCCGAGAGATGGTTTGCCTGGCCGGTCATATCGGAGGCGAGATGGTAATCTTTGTCCGCCTTGAAAGCCGGATTGCGAAGATACGCCCACAGAATGGTCGCCATTCCCAGCGAATGGGCGTGTTCAAAAGCCTCGCTGATTTCGACAATCTGCTGATTGCTCTCCTCGGAGCCGAAATATATCGTCGCGCCGACCGCCACCGCGCCCATATCGAAAGCCTGATCGACGCTGGCAAAAAGGATCTGGTCGTGCTTGTTCGGGTAGGTCATCAATTCGTTATGGTTGATTTTCAGAATGAACGGAATTTTATGCGCATATTTCCTCGCAACGATTCCGAGAACACCCAAAGTCGAAGCCACACCGTTGCATCCGCCCTCGATTGCGAGTTTCACGATGTTTTCCGGGTCGAAATAAATCGGGTTTGGCGCGAAACTCGCTCCTGCAGTGTGTTCGATCCCCTGATCCACCGGAAGAATGGACACATAGCCGGTTTTCGCGAGTCTGCCATGGCCGTAAAGTTCGCCGAGACTTCGAAGAACAGGCGCCGGACGGTCTGACTGTATAAAAATTCGGTCGATGAAATCCGGCCCGGGCAAATGCAGACTCTCTTTCGGGAAAGTGCTCGATTTGTGGGCGAGGAAATAATCCGCCTCGTTGCCCAACAACTGGACGATTTTGTCGATCATTATTGCTCCTTATTTGTTTCGTTATAGTCTTCGATTAGCCATTTTAGTTCGATTTCTCTTTCGCCGCTAGCGGGGATTTCCAATTTCCAGTGATGCAAAAGGCTGGTTTGCTGATAAATCCGCTCGAATCCCGATTCGGAGTTGCTCACCGTCTCGATTGGGGACATCCAGAGGTCGCATTTATCGCAAACGCAAAGGATTTTCCAGCCGTCGGCAAGCTCGTGAAGTTCATATCTTCTAACATCTGAGAACTCTCGGCGCTCGCCGGTGCGAATATTAATCAGGTCATCGTCGTCGAAATGAAAATGCACGCGCGGATGGTCGCCGCTCATCAGCGAGAAATGGGTTTCCGTGCCGAAATGGATGTTCAAAGCTTCATCGTTCGGATTTATCAGTTTGAACTTCGCGACGAAACCCTCGCCTCCATCGAGTAGAATGATTTCCTTTTCAATAGCGAAATTTGTGCGGATATCGCCATGGAATATTCCGCCGTCCCTGCGCATTTTGACCGATTGGCCGTCGGGGTTTGATTTCGGGCCGTCGATAATGTCGTATGGCTGATTCGCGAAATCGCCTAATTCGGGGAAAGAGCCGTCGCGGAAATTTTCCGGAGTCAGCCCCTCGCCGAAAATGAAATCGACCAGAAAACGGCGGTTATACCAGTCGTAATGCAGGAGTTTCGATAATCCCGCTTCTTTCGCCTGCACGATGTCGTGAATCGAGGCTTGACCATCGCTATCCGAGGGCTCGTCCGCAATCTCGACGAGGTGGTGATAGCCCTCGGGTCTTCTGCTGAATGTGTCGGTGATATTGCGTTCCCATTTCAGAAGGTCGATTTCGGCGATTTTCCCGCCCTCGCCCGGCTTGAGGAATATTTGCAAATCGCCGTCGCGAAGAATAACCTCATCGAAGCCATCGATGTCCATATCCTCGCGGATGGCGAATTTCTCGTCGTTTCTTGTGATGAGCTTTTCGCACCGAAGAATGTTATCGAAAATTCCTCTGCGAAGATGGGGGAGATACAGCCCGCCGAAAACGCCATGCCAGTAAGCGCAGTTGCATTGGGCGCGGTAAAGAGCGCGTGCGCCTTCGCCGAAAGGAAGACCGGAGTCCGTAAGTTGCTTGCTGGCGTGCATCATACGTTTGTGCATCCATGCCGATTCGGGGTATTTGGTCAGAAAGCCGCGCCAAAATCCGCCCTTCAGGAAGGATCGCCATTCGTCCATCTTCCCCTCTTCTTCGAGGGCGTGGGCTTTGCGGTGAAAATCCGCGGCGAGATTCGCGGGAAGTGTCCACTCGCTCATCTCGAAATAACTGCAAGTCGGCAGATAGACATTTCCCACCGGCGGATGGGTGTCGATCCAGTCGTCGAAACGGCTCATTTTGATGACATCGCGATTTTCCGAGATGCTCCGAAGGAAATTCGCCATCCAGCCCTCGTCCCAGACCCATTTTTTCGTCCCGGGCCAAAGACCGAATTTCTCCCCGTCGTCGCCGAAAACGAGTGCGCGGCTGTGCGTCCTGTCGGCTCGCTGAACAAGGAAATCGATTGTTTTCTGTGCGTCGGCAAAGGGAATTGTGTATCGTAAATCTTGCGAGATTGGGAAAATAAAAGCGCGATGCCCGCCATCGTCGGTGATGTAATGGCCGAAAAGCTCATCGCCAACGACACCTATGCTCTTAAAATGATAATCGTCGGTGAGGGTGTATTCAACTCCCGCAGTGCGAAGCAATTCCGGCAGGTGCGGCTCCCAAATCCTCTCGGTAAGCCATATTCCGCGCGGTCTTTGGCCGATATTATCCTCGATATAGTCGGCCATCATGTTTAGCTGTCCAATAGCGTCCCTTCGCGGAATAACCGCCAAAATCGGCTCGTAGAAACCGCCGCCGAGAAGTTCCATCTGCCTTCGCTTCACAAGCTTTCGGATGATGTCGAAAAGCTCGGGATTATTCTTCTCCCAATATTCCCAAAGCGGTCCCGAGGCGTGGAAGGCGAAGGGGAACTCCGGATGCTCTTTCATCGCCCGCAAGAAAGGGTTATAGGCAGTTTCGGTGGCGTATCTGAAAACGCCCTCGAAATTCCCCACCGGCTGGTGAAGATGCACTGCGAATAGGAAATTTATAGTTCTCAAATCGGTCTCCGCTATTTTTTGTATGGTATCGGGTCTTTCATTCCAGCCTCGGCAAAGGCTCTTTTACGCATCAGACAGCTCTGACATTCGCCGCAGGCCTTATCCTCGCTCTCGTAACAGCTCCATGTCATTCCGAAGGGGACAACAAGTTCAATACCAAGTTTGATAACCTCGGCTTTTGTCATATGAATAATCGGCGCGGCGATTTTGCAATGGGATTCGGGTTTTCGCCCGAGATTAATCGCCCTTTCCATCGCCTCGATGAATGCCTCGGTGGTGTCGGGGTATCCCGGGCCGTCTTCCTCCATCGCGCCGATATAAATCGCCTCCGCACGAATCGTTTCCGCCCATGCCGCCGCCATCGCGAGGAATATGCCGTTGCGAAATGGAACATATGTCGTCGGAATTCCCTCCGGTTCGCCGTGGGGAACTGGAATATGCTCGTCGGTAAGGCTTGAATGCCCTATCCACTGCAGATAGCGGACATTCGAAATTTCCTGCCGTTTCGCTTCGAAAACTTTGCCGATTGCCGCAAAACAGCTTCGTTCCTTGCTTTCCGTGCGTTGGCCGTAATCGAAATGGAGCATATACAGCTCGTAACCGTCCCTTTTGGCGACCGCCGCTGACACAGTCGAATCGACGCCGCCAGAATGCAGAACCACAGCGCGTTTGAGCTTTTTCGGCATTATTTTATCCCTATGATTTTGTGAATTTGTATCGAAAGCCGAAAGGGCATTTTCGTCTCAAGTATCCATTCGGCGAGAGTTTTCGCGTCGATTTCGCCCCAAACAGGCGAAAAAACTATATCAGCATCGGAGGAAAACTCGAATTCATCGAGCCGACGGAGCGACCACTCGAAGTCATCCCGATTCGCCACAACAAATTTAAGCGTGTCTTTCGATGTTATAAATTTCAAGTTCGATTCGAGGAAACTCTCCGAATGCCCGCTGGATGGCGTTTTGACATCGATAGATTTTATCGCATCGGGAGGGATTTTGTCCAAAGGAAGGCTACCGTTTGTCTCGACGACGACCCTCAGTCCCATTTCCAACAATTCAGCGATAAGTTCTGGCGTTTCCTCGCATAAAAGAGGTTCGCCGCCGGTAATCATGACAAGTTCCCTGCCAGTCGACCGGATTCTCCCCGCAAGCTCCGATACGGTTAATCTTTCGCGGACGAATTTATTATCAGTCGTGTCGCACCATTTGCAGGCGAGGTTGCATCCGGCCAAGCGCACCAAAACACAGGGTCTGCCAACCTCCGGAAGCTCTCCCATAAGCGTTTCGACCATGTCGTTCAAAGGTATCAAAACGCTTCCTCCGAAGGGATGTATTCCACGCTCGAAGTGTCAGATTCGAAAATCTCGACTGTAGCGAGCTTAAGATGCGAAGGCAGTTTGGACGATATACTGTCGAATATCTCCTTCGCGATTCGTTCCGAGGTCGGGCAACTATCGCGAAAAATCTCCATATCATTGAGATAATGATGATCCCATCTCATAAGCTCTTCGCGCAGGATATTCTTCGCGACTCGGAAATCGCACGCCATTCCCAATTCGTCAAGCTCCGTTGCCGAAATGGAAATCTGCACCTTCCAGTTATGCCCGTGAAGATTCGCGCAATCGCCATTATAACCGCAAATACGGTGCGCCGCGGAAAACTCGCCCTTTACTTTTATCCTAAACATGTTCTCAGAAATGGATAGTTATTGTAAGAGAAGGTGTAACGACATGCTGATGCTTCTCACCGACCTTGTCAGGATAGAAATTCAGATTGAAGACCTCGAGGGCGGTCGTTACGACCGGTCCAATAAGACCGAGCGCCCAAACATCCGTGCCCTTAGCCGCGCCGTTGAACCCGCTCTCGATAGCGCTATAAACCATCCCACGGGCAAATTCCGGCCAAAAAATGTAGCGAGGATAGTAGGTATCTACGCGGACATCGGCAGAAATCTCCATAAAAGGCGTGTCGCCCAAATAAAACCCAAAACCAAGCTCTTTGCCCGAATAAAGATGCGGCTTGCCGGTTCGAGCTTCGATATCCGAAGTATAATCCGCAAAAGTGCCGGTTACCGAGTTATCGGGATCCATCGAGAGAATATACAGCCCCGAGCCGCCTCCCTGCCGAATCGAAATATGCTCTGCCGGATGCACAGAGAAAGAGTTCGAAATGCCGAAAGCATTGAATACGAGGTTCGCATCGTTGCTTTCATAAGCCGTGCGGATGTATTCGAGCGCTATCTGTCCATTTATCTCGGGGACATCGCCGTAGCTGTAAGCTCCAAGACCAGCACGCGCGATTATTGTCGGCACAACAGGGTCATAATTTTCTGCGATGTCGAAATCCGCGGGTTTTTTATTCAAATTAAGCGGCACACTGTAACCCGCTCCAACAGAGATGTCCAGACCTAATCGGGTCGATTCCCTATCGAAATTCCAAACCCCGAAATTCAGGTCGAATTCTCTTTCCGCGAAAACCGACATCGAGCTTAAACCAAGAAGTAAAACAACGAACACCGTTTTTTTCATTTTTCCTCCATTTGATGCATATAAAATAACCGATTCACGCAATTTCCGCAAGCAATTAAAGCAGATAGGTTCAAACACAACTCGGCGTTGACATCCGTATTATTGTGTCTATATTAAATAGATTTAATTGGAACTTTGGAGCATAGATGTATCGTTTAATATTACCGATTCTTCTTCTCGCGATATGCGCCGCCAACGCCCTTATCGACCCGGGTTTCCCGACAGGTGACCACTTCGAAATTCCCGATGTCGCCTATTCGGTTGAAAACGGCGCGATGACCGGCAGAATCCCCGGCCTTAACGGCGCGACTTATTATTACCCGCCGGAACCGGTTTTCATCGCCGGAAAAACCGCAGAAGAGCTTGACCGTAACTGCCGCTCCTTCGTCGATAATAATCCGGAGATTTTTGAAATATCCTCGCGCGAAATAACCTTGCTTGGTGCCGAAAACCGCCTCGGCCGATGGTGGATAACCTATATCCAATCCGAAAACGGCATACCGGTCGAAGGCGGAAGAGTCGATTTCCGTATCTTTGGCAATGGAAGACTCGCCTTTTGCGGCTCACAAATAATCTCGGTCTTCGACGGCCAAACTCCCATAATTCAGCAAACTCAGGCAATCTCGATCGCAAAAAATAAATACATCGAACATAGCAATATCGAAAACATCGACCTGATTTTCTGGCCGGATTTCGATGAAATGCTGACCATCGGCCGTCTCGCATGGCGAATCGACCTCTCCGGAAACCCCGGCCAAAGATGGCGTTGCTATATCTCCGCAATCGACGGCGCGCCGTTGTTTCATTACAGCCTCGTAAACTTCTACGACATCTGGGGAAACGCCCAAATCGATTATCTGCCTCGATATTGGGACGACCCCTTCGAGCAGGGCGATTTTCAGTTCGGCGACATGAACCTCAATTATTTCAACAACGGCCGAACCGATGTAATTGGCCAATACATGCTCTCGACGATACTTAGCTGGGAGATGCCCCTTAAAGCATATCTTCGCGGCCAATGGGCAGAGGTCGTTAACAATGTCGGCGAAAATGGTGTTTATCAAGCATGGCTGACACCTCCGCGCGAGCATAATTTCGTTTTCAGCGTTAATTGGGCGGATTCGGCACAGGTAAATCTTTATTACCACACAACTTACATACACGAATACTATGAAAGACTCGATCCGCCGCTAACCGCGCTCGATTATGCTGTCCCCGCCCGCGCCGGTATCGCCGGAACCACCGAAAACGCCTTCTGGGACGGATATGCTACAAATTACGGCGTCGGCGGAATGACAACACGAAATTTCGCGCTATTCTCGAACATCATATATCACGAATACACTCACGGCATCACCGGCTCGATGTATGAGGGCACACATTTTCCCTACTCCGGCCAATCCGGCGCGATGAACGAGGCCTTCAGCGATTACTTCGCATGCACAAATAACGACGACCCACGTGTAGGCTACAAATGCCAACGCGGCGGCTCGCAAATGTTCCGCACCATGGAAAACACCCTCCAATACCCACGGGATTGGCAGGGGCAGGTTCACGCCGACGGAAGAATCATTGGCGGTGCATTTTGGGATTTACGCAAACGCATCGCTGTCGGTCGTTGCGACACTCTTATTCATTTTACTCGATACGCCACGCCGAACACTTTTCACGGCTTCGTTCCAGAGTGCATTTTTACCGACGACATCGACGGCGACCTCACCAATGGCACCCCGAACTACTTCGACATCCTGATGGCCTTTCACATGCACGGCATTGGCCCGGGGGTCTTCCCGAATTTCGATGCTGTGTATCGCATGGAGGACATCGGCGACGGCGACAGCTATCTCGAAGAGGGCGAACAACTTAGAATAACACCCGAAATCACTGCCGACGACAGCTTCGCCTGGCCGAATATCGAAGGACTTCGGGCTGTTTTACGTTTCGTCGGCCCTCAAACTGCGACGATAATAGACTCGACGAGCACCTTCGCCCCGAATATTCCTCCCGGCGAGGCAAGTATCGGCGACGCCTTCATCATGGAAGCCCCGCCCAGTTTTATACCTCATATGGCCAAACTCTGCGTTACCTATTACGCTGATAATTCGCCGCTTGTGGTCGCTGACACTTTCGACATCTATGTCGGCCATCCGCAACTTCTGCTCGTCGATGACGACCCGGACTCCTTCAGCCAAATCGCCCCATTTTTCCGCGAGGCACTCGAACGCCTCGGAGTAACATATGTTTACCACCAGACGCTCACACGCGGAAGACCGACCTCTTTTGAGGATTATCCCGCGATGCTCTGGTTTACCGGCGGCGACACACTCGGCAACGCGATTTCGGATAACGATACCTCCGCAATTGCCGAATTCCTCGACGGCGGCGGGCATGTCATTCTAACCGGCCAGAAACTCACCCACCAGTTCGCTCCAGGCTTTCTTTCGAGCCGATTTGGCGCGAATCATTTGTCCACCGGCGCTTCGGTGATACTCGATGGATTGTCTAACCCATGGCTCGACTTTGTAGATGCCCAGATCGCCCTTTTCGGCGCGCCCGGAGCCGGCAACCAACGCCCTGAGCGACTTACTAAACTTACCCCGACATCGGGCGAGGCCATTTTCCAATATTCCGACGGTGCAACCTCGGCTGTGGCTTCTTTCAACGGCACGAACAAAACCGTGCTCTTCGGTTTCGGAATCGAAGCCCTCGGCGGAATTGCATTTTTGCATTTATCCGAGCTTCTCGAGGAAATTTTCGAGTGGTTCGGTATGCAGTTTATCTCGATTGAAGAGCCGCGTAAGCTTCCCCAAAGGCACTCGATCTCGGTCTATCCGAACCCGTTCAATGCAGTTTGCAGAATCGAAACAGGCTTATCGATCGCGGAAATAGAGATTTACGACTTAAGCGGCAGGCTTGTCGATAAAATCGATTCCTCGAAAGATGGCATAACCCATTGGCGGCCAGCAGACAGCCTTCCAAGCGGAGTTTACTACATTCGCGTGTCGAGCGGTTCAAATAATACAACTACAAAAGCTGTGCTTTTACGATAATGTCGGAAATCATCGATAGGACAGAATTTGTGAAACGCACCGCCGTCTCGGCCGGGAAAATCCTGATGAAGCACTTCGGCGGACGGCAGAATTGGCGAATGAAATCGCAGAGAGAGACAGTAACCGACGCCGATATCGAATCCGAGGAGTTCATCCTCCAAGAGATCGAGCGCGAGTTTGGCGAATCGGTTATCAGCGAGGAATTCCATCCGAAGACCGCTATTTCGGGTGCCCAGTGGATCATCGACCCTCTCGACGGCACGAATAATTTCTCTTGCGGGTTCCCATTTTTTTGTGTTATCATTGCCTTTGCAATCGATGGCGAGACGAAACTCGGTGTAATTCACGAACCTATACGCAATGAGACTTTCTGGACGGATGGCACAGCTTCCTTCGTTGGCGATGTCAAGTTGCAGGTCAGTTCGACATTCAAGCTCGAAGAAACCTTCGCCGCGACAGGATTCCCCTACAATCGCGGGTTTGACGGAGAATCCAACCTCGAAAATTTCGTCCGAATCGCAACCGTTTGCAGAGGAATTCGCCGTGCGGGAAGTGCGGGACTCGATTTAGCATACACCGCCGCAGGTGCTTTCGATTTTTACTGGGAATTGGGGCTGAAGCCGTGGGACATCGCCGCAGGGGAGCTTCTTGTCCGATGCGCGGGTGGAAAAACCGGTCTTTTCGACGGCTCGCAGTGGAAAATTCACAACGACAAAATACTCGCGGGCAATCCGGCAATATTCCCCAAGGTTTCTAACTTATTATGGGATGCAAACTTATAGCTTAAAACAAAGATTTTATCTCCTCCTCGCCGGGACGCTCATCCCGGCATTGATTTATTGTTTCGGCCTCACATGGCGTGTGAAATTCGTTAATGCCGAGGCCGAAAAGGCAGGCCCGCCGCTTGTTTGGGCATTTTGGCACGCAAGATTATTGCCGCTCGTATATTATTATCGCAATCGCGGGATTGTCGTCTTAGTTTCGCGAAGCTTCGACGGCGAAATCATCGCGCGAATTCTCGATCGCATGGGTTTCCGCACGATTCGCGGAAGCACGACTCGTGGCGCTCTTCAGAGCTTGCGCGAAGTTCTGACCGAACTCAAAAAGGGTGCGTATGTCGCATTCACCCCCGATGGCCCGAAAGGCCCGCCCGAAGTCACCCAGATTGGCGCTTCTGCCGCCGCAAGACTCGGCAATGCACCGCTGATTGCTGTCGCTACGGCGTCTGACAGGAGCTGGCGGCTAAGAAGCTGGGATAGATTTATCATCCCGAAACCCTTTTCGAGAATCGAAATACGCCAGTCAGAGCCGATATTCCCCGAAAAACGCGATCCCGAGGAGATAAACGAGGAGCTTCAAATCTCACTCGACGAGGTAACCCGCCTCGCCGAAGAGTCGGTCAGACAAGGGAGGCCAACCTGATTATCCTCCTCGACATAATATTGACGTTTTTAATTATAGTTTCATGGCCGATTCTCATAATCTGGGTTCTGATTGGCGGGCATGGCCTTGCCCATCGCCTCGGATTCCTTCCGAAAAGCCTTCAAAGGCCGATATGGATCCATTCGGCGAGCGTCGGCGAGGCCGGTGTTGCGGCTGTTCTCCGCGATATTCTTCACGAAATAACTCCGAACACCCCCGTAATGATAACATCGACAACAAAAATGGGTTGCCGCAGACTGGAGAAAATCCTCACAACGCCGGACAACGCGGCGATTCTCCCCTTCGACCACCCGTTATTCGTTGCGATAGCTTTCCACCGCGTCGATCCGCGAGCGCTAATAATCGTCGAAACAGAGCTTTGGCCGAATTTAATCCTGACCGCGAAAAGGCGGCGTATTCCAATTATTATGGCCAACGGTAGAATTTCCGCGACCACACTAAAATGGTCGAGACGCCTCGGCGGAGGTTTCAAATCGGTTGTCAACTCGATCGATAATTTCTTGATGAAATCGGATTATGATGCAAGAAATCTCGTCTCTACCGGCGTTCCGGAAGCAAAAATCGAGATTCTGGGTAATCTGAAATTTTCCGCGCTCCCCGGAAACGCAGACCCTATAGATTTCGGAAGGCCATCGGTGGTTTTCGGAAGCATTCGCCCCAAAGAATATGAAAGCATAATAAATGTCTGCTGTAAATTGGCAAAGTCTTCGCCGGAAACTCTGCAAATCCTTGCGCCGCGCCATCTAAAAACCGTCCCACAGCTCATATCCTTCCTCGAAAAGGCTGGTTTAAAATTCGCTCTCCGAAGTCAAACTCAATCCCCGCCGAAAGAAATAGGCATCTACATTATTGACACGATGGGAGAGCTTTTACGATTTTATGCCTCCGCGCAAATAGCCTTCGTTGGCGGAACTCTCGAAAAATACGGAGGCCATAATCCTTTGGAACCCGCATGGTTCGGCATTCCGGTGCTTTTCGGCGAGCACATCGACTCTAATCGCGAGGCCTACGAAGCTTTAATCGAAGGCAACGGTGGAAAAACCGTGTTTAACGGCACAGAACTTGCCAATGAAATAATCAACTTGCTCGAAAATCCCCAAGAACGTCAAGAAAACGGCATTTCGGCAAGAAAAGTTGTCGAATCTATGGCAGGTGTTCGCGAAAAATATCACAAAGCGCTTGAGGAATTTATCGAATCATGAGATGGCTTACAGCGCCAATATCATGGGCTTTCGCGGCGATTAGCTTCATTCGTTGGAAGCTTTACAGATGGGGAATATTCTTGCACTCCAAATCTGCGCCGGCTCCCGTAATTTCCGTCGGCAACATCGCTCTCGGCGGAACCGGCAAAACACCATGCGTAATTTGGCTCGCACGCGAGTTAAAATCCCGCGGGTTCGACCCGATAATCCTCACGCGCGGATACAAACGCTCCGTGAAAGACCGCCTATTCATCCTCGGCGACATCCCCGAAGCTCGTCTCGCAGGGGACGAACCGGCAGTGATGTCGGCTCATTTGATTGACATACCCATCGTAGTCCATCAGGATCGACTTGGTTCGGCAAAGGAAATAGGCACCGGCAAAAAACGGATATTCATCCTCGACGACGGATTCCAACACCTCAAAATGCACCGTAATGCGGACATCGTCCTTTTCCCGGCGGACAATCCTCTATCCGATGGTCATCTCTTCCCACTCGGTAAGCTTCGCGACGGCAAATGGCGAATCGAAGAAGCAGATATAATAATCCTCGTCGGCGAAGGCAAAGAAATCCCTATCGAGTTTAACCATTTGAAAGACAGAGTCTTTCGTGCGGAAAAAATTCCCGCCGGATTGTTCACCCTCGACGGCGTCAAAATCCCATGGAAAGCCATCGAGAACGAAAAGGTTGTGGCGTTCTCCGCGATTGGCGCGCCCGAAAGCTTTGTCGCAACACTTAACTGCCTCGGGGCGGAAGTGGCCGCAAACAAAAACTTTCGCGACCATCATCAGTTCAAAATCGGCGATATTCATGCGATAGAATCCCTCGCGGAAGCGAACCGCGCGGACATCCTAATCACAACCGAAAAGGATGCGGTCCGTCTCGCGGGCATAAAACCGCGCCTGACAACATATTACATTCGAATCGAATTACAGCCGGAAAAGCCGGATGAAATATTGCATAGATTAATGAAGTTATTGCAGAAAGAGTCTTGAAATGATGTCGCTAAAAGAATACTCGGAACTAACCCATGAAGAGCTAATTGACCGCATCCGCAGAGCGAAAGCCGCGAAAAACGCCGTCATACTTGGCCACAACTACCAGCGCGACGACATTCAACGGGTCTGCGACCATCTCGGCGACAGTCTCGGCCTTTCACGCGTCGCCGCGGGCACAGACGCCGACGTCATCATTTTTTGCGGCGTAATGTTCATGGCCGAAACAGCGAAGATTCTTTCGCCCCAAAAAAAGGTCTATATCCCCGAAAAGAGCGCCGGATGCCCTCTCGCCGCCGGCGCGAACATGGAAGACGTCATCGCACTCAAGAAAAAGCACCCAGACCACATTGTCATCTCCTATGTCAACACCACAGCCGAAGTCAAGGCCGTTACAGACATCTGTTGCACTAGCGGCAACGCTTTGGAGGTAGTCAAATCCGTTGGAGATGCACCGGTGATATTTCTGCCGGACATCAACCTCGGAACATGGGTCAAGGAGACTTTGGGCAAAGACAACATGATCCTCTGGGAGGGCGGTTGTTACGTCCATTCGATGATGCGCCTCGAACACATCGAAAACGCCCGCGCGAAATTCCCCGACGCCACGATAATGGTGCATCCCGAGGTGCCCTACATTGTCGCCAAAGCCGCGGATGAAGTGGGTTCGACCTCGGCGATGTTCAACTATGTCCGCGACCACGACTCGCATGTCATCCTCGGCACGGAGATCGGTCTGATAGAGCGCATCCGCCGCGAGTTGCCCGAAAAACAGGTGTCCGCGCTCAAACCGGACGCGATATGTTTCAATATGAAACAAACCACCCTCGCCAAACTCGCCCGATGCCTCGAAATGGGCTTCTACGAGGTCAAACTCGACGAGGAAATCCGCGCCTCCGCCGAAACCGCAATCCGCCGAATGATCGAAATAGGTTAGGGCAATTGAGACTTGAAGGTGGATAGGGGAGAGTGCGCTCTTCAAAGTGCTGAAATATGGCAAAACCGCCACAGACGGCCATCAAACAGTCGTGCCATTCACTCGAAAAGTCGCGCCATATCATCGAACAGCCGTGCCATATCTATAAAAAGCCGCGTATGTCAATCTAAAAGCCGCGACAGATGGTCAAAAAGGAACTGTTTGATATCATGTCGCAACTTTTTTTGCATCATTCCCGACTTTTCGCATGATCGACGCAACTTTTTGATAGGCTAACACGGCTTTTTGCCGAACATTCGCGCCTTTTTGCTGATTGTGCTCGGCTTTCGGACGAGAATTTTCGGCAGGACGAGTAATCGAACCGACTTTTTGAGCTGTTCATCGCCCTGAGAGAGTGCAATTCTACTCTCGTCGTATAATTTCGGCTATACCATGGGATTGCGCCAAAAGCTCAGCTGGGGCTGGATGAGAGGAAGTCGAGCTTCCAAAACATCAGCGTTGAAAAGCTACGAGAAAAAATCCTCATTTGCCTTTCGCCCTTAGGTGCTTATATTTTATGGCTATGAACTCGCTGTATCGACATAATCTCCCGCCGAATCCCTGCAGAACCGCCATGCGTGCGGCGGAATCCAAAATCGGGCCGGAGAATACTCTCACAAACCTCGTGGCTTTTTTTCTTCACGAAAACCCCACTCTCGCGCGTAAATGGGCGAATTTCCTCCTATCGAATGTCGTTGTGCAGTGCTCGATGTTCGCGGAGGAAAACGTCGAGACCAGCGTCCAGCCTTACACTGGAAGCGATCTGCCGGATATGGCACTGACACTCGGTGCAGATTCCCGAATTATTTTCGAGCACAAACTCGACTCCGCGGAGGGCGAGGATCAGGTCGAGCGTTATCTTCGACTCTGCGCCGACGAAGAACGCAAAACCGGCCTCAAACATTATCTCGCCTTTGTGGCACCTGCACCGCACAATTTGGTCGCGAGCTGTTATGCAAGCGAACGTTTTATCACGTTTGGCGACAGACACCCGCTCTGGAGCGATTTGGGCGAGATTATCGAAATCCTCGCCGCGCAGGATGAATCCCTAAAACAGCTTTTCGAGCTGTTCAAGCATCTTTTCCTTCTGCCCTATCAGAAAACGATCGAGCTTAAACCACTTCTCATGGAAAAGCCTGTCAAAGGCGAGTTGACAACGGAAGCCCTCGCCGCGAGACGCGGATTTCAAACGATTCTCCATCGCGCGGCAACTCGATGCGACTGGCAAACATACGCCTATGACCGCAAAATAAGCATCTCTCCGCGTTTCGGAGCAAAACTGAATTACGACTTCAGTATCGAGTTTTGTGTTGATGTTTGCCCGTATAGACGCGTTATTGCCGGCGAAATGATGCCCTACCCATCGATTGTATTGACGATAAGCTTGCATCATCACAGGAATAGCTACATCGGCCTCGAACTCGAGGGCCTCGAAAAGCGGTTCGGCTTGTCCAAAATTTGTGAATACAAACCGGTGATCCCTTCCAAGCACAAAACCCGTAGAACATTGACTTCAAGAGATTTCGAGGCCTATTACCCTCTTCGCGAAATCTGGGAAAAGGGCGACCTCGAGAAATTTCTCGACGAGCTTGTGAAGTTCACAATCGGACTTATCGATCCACCTATGAAAGGTTTTTAGATGAGAATATTATCGTGGAATGTCAATGGGATTCGCGCGGTGCTTAAAAAGGGATTTCTCGATTGGCTCGGCTCCGAAAAACCCGATGTCCTCTGCATTCAAGAGACAAAACTTCAGGCCGATCAAATTCCCGACGAACTGCTGTCGCCATTTGGATATCGAGCATTTTGGTCACACGCCGAGAAAAAGGGTTATTCCGGAGTAGCAACTTTTGTTCGAGATTCCCAGCCAAAGTTCCTCGACGGTTTCGGCGACCCGAAATTCGATTCGGAAGGCCGAACTGTTATCGCAGATTTCGGCGATTTTGTTCTACTAAACTGCTATTTCCCAAATGGCGGAATGGGACCGGAAAGGTTAAAATACAAACTCGAATATTACGCCGCATTATTAAAATTCGTCGATTCACTTCGCGCATCCGGAAAGCATGTCGTTATAACCGGCGATTTCAACACGGCGCACAACGAAATCGACCTCGCACACCCCGAGTCGAACCGCAACCACTCGGGATTTATGGACATTGAACGAGAATGGGTCGATAAATACATAGAATCCGGCTTGGTTGACACTTTCCGCGAGCTTCACCCAAAAGAGGTCGCCTATTCATGGTGGGATTACCGCACACGTGCCCGTGAACGCAATATCGGCTGGCGTATCGACTACTTCATGGTTGACGAGCCTTTCATGGAGCGCATCTCGGCGGCATTTATGCTTCCGGATATTATAGGGAGCGACCACTGCCCTGTGGGAATCGAGATAGAAAAATAGAATCGCCAATTTCGCCGAATCACCCTCGATACAAAAAAAACCGTCATCGCGGTTTTGCAATAACGGCTTTTCGAGCTTCACAACTCGAATCTTCAAGATTTGAAGCGGTTCATCAGAATTGCCCGATAAACCTCAGATCGTTTGAATAGAGCAAACGGATGTCGTCGATGTTGTAGCGGATCATCGCGACCCTTTCGACACCCATTCCGAAAGCATAGCCGCTGACTTCCGCCGGATCGTATCCCACCGCACGGAAAACCTCGGGATCGACCATCCCCGCGCCGGAAATTTCTATCCAGCCGGTGCCCTTACAAACTTTGCATCCGCTTCCGCCGCATATGCAGGTGAAATCGTATTCCACACTCGGTTCGGTAAATGGGAAAAAATGCGGACGGAAACGAATCTCCGTTTTCGGCCCCATCAATTTTTTCGCGAAAGCCGTAAGAACGCCCTTCAAATCCGCCATGGTAACATGTTTATCGACATAAAGCCCTTCGCATTGCCAAAAGCTGAAATAATGCGTGGCGTCGGGAGTGTCTTTACGATAACACCTCCCCGGAGCGATAATTCGCACCGGCGGTTTTTGAGACATCATAGTCCGAACCTGCACAGGGCTTGTGTGTGTGCGCAGAAGATAGGGATTCGCATCGTCCGGGCCGTTGCCTTTCAAATAAAATGTATCCCCGATATCTCTGCTGGGATGATCCTGTGGCGTGTTCAATGCATCGAAATTATTGTGCGCAGTGTCAACATCCGGGCCGAGAGCCAATGAGAACCCCATCCCGTAGAAGATGTCGATAATCTCGTCCAACATCGCACGGAAAACATGGCGTTTCCCAACGATAGGGCTTCTCCCCGGAAGTGTGATATCCGCAGGAGTCCATCGTCCGCCCTTAGTTGTTGCCTGTTTGGAAATTTGCGCGCCGGATTTAATTTCTTCGAGCCGCTTCTGAAAAAGCTCTTCCAGCTCGTTTTTTATCCGGTTGGATTCCTTGCCGACTATCGGCTTTTCCTCTTTGGAAAGCGATCCGAGAGAGCTCATAATATCGGCAAGTTCACCCTTCCGCCCGAGATACTTCGCGCGGATATCGTCCAAATCGGCTTGCGAGGAGGCGGCCTTCAGCGCCGAAAGCGCCTCCTCATAGATTTTTTCCAGCCTATCGATCATCCTTATGCTTGGCTTTTCGCAATTAGAACCAGCTTCGTGAAAGCCTCACTGTCGGTAACCGCAAGGTGCGCAAGCGCTTTGCGGTTAAGATCGATTCCAGCAAGCTTAAGACCGTGGATCATTTTGCTATAGGTAAGCCCATCGTTACGCGCCGCGGCGTTGATACGTGCAATCCAAAGCCTTCTAAAATCGCGTTTCTTGGTTCTGCGATGTTTGTATGAGAAGGTCCACGCCCTTTCGACGATTTCCCTGCTTGTGCGATAGAGCCGATGACGCGATCCCCAATATCCTCTGGCGGCTTTCAGATACATTTTGCGCTTGTTACGCGCCGCTACTGTTCCTGTGCTTCTTGGCATAATTAACCTCCGACTACTTTAACTTTCCGAGTGAGCGGCGAACTGCCCTTGCATCACAAGCCTGCAGAACACAGACCGTCCGAAGAGAACGTTTACGATTGCCGCGTTTGCGCCTTCCGAAATGAATCGTTCCCGAACGGTGATGCGAGATTTTGCCCGTGCCGGTAACCTTGAACCGTTTCGCGACAGCCTTCCGTGTTTTGATTTTGTTCTTTGTGCTCATATCTATCCTTCCTGTTCGGCCGCTTTCTCGGCGGCTTCCTTTTTTGCATTCAAACGTTCGTAATCCTTGATCTTCTTTGGATCCGGAGCGAGCATAAGAGTCATCGTATTGCCCTCGAGTTTGGGCTCCTGCTCGACCCTTGCAATATCGTCCGTGTCTTTCTTCAGTTTTTCCATGATTTCTTTGCCGAGTTCGACATGGGTGATCTCGCGCCCGCGGAATCTCATCGAGGCCTTAACCTTATCGCGATTCAGAAGGAACTCCCTGATATGCTTCATCTTGTAGCCGTAATCGTGGTCGGATATTTTCGCCGAAAAGCGCATCTCTTTGACTTCCTGAGCATGCTGTTTTTTCTTCGCATCGCGAGCCTTTTTTGTCTGCTCGTATTTGTATTTGCCGTAGTCCATGATTTTCACAACCGGCGGACGGCTGGTCGGCTGTATCTCGACCAAATCGAGCCCGCGGTTGTAAGCCATAGATAATGCTTCACTTGTGGGGAGGACGCCGACTTGGTTCCCCTCGTCGTCGATTACACGAACCGGCGAGATACGAATCTGCTCGTTAATCCTCTCGGAGTTCTTGTCGTTCTTCTTGATAGTTTACCTCTCTGATAAAAGTTATCATTTAGGCGGTTTGCTTTCCGCCGTTAGTTTCTCGATTATCTGTTCGATAGGCATCGCGCCGAGGTCGCCATCAGAGTGACTTCTCAGGCTCGCCGAACCGCTTTCCTCCTCGCGCCCGCCCACGATAAGCATATAGGGCACCTTGCCGGTCTCCGCCGAACGAATTCTATACCCCATAGTCTCCGGGCGGTTGTCCAACTCCACGCGAATATATTTCTTGCGAAGCTCGGAATAAACCGATCTCGCATATTCCTCGAATTTCTCGGATACCGGAATAACAACAGCCTGCACCGGAGCCAGCCACATAGGAAAATTGCCGCCGTAGTTCTCGACAAGACAGGCAAAAAACCGTTCGAGGCTTCCCAAAAGCGCGCGATGAACCATAAACGGCCGAGCTTTCGCCCCCTTTTCGTCGATATAAGTAACATCGAAACGCTCAGGCTCGTTAAAATCGAACTGAACGGTGCTTGTCTGCCATTCGCGCCCGATAGCATCCTTTACCTTAATATCTATCTTCGGGCCGTAAAATGCGCCGCCGCCTTCGTCTATTTTATAAGGAAGACCCTTCTTGTCGAGAGCTTCGCGAATTGCTACGGTCGCCTTTTCCCACCACTCGTCAGCGCCGACCGATTTCTCCGGCCTCGTCGAGAGATAAATCCCGAACTCGGTAAAGCCGAAGCTCTGAAGGATATCCAGCGAGAAATTGTAAACCCGCAGAATCTCTTCAACCATCTGATCCGGTGTGCAGAAAATATGCGCATCGTCCATGGTGAACCCACGCACGCGCAGAAGGCCGTGAAGCACCCCGCTCCGCTCGTAGCGGTAATCCGCGCCAAGTTCGCAATATCGAATCGGCAAATCGCGATAACTGCGAAGTTGCGAATTATAAATCGCAATATGGAAAGGGCAATTCATCGGACGAACATAATAAGCGCCGCCCTCTTCGAATTCCATCGAGGGATACATGTTCTCGGTATAAAATCCGAGGTGCCCCGATGTTTCCCAAAGCTTCGCTCTTCCGACCAGAGGAGTATAAACCGGCTCGTAGCCCTCTTCCCAGTGGCGTCTGCGCCAAAAATCCTCGACCACCTGACGAACAATCGCCCCTTTGGGATGCCAAAGCACCAGCCCCGGTCCGATGTCCTCATTTATCGAGAAAAGATCGAGTTCCTTGCCCAGTTTGCGATGATCTCTTGCGCGTGCCTGCTCGAGCATTTCGAGATATTCATCCAGCATGGATTTCTTCGGGAAACTGATTCCGTAAATCCGCTGAAGCATTTTCTCCTTCTCGTCGCCGCGCCAATATGCCCCCGCAACGGAAAGAAGCTTGAAAGCCTTGATCATCTTAGCATCGGGGATATGCGGCCCTCTGCAAAGATCGGTGAAACTTCCCGAGGTGTATAAACTTACAGTCTCACCAAGCGGAATTTCCCCCACGAGTTCGACTTTGTAAATCTCACCCTCTTTTTCAAAGCGCTCGATAGCCTCTTCGCAACTAACCTCGCACCTTTGGAACGCTCGTCCATGGTCGATAATCTCGCGCATTTTCGCTTCGATGGCCTCCAAGTCCTCCTGCGAAAATGGCTCTTTGCGGTCGAAATCATAATAGAAACCCTGCTCTATTGCCGGGCCGATAGCCACTTTGGTTCCGGGGAATAGCTCCCGCACAGCCTCTGCCATAATGTGCGAAGTCGAGTGCCAGAAAATATGCTTCCCTTCGCCATCGTCGAAGGTCAGTACTCTGAAATCGCCGGATTTAGCGATAGGCATCGCCATATCACGCTTTACCCCATCGATTTCGTAAGCGATAGCGGCTTTAAAAAGCCCCGCGCCTATCGACTGGGCGACTTCAGCTCCGCTAACTCCGCTCTCGAAGCTGAGAACATCGCCATTGGGAAGTCTAAGTTTTATCTCATCAGCCATAATTGCCTCATAAAAAAAGGACGCATACGCGCCCTCGAGTTTATGGTGGGCGATACTGGGCTCGAACCAGTGACCTCTTGCATGTCAAGCAAGTACTCTAACCAACTGAGCTAATCGCCCAAAAATTGTCGTTTCCTATTCTATAGGTCGCGTAACTCTCTATTATTTTCGTCGCCGTTTGCGCGAGGGCGATTCCCGCACCCGAGGCTCGAAGCGTCGCTTCGCATTAATGCCCGCCCGCAGGGATTATTCGCGAGCCGTCATAATATATGCCTGCTTCGACCTTTGTCAAATAAAAAAATGCGTAATGGTATTTTTTTGTTCGAGGAGAACTATGTTCCAAAACCATGTTAATGGTTATGAAACAGTGCCTCCGTTATTTTATGAGTTATCTCGATCAAACAGAAAAATTTCCCTTTGCAAGCCTTCGTTGAATGGCCTATATTTTGCTTCGAGAAAAATATGGAAGTGTTCGAAAAGAAAATAAAGACTGCCGCCTTGATCTGTAATGTCGGCAAAGAGGGCATCGAAGGATATATACGGCGCCTCGCTGAGATTCTCTACGCCTCGAATGTCGAATGGTTCATCGAAAAGGACTCTGCCGAATTAATCGGAATGAAGGGCTTCGAGCGAGATTCCCCACCCGATGTGGATATCGCGTTCGTCCTCGGCGGCGACGGCACAATGCTCTCCGCGGCAAGAGCGATTCGAGAGAAAGAAATCCCAATTCTCGGAATCAATCTCGGAAGACTCGGATTCCTCACAGAACTCGACGCTGACGAAATCGAAACCGTCGTCCCGGAAATAATCGAGGGCAAATACTCCATAGATTCACGCATGATGCTCGATATCCTCATGCCCAATAACGGAATACGCCAAACCGCATTGAACGAAATTGTCCTCGACCGAGGCCAAAGCCCACGCTTCGTAAATCTCGATATCTATGTTTCCGGTCAGCTTGTCGCACAGGTCGCCGCGGACGGCCTCATTGTTTCGACCCCCACCGGAAGCACCGCCTACAACATGTCCGCCGGCGGCGCAATTATATCCCCCGAGATGCAAGCCTTCCAGATTATCACATTAAGCCCATATACGCTTTCAATCCGCCCTGTCGTTGTTGGCGCGGACGAGATTGTCAGAATCGTGTATCATTGCGACAGTAGAGAATTGCCGCGAGTGTCCATAGACGGACAGCTCGGCCTCGAAATGCCATTGCGCGGCGAAATAATCGTCCAAAAAGCTATTTTCTCGGCGCATTTTGTCCATTATCACTCTCGAAGTTTCTACGGCGTCCTTCATCGCAAACTCGGATGGGCGCTTCCCCCCGGAAAAAGCATCAAGGACCCATTCTGAAGAATCAAATAGGAGCATAATGAAATTCGACGAATCGATATTCAAAGCCTACGACATACGCGGAATTTACCCCGAACAGCTCGACGAGGACATCGCGAGGCTGGTCGGCGCTGGTTTGGTCGATTACCTCGGTTGTCGCGAGGTCTATGTCGGCAGAGATATGCGGGTATCGAGCGATTCTATTTTCGACGCTCTCGCAGACGGCATTACCTCCGCCGGCGCGGATGTTGTAGATTTGGGCATGGTCTCCACCGACGGAATCTATTTTGCGGTTGGCAAATTCGGCGCCGACGCTGGAATCATGATAACAGCAAGCCATAATCCCCCCGAATATAATGGCTTCAAAATATGCAAAACCGGCGCGGTTCCATTATCCGGCACCGATGGTTTGCCCCAAATAAAGGAGTTCGTCAAAAAGGGCGAGATACAAGCAAAATCCCGCCGCGGCGAAATCAAAGTCAAAAACATCGACTTAGCTTACGCACAGCACTGCCTGAGCTTTATCGACGTCTCGAAAATTAAACCTTTTAAAATCGCAGTGGACGCCGGCAACGGTATCGCCGGAAAAACCTTTCCAACTGTGTTCAAACACCTTCCATGCGAGATTGTGCCGATGTTTTTCGAACTCGACGGCTCCTTCCCGAATCACCTCGCAAGTCCCATCGAACCGGAAAACACAATCGAACTTCGCGCGAAAATCGCCTCCGAACCTTCAATCGACCTCGGCGCGGCTTTCGATGGCGACGCCGACCGCGTTTTCCTTGTGGACGAAAAGGGAGAGCTGGTCGGCGGAGACATGATTACCGCTCTCGTCGCCAAACGCCTTCTCGAAAAGCATCCGGGAGAGGCCGTTGTCTATGCTCTAATCTGCAGTCGCGCCGTGCCGGAAATCATTAAAAAAATGGGAGGAAGGCCGATTCGAAGCCGTGTCGGCCATGCGATAATAAAACCGATAATGAAGCGCGAAAACGCCATTTTCGGCGGCGAGCACTCAGGACATTTTTATCTTCGTGAGAATTATTTCGCGGATAGCGGTCTCATAGCTCTACTACTCTGCCTCGAACTCCTCTCGGACGCTGGAAAACCTCTGTCTAAGCTTATCGCGGAGATTGACCATTATTACCGAAGCGGCGAAATTAACTCGAAAGTCGAAAACCGCGACGCGACAATCGCGAAAGTCCGTAAATACTATGAAAACAGAGGGTATTCGATTGATGATCTCGATGGAATCACAATATCGGATAAAACATGGTGGGTTAACCTTCGTCCGTCAAACACAGAGCCGCTCATTCGATTAAATGCAGAGGCTGAAACCCCCGAGAAGCTCGAAGAAATTGTCGAGCAAACGCTTAAATTGATACGCGAGTAACATATGAAGAGATTTTTTGTGATATTGACGATAGCCGTAACCTCACTCTTTGCGGTGCCTATGCTTCTCGAACTCCCCAATAGCGCTACTCCGAACACCCCGGCTATAGTGCTTTCAACAGGCAACGATTCCCCCCCCTCGAATGCCATCGGCGACATCGAATACAATGCCGCAAACGGCGATATCTGGGTCTCAACCGGCAACGGTATCGCTGTTTCGCGCGATGGCGGCGCGACATGGGAATCCAAGCTCGAAGGCCGAGGTTTCTCAGCCCTCGCGGTTCTCGGCGAGTGGATTTTCGCCGCTGAAAGTTACAGCGCCTCCGACCCCTCCGACCCCAACGGAACCCTTCCTGCAGGCAATGGTTTCTACGCAAGTTATGACAACGGCGCTACTTTCACTCATATCGACAGCTTCGTCGATCAGGATGTTCGGCGCGCAAGCAGAATCGGACAGCTCGCTTACGACATCGCAATCGTCCCGGAGGGCGCGGACACGGGCATTTACGCCGCATGTTTCTACGGCGGCCTGCTCTATTCCCCCGACGGCGGACGCAGTTGGGAAGAACTTCTCGTTGACGGCAGTGATTCCCTGAATTTCACTAAGCTCGCGCACAGGTTTTTCTCTGTGGCGGTCGATACAAGCACGGATCCGCCCTTGATTTGGGCTGGAAGCGCGCGCGGTCTTTTTGCCGGGCGCAAAGGAGATTTCGCGTGGCGATGGTTCGATGTCAACGGCAATTGGGTTCCAGAGTCGGTGGCCGTTTTCGATACAACATGGTTTGACGAGGACTCCTTTGTGGTCGATTCTATCAGCAATTTTAATGTCGTTTGGAATCTCGATCTGACCACCGAGGGCAAAATTTCGGGAAATTGGATCATCTCGATCGATTTTCAATACAGTCCTGCGTTAACCACCTTTTTCGGGTGCACCCGCTCGACCGGCGACGACGGCGGTTACGACGCTATTTCCTATACATTCGACAACGGTTCAACTTGGCGAAAAACGGGCGTTTCCTATGTCGCTTGGAATATGGGGTTTACCGGAGATACGCTCTGGGCGGCAACTACCCATGGTCTTTCGCGAATTTTCGGCACGGGCTATGATTCGGCTGACACCTTTTCGATTTCTGGAATCGATCTTCTGACAAATCTGCCCGTGGATGTCCTAAACAACGAGGTCGTAAGCGTTACGCACTGCGGCGATGCGATATTTGTCGGGACATATACCGAGGGCATCGCAATCGCCCCCGATTCGCTTGATTACGAAACATGGTTCATACTTTCACACTTTCCTGACCCTTCGGAAGCCTCTCAACAGGCCGGATACACCGCAAATAGCGACTTTGTCTATGTTTACCCGAATCCATACTCCCCAAGAAAGCATGGCGGGTGTTTCTTCGTCTTCGAGCCTCAGGGAGATTTTACCAAAGGTTCCGACTGGGAGCTCGAAATAGAACTTTTCGATTATAACATCAAGAAAGTTAGCACGATAGCCAGCTTCGACAGTCCCGGAATCTCGGATTACGAGCCGGTTTTCGGCGAGGGCAAAAAGACCCGCGTTCAATGGAACGGCATCCTCGATGACGGCTCATACCCCGAAAACGGCCTTTATTTTTACAAAATAACGACTCCAGACGGCGATTTCTGGGGCAAACTTATGATTGTGAAATGACAATGAAATTAAACTATATTATTATAATAATCGCATTATGTGCAATGATTACATTTGCCGAAACCGGCCGCACGACGGTCTTTCTTCGCATGCCCGTGGGATGGAAACAGACCGCGATGGGCGGATGCGGAACCGCGATAGGCGGAGAGGCAAATTCGGGGTGGTTTAATCCGGCTTCGTTGCAGATGTTCAAGGGCTGGGGCGGCTCTTCGGGATACTCCATGCTCGCGTTGGACAGGTGGTTTTACTACATCAGCGCGGCGGGCAATCTCAAAGACGACGCCGCGGTAGCGCTGACCTGGGTGCATGCCGACGCCGGCGAAATCGATGGAAGAGACATCAGCGGAAACCATACACAAATGCTTTTATATGGCGAAGAAGCGATATTTCTTACATTCTCGAAAATAATCACAAGAGAATTCACTATCGGCGCAAACGCGAAATATGTCCAAACCAGGCTTCACGATGCCATGTCCTACATGGCCGGGTTCGATGTAGGAGCGCATTTGCGCCTTCTGCGAGGTCAGTTGCTTGTTGGAGCCGCCTACACCAATATCGCGATGGAACATCAGTGGGATTCAAAAACGCTCTATGGCTCCGGTTCCGGCTCGACTGTCGATGAACCTATCGCCGGATATGCGCGTGTCGGGGCGGCATATGCACCAAAGCAGATTTCCGGCAAGATTACCGGTGAAATCGGTTTTTATGACGGTGGCGATCTGGAATACCGTTTCGGCGCGGCTTACGAGCCAATCGAGAATGGCGAAATCGCTGTTGGCCTCGACGACGGTTTATTCACTGCTGGTCTCGGATATCGTTATGACGCCGGTTTCGCAAAATTCGGCCTCGGCTATTCTTTCAGAATGGAGCGCGAAGGGTTGCCGGCGCGTCATACTTTCGATCTAACAATTGGAACAAAATAACATGAACGAATTTGATTTCGATAGGTCGATCGAAGAATCTGTTGCTTCGATCGAGTCTTTGCGGGATTCCCGAGAGGCTATATTCCACGCCGCGAAGACTATAACCGAGGCCTTTCTGGCGGGACGGAAGGTCTTTTTTGTAGGAAATGGCGGAAGCGCCGCGGATGCTCAACATTCAGCCGCAGAATTCGTGGGCAAACTTGGGTTAGGCGTCTCCAGAAAGCCTCTTCCGGCAATCGCACTTACAACAGACACAAGCGCAATTACAGCAATCGCGAATGATTTCGGATTCGAGGAAATCTATGCAAAACAACTCGAAGCCCTGGGCAAATCCGGCGATGTGCTCGTTGCTATTTCCACAAGCGGCTTCTCCGCGAATGTGGTCCGAGCCGCCGAATGTGCGCAGTGTCTCGGCATCGACGTCATCTCACTTGCCGGCCCGAATCGCAATTGTCCGCTATTAGCGTTATCAAAAATCAAAATTTGCATCGAAGCGTCCACCACGCCCCGAATTCAAACCGCCCACAGTGTCGCTCTGCATCTCATTTGCGAGATCGTAGAAAAAAATATCGCGAAAAACCCCCAAGGATAGCCATCATGGCCGGCATCATCTTTTTCGCGACAAAAAAATATGCTGAAATAAAATCGTTCTACTTGGATAAACTCGGCCTCGAACTTTGGCTCGATCAGGGCGGGTGTGCTATTTTCCGATCAGACAATCTTTTGCTTGGATTCTGTGAGAGGAATTTTTCGGACGCGCAGGGCTGTATTACAATCTTTTTCAGCAATAGAGAACAAGTCGATTCGACTTATTCCATGCTATCAGATATCGCAGACGCCCCGCCGCGCGAAAACCAAGAATACAAAATCTACCATTTCTGGGCGAAAGACCCCGAAGGCCGGACCCTCGAATTTCAATCTTTCGATGATCCTATTCCAGCAATTTTTCCGTAACACACAGTGGGGGCATCGCGCCCCGCACCCTTTTTTTATCGGACAATTGCCCTGCAAAAACTCATATTACATCATTAAACATAACTGCACAACATAAAGCGCGGGGCAGAAGCGCTCGCGGCGAGAAATATGTAATTCTTTCTGGGAAAGGTGTTCGTCGCGAGCGCTTTCCGCCTTCGGCGGACGATGCCCCCTTTTAGGCGATACGCTTTGCGATCCAATTGAGATCGAGCTTGACAGCTTCCTCGGGGCAAAGTTCCATACAACAAAGACAAGTGATGCATTTAGAATAATCGAAGTCCGGCAATTCTTTTCCATGCATTTGAATAGCATCGACAGGACAATGCTTTGCGCAAACGCCGCAACGAATACACTTTTCGTCGAGCGGAATGGGACGGTATTTTATAAACCGGGCGAAAAACCGCAGAATCCACGATGGGATTACCGCCTCGGGCATCATCGGCGGAAGCTTGAAAGGCTGTTCGAGAACGAAATCCTCGATGTTGCCGCCTGCAATATCGATATTTGCGAGTTTCCCGTTGCCCAAACCTTTCTTATCCGCGAAAAGGGTCGTTTTTACACGACCTTCTTTGATGCCGATAAGATGACACGCGACCGCATCCAACGCCACACCGTCGGTTGAAGCGAGAAGCAGATTCGAATCGCGCAAATCCCCACTGGATGGCCCATTGCCCTCCATTCCAACAACACCGTCCATGATATGGAGCGTTACCGGCGATTGCTCATAAACCGCAACAAGCATTCTCGCAAAATCGCTTGGCAAGGGGAATAGCTTGTGATAGGTCGCCTTCCGAAGTCCCGGAACGAGACCGAAAAGGTTTTTCACCGCGCCCGTGAATAACGTAAGCGAGTGAGTTTTCAGCTTCGGCATGTTTATCACATGGTCATAATCCGAGGTCGCCTCCGTAAGAAAAAGAGTTAAGCGGTCATCGATTCTAACCTGCCTCGTGCCGGCTGTCTCGAACTTTATCCACGGGATTCCAAGCTCTTCCGCGACCGCAATCATTCCAGTATTGCGGAAAACCCTCTCAAGCCCCTTGTCCGCACCACCGGGAGAATCCCCGAGAGCAACCTTCGCACCAAAATCCAGAAGACTCTCAGCAACCGCGCGAACAACCTCGGGATGTGTCGTAACGCCACGTTCAGGCTGTCTCGCAGAAAGAAGATTCACTTTCAGAAGGACACTATCGCCCGAACGAACAAAATTCTCCCATCCGCCAAGATTGTCCATAAGCTCGCAAACACGAGAACGGAGAGCATTATAGCCCTCCGTTCTGACGATCGAAACAACGCTGTTCATCGATTATTTAGACTTCTGAAGCAGATGCCATGCGTTGCGGAATTGAGCATATTTGCTTGGGGGATCGCCGTTCTTCTTTCTGCGGTAATCCGAATATCTGTCCTTCAATGTGATTAACGTTAAATGCTTAATCATTTCATAAGGAATGATATAATAGGTATAGCGTTCTTCGTCCTCTTCCTCGCCAAGATCGAGAACGAAAATGCAATAATCCACCGGCTTGCTCGTAATCGCAAAACGATAATAAATACTCGGCCTGCGTTTCCGCGGAATGTGATAGATAGTCTCGGTATTCGTTCCAGAAATGTTGACAAAGCTGTCATTTATTCTCATCTTAACAGCACTGTTTCTGTTAGCGATAAGCTCGACTTCCATCCCGAGTTTCTCTGCTTTTTCTTTGATAATTCTTGTGTAGTAAGTCTTCTGAGCCGAACGCTCTTTCCCGAGCTTCTCATATTCCTTAAACCTTGCACTAAGATCAGTCGAGCGGCGCTTGATTTCCTTCGCACGCTTGTCTTTGCGCTTCGATTGAATCTTGTTGTATGGTTCGCCGAAAAAGCTCCGATACAATCCGGCAGTGTTCTGACGGCTGAAACCGAAGTGCTGACCGATCTCTTCGAGAGTGGAAAGGCCCTTTACCATCTCCTCGAATTTCTTGAAACCGCCCAGATCTTTGTATTTCTCATCGAATCTGGCGATTTTCCGTTGTTTGCTCATCTTCATGCTGTGAACTCCTTTCGTGCACTTCAACGAAGTCTTAGAAATGCTCCATAAACGTTAGTCAAAAGACCTGCCACAGTTACCGGGCCAACTCCGCCGGGAACCGGTGTAATAGCCTCAACATAATTTTCAACATCGGCAAAATCTACATCGCCGACCAGCCCATTTTCCGTATAATTCGTGCCAACATCGATAACAACTGTTTTTTCAGAAACAAAATCCCTTCCGACAAACTCGGCCTTGCCCATAGCAACAACCAAAATATCGGCTTGCTTGGTCAATTCCGCCATATTTGGCGTTCTGCTGTGACACACCGTCACCGTAGCATCCGCGCCGTGGCCTTTTCGCAGAAGCATATTCGCAAGGGGAAGGCCGACAGTTCGGCTTCGTCCGATAATAACGACATGCTTGCCAACCGTATCGATTTTATAATACTTTAAAAGCTCGATTACCGCCATAGGAGTCGCCGGATAATACAAAGGATCGCCGCTAATTATTCTTCCGAGATTGGCCGATGTGGTGCAATCCACATCCTTCTCCGGCGGAATCGCCTCGCGAAGCGGGAAAGGGTCGATGCCTTTTGGCAAAGGTTCTTCAAGAATAATGCCGTGAAAATGCGAATCGGTGGAAACATCCTCGAGTTTGAGAAGAGCTTCAGCGGTCGAATCGACTTCGGGGTGATGGATAATCTCGACATCGATGCCCAGCTTCTCCGCGCTTTTTGCCTTGGATTTCGCGTATGCGAGGCTTCCTTCGTCCCCGCCGAAAATTACAGCCGCCAACACCGGAGTTCCGCCAGACTTCTGAATACGGGCACGCAAGTCTTCCTTCATTGAGTTTGCAAGTTCTTTGCCCGAAATTAGTAGCGTCATCCGTTGTTCCTCAGCGATTGGTCGTTAAATGAATATATAGACTCGCGAAATCCACTCATTATATTGATACTCGAATGCCTGTCAAGTATTATTTTGAAATTTTTCCCAAAAAAAATTCGCCACAAGGCGAATCCAGCAAGAATAATACTTTGACGGCTTTGCGAAAGAAAAATTAAAGGAAACGAGTTATCTTGTCCACTAATTCTTCAGTCGAAAAAACCCTCTGAAAATCCACCGGAAGGGAGTTTGTAAAGGCCTGCCCGTAATACTTTGTAACAAGACGTTTGTCGCAAAGCAGAAGAACACCGACATCCTCTTCGCCGCGAATTAGACGCCCGACCCCCTGTCGGAATTTTATCACCGCGCGCGGAACCGCATATTCACGAAAAGAATCACCCCCGCCGCGTTGAATCCGCTCGCATTGAGCCGCAAAATACGGATCAGTTGGAACCGAGAAAGGCAGTTTTGTCAAGAAAAGAATCTGAAGCGCATCACCGCGGACATCGACCCCCTGCCAAAAAGATTCCGTGCCCAGTAGCACTGATTCCTTATCGAATATAAATTGTTGCGTAAGCTGGCTTCTGCCGCCGCTGATACCCTGCGCAAGAACAAGAATACCCTCTTCCGCAAGGGTTGGTGCCAAAAATGAATAAACTTGCGTCAAAGCCTTGTAACTCGTGAATAGGGCCAGAGATCCAGCGCGCGTCTTTGAGCTTATTTTCGCAATTAAATTTGAAAGCGAAGCAAGAAAATTCTTGTCGTTCGGATCCGGAATAAAATCCGGATACAGAACCAATAACTGCGATTGAAAATCGTAGGGGCTTCCAAGTTGAATATCGAAAACCTTGTCAGTATCGATCAAATCAAGTCCCAGGCGATGTTTGATGAAAGCGAAATCCTTTTCGACAGACATCGTAGCACTGGTGAAAACGCAAGACCGCTTCTGAGAATGAAGCGCTTCGAAAAGCCTCTCCGCGATGTCCAGCGGTGCCCAGCACATAACGGAATCTATTGATTCCTGCCTCGTCGGTGATTCCCACCAATAAACCGCATCCGGATCGATAGGCTCGCCCATGAATTTCAAAGCCTCGCCGGCCTCGCTTATATTAAGCATTTTGCCGGTTATTTCCCGCGAAAGACGGTCTATCTCGTCATCTTCGTTCTCGGGAAGCCCCGATAGAAAAATCCCAAGATCGCCGCAAAAACGCGAAGAAGCCTCTGCAAGACGCCTTACCGAGTTTTTCACCAACTCGAAAACATCCTCGCCAGCAGTAAATCTCTGATGAAGAGAATAGGGCGAAATCCGCCACTCATAAAAAAGATCCAGCTTGTTTGTGATTTCAGTAAAAAGCGACTCCGAAAGCTTCCGTAATGTCTCGACACCAGAGCAGACCGAGTTATAGGTCAGTTGAAAATCCTCTTCAATCTCAAAATTTGCGCTCAAACGCTCCATCAGCTCTGGAAGAAAACCGCTTTTCGTAATTCCGTCCAGAAGAAGCTCCGAAAGAGGAACCGCGAAATTCCAATTCGAAACCCTCGCCCCAAAATGCTCAGCCGCAACCTCCTCAAGCTCGTGCGCTTCGTCGATAATGGCATGATCATACTCTCCCAAAACCGACGAATCCGCCATCTCAGCAAAAAGGAGGGAGTGATTAACGACAACAATCTGCGCGTCAACCACCGCTGACCGAGCCTTTTGAACAAAACATTTCTTACGGTTAGGGCACCTGTTCCCAAGGCAGGCGGGTCCTTCGCTTCTAATTTTCGCCCATAAGGGCAGAAATTTGCTCAAATAAAAGGAATTCGCCTCGGAGACATCACCCGATTGTGTCTCTGCGGCCCATACCGCCAAACGCGCGAGCATCGCCCGCTCATCGAAACGAAGAGAATTATAATCCGAAACGAGCCGATAAAATCGCTGAAGACAAAGATAATTCCCCCGACCCTTAAGAAGCACGCTTCGGAAATCGAAATCCAGAGCCTCTCTCAGCGAGGGAAGATCTTTGTAAAACAACTGTTCCTGCAAATTTTTCGTCTTCGTCGAAACGACGACCTTCGTCCCCTTTTTCGCGGCGAAAACAATCGACGGAAGCAAATACGCGAAGGATTTCCCTGTGCCGGTGCCCGCCTCGGCAACCAGCGTAAGGTCGTATTCGAGGCTGTCCAGAACCGCCTGCGCCATTTCGATTTGAACATCCCGTGCCACAAAGTCCTCAACCACACCACTTAACGGCGACAACGGGCCGAGAAATCCGATTACATCCCCCTCGGTCAGCTTACAATCCCCAGGCTCTGTGGGCGCGCCGATAATATTGTCAAAATGGCTGATCATCGTTTCATCGAACTTAGGCGCGCTAAATTTCCCCACCCCGCCACAATTTTTCGCCGCCGAAATCCAATTGATTAGCTCCATATCCCCGCTCGAACGGCCGATGTTATAAACAAGCTGAAAAAGGGATTCATCCATTGCGAGAAGCGTCTGCCAGAGCCGTTTCGAGACCTCGAAGGTGGTTTGTGCGTCGCAACCGGCGCGATGCGGCGAGTCCATGCGAATCTCGAAAAGCAGTGCGAGATCAGAAAGGCCGTATCGCAGAAGCCGTGGAAATAGCAAATTCGCGATGGGTTTCGTGTCGATACGTTTGCCCGACCAAACCGGAAGGCCATATTTCGCGCTCCGTTTCGTCAGAAAATCGATGTCGAAACCCACATTTTGTCCGAGAATCGGGCGCTCCCCGATGAATTCTCCAAGCTTTTCGAGAGCCGATTTCTCGTCGATTCCATCGATTACCATTGACTCGTCGATGCCCGTAAGTCGTTGAATATTATAGGGAATCGCTTTGTCGGGCTTGACCAAAGTGTCGTAACTGCCGGCAACTTCGCCGTCGATATAAAGGTAGGCTCCAACCTCGATTATCGAGTCGAAATCAGGCTCGAGGCCGGTCGTCTCGAAATCGAGGGCAATGATTTCCTTTTCGTTCAGAGGATTCATAACCGCATAAGATAGGCTAAAATCGCGAAAATTCAAGCAAAAAAGAGAACAAATGTTTACTTCGATTCTATTCCGAAATCATCCTCCGCGCCGCTATTTGTAGAGAATTCACGCCAATCGCCGCCCTGAAAAATAAAAAAACGCGCCCCACTCGGGAAAATTTCCTGCGCCAAATCTAACTTTACAGACGAAACTCTCCCAATTTCATTTATCTGGACAATTTCAAGTTCGAGGCCGTCTTGGGTATGAATTTTTTCCCCCGCGGAAAATCCTCTCTTTCCGATGAGATAATCCCTAACTCTCGGCGCGATATAATCTTGCGCCGAATCGAGCGTGATTTCCAATCTCGAACCTTCAAACTCGAATTCGCAACTGCGGTAATCACCATAATGCACCGACGGCAGAAGCTCGACCATAGGCCTTTTATCGCCGGAGACCGCCTGCAATGTCGGAACATAACCGTTGGTGTAAGTCGAATTTCGATGGATTTTCGAGGGCAACAACATGAATACAAACCCCTCCGCTTCAGGATTCGCGGCAAGCACCTCGGTTCCCCTTTTTATAAGCTCACGAGCGAAATCCGAGCTTCTCGCGATATGGCTTCGCAGAATCGCAAAACCAATCGTGAAAAGAATGAGCACAAGTCCGTAAATCCCCACCGAAAAGGCTTTCGGCGGTTTCTTAAACAGCAGAACACCTGCCGTCAAAGCCATCAGCGCCGAGGGCAAATACATATGCCACCGCATCGCCATCCCCATAACCGGTAGAATCGACACCACAACGCCAAGACTCAAAATCAGCGCGGTCCTATTCTTCCGCAAAACGAAAAAGGCAATGCCCAAACTCACCAAAATAAAAACCACACCAATCGCAAGAAAAATCCCTCTGTTCGCGAACATAAACTGTTCCGCGCCCTCATGCCCAAAGGGGATAAACAGAAATCCAAAAGCCTTCGCCGCGTTAACCGCGAAAAATCTTCCGAAAGCGAGGTAATAATCCCCGCCTCCAGCCGCGGACATCCCAAGAAACGCCACCCTCACCATCAAAAAAACGACTGCCATAATCCCGGAAACCGCAAAAACCCATCGAACGCTTCCTCTACGAGCTTCGACCGGCACCGAAACAGCCGCAAGAACCGCAACCACAGGTGCAGTTATCGCCATCTCTTTGCTAAAATAGGCGACAAGAAAAAATATACCTGCAAGAATAATCTTCAATCTATCGCCGCCGAGCAAATACCGAAGCGAGAACAAAATCCCCCCGAGATAACCCGCCGTGCAAAGCAAATCGCCACGCGCGCTTATCCAATGAACCGTTGCGGGATGGGCGGGATGAAAGAGAAACAATAACGCCGTAAGAAAGGCGTAAATTGGCTTTTTAAGGAAGATTTTCGCGATAAAATAAAGCAGAACCGTGCATAGCGTGTTCAGCAGGATGTTTACAAGATGATACCCCGCCGGATTCAGCCCCCAAATTTTCCGCTCGAAATGGAATATCGTCAGCATCAAAGGGCGATAAAGACCGCCTTCGCCGCGTTCGCCCGTAAGACTGCTTCCCCAGATTCTTGCCATCGCCCCGCCGAAATCGAGACCATCGCCCGTCATAATCAGAGGAACATCCTCGCCGATAAAATATAGGGGGGAAAAAATAGAGAGAGACAAGAAAATAAGAACTGCAATCGCCACGAAATTTTCTACCGAAAACCCCGCACCGCCTATAGATTCGAGCTTTTCAGCACACTTTTCGACCTTCAGCTCCCGGCTTTGTAACCGAACCGCCGAAGAATATCCATCCGCCAGGCGATTCCCTCATCGTCCTCGATTCCCAATGGCGAATTGCCGTCGAAAACCCCCAAAATCGCGCCGGCATCATTGCGCCTCGCAACCACAACCTCAACCACATTCGCGGTCGCACAGAAAATATTACAAACTTCGGGCACGGCTTTAATAGCATTTAGCACATTTATCGGGAAAACATTTTCCATAATTATCAGAAAACAATGGCCGGCGCCGACATTCATAAGATTTTTTGCCGCAAGCTTTTCCAATTCGGCATCTGTGCCGATATGACGCACCAAACGTGCTCCAGAGGCCTCCGAGAAAGCGATACCGAATTTCGGATTCGGCACCGAATTCATCATGGCCTCATAAAGGTCCTCGACCGTTTTCACAAAATGCGATTGCCCGAGAATAATATTCGCACCTTCGGGAAATTTCAGCTCAACGCTTTCGAGATTCATTTTCAACTACCGCCTTTTATAATTCTCCCAAAGTTTGCCGAGATATTCTTCGAGCCGAGCACCGAGAGCATCCCCGCGCCCGGTCGTTATATCGTCCTGATTCGGAAAAGTTACATATGGCACGCGAACACCCTTAACCTCGACATAACTTGGGTTGCCCCCGACAAATTCATCCCAATCGACATCCTTATATAATGCTTCCATCTTGTCGTCGTCGAGTCCATGCTCCAGAATGCTGTCAGGCTTGTCAGGATTAAACCGCTTCCGATTTTTCCTCAAAGATTCCTCGTAACTGACATCGATAAAAAGAATCGCCGCCCGGCGAAGAATCTCCTCTGAAAGGTGCTTGTAGGCATATTTATATCCGCCGTGCTCCGTCCCGCGTGAAAACTCGATTATCGTCGTATAAAAATCATGATAACCATCGACATCCCGAAAACGCTTGCCATATTCAAGATTAATCCGCTCGATGAGCAAATCCCACATATGAACTTCCTTAAAAAATCCGTCAGAAGTCGTGTGAAGACGCGGTTTCCCCATTTTTTCGAGAATATCATCTTCCTCGAACCAAGTCCACAGCATCGGAAAATCGTCGATTTCCTCGAATCGGTCGATATGAAAACGATGCGTCCGTCTCGGCGCAGAAGTTTTTTTCAAATAGTCGATTATCTCCGATTTGCCCGAAGCCGGTCTGCCATGCAACATCAGAATATCGAAGGTCTCTTTTCCCATTTCTACTCCTCGGTCGATGGGGGTTCATTCGCATTATAAAACTAATGCCTCGAACACACATTGTCAAGGGGCGGCTTCGAGAGAAACCATGAAAGAAAAATTTTTTTTCAAAATCCACAATCAGGACCTACACCACACTAACTTCATAAATAACAATCGCATACGGAAAAATCAAAATCCACATCTGGTTAAATTCCCAAAAAATCCACACACCCGCCCGGAAATTTGCCGATTTCCCCTTTTTCTTTTTCAACAATGCTATTATCTTAGAAAAAACCAAAAAAACAAGAGGCGTAAATGGCAAAGAAAACGAAATACATCGTTATCACCGGCGGCGTTCTAAGCGGCCTCGGCAAAGGCATCGCGACAGCCTCCATCGGCCATCTTCTCGGCTCGAAACTCCGAATCATACCAATTAAATGCGACGGCTATCTAAACACCGACCCAGGAACGATGAACCCAATCGAGCATGGCGAGGTTTTCGTCCTCGACGACGGCGGCGAGGTCGATATGGATTTCGGCCACTACGAACGGTTTCTCGGCGTTACATGCAAATTCGACTGGAACCTGACAATGGGCAAAGTTTACCAGTCGATACTCTTCAAAGAGCGGCGCGGTGATTATCTCGGAACAACCGTCCAGCTTATTCCCCACGTTACCGATGAAATCAAATCATGGCTCCACGCCATCGCAGACGAAGAAAAAGCCGACATATGCCTTATCGAAATCGGCGGCACAGTCGGCGACATCGAAAACGAGCTATACATCGAGGCCGTTCGCCAGCTCGCTCAGGAAGAGGGCAAGGAAAACGTCGTCTTCGTCCATCTAACCTATGTCCCCCTCCCGAGCACGGTCGGCGAGCAAAAATCCAAACCGACACAGCAATCGGTCAAGCTCCTCAACGAACGCGGAATATTCCCCGATGTCATCATCGGAAGGTCGAAAAAGCCGCTCGAACCCGATATCAAAGCAAAGATAGCCCGATTCTGCAATGTCCCCATCGAGGCCGTAATCTCAGGCGAGGATGTCCGAACGGTTTACGAAATCCCCATCAATTATGACGACGACGGTCTCACCGAGATTCTCCACAAACGACTGAACATATATTCCCCACCAAGACACGACAACTGGCGACGCCTCGTGGATGCAATTCTAAAACCAAACAGCGAGGTTACAATCGCAATCTGCGGCAAATACACACGCCTTCACGATAGCTATGCCTCCATTATCGAAGCCCTGACACACGCCGGCGCACATAACGACTGCAAAGTTAAAATCGCATGGCTCGAAACAACTCGCATCGAAAGCGGTAAAATCACCACCGATGAGGCTTTGGAAGGCATCGACGGCGTAATAGTCCCCGGAGGTTTCGGTGCACGCGGAATCGAGGGCAAAATCGAGATAATCAAACATTGCAGAGAAAAGGGAATTCCCTTCCTCGGAATTTGCTACGGCATGCAACTCGCCGTGGTCGAATTCGCTCGAAATGTCTGCGGAATAGGTGGCGCGAACACAACCGAGGTTAACGAAGACGGCGGCGAGGTCGATAACGAGGTTGTCTGCATCTTGCCATCACAGCAAAATGTTACCCGAAAGGGTGGAACAATGCGCCTCGGCGGCCAAAATGTCAGCATCAAAAATAAAACCCGAACACGCGAAATTTACGGCAAATCCGAAATCCGCGAAAGATTCCGACACCGATATGAGGTTAACCCCGAATTCGTCCCACAACTCGAAGATAAGGGGCTTGTTTTCTCCGGAACCACGCCAGAAGGCGATATCATGCAGATAATGGAACTGCCAGAACACACCTTCTTCTTCGGAACGCAATATCACCCGGAACTTCTTAGCCGTCTCGAAACGCCGGAACCGTTGTTTAGGGAATTAGTGAAAGCCGCGCTTAAACAAAAGGGTGATTAACCCAATTCTTTGATCGCGTCCTCCATATCGGCGCGTTTGAGCGCCTCGATTAGATCGTCGAGATAACCGTTGAGAACCTCGGGCAGATTGTAAGCCGAATACCCGATACGGTGGTCGGTAACTCGATTCTGTGGATAGTTATATGTCCTAATTTTATCAGATCTGTCGCCCGAACCCACCTGCAAACGCCGCGTATGAGCGCGTTCCGCCGATCGCTTTTCAAGCTCAGCCGCATAAATTCGGCTTCGAAGCACCTTAAGCGCTTTCGCCTTATTTTTGTGTTGTGATTTTTCATCCTGACAACTCACAACAATGCCGGTGGGAATATGCGTGATTCGAATCGCCGATTCTGTCTTGTTAACATGCTGTCCGCCGGCACCGGAGGCTCTAAATGTGTCGATGCGAATTTCTTCCTCATTAATCTCGACATCGAGATCCTCCGCCGCGGGAAGGACCGCCACCGAGGCCGCACTGGTATGAATCCTACCGCCGGATTCCGTCTCGGGAACCCTCTGAACACGATGAACTCCCGATTCAAATTTCATCAGCGAATAGGCGTCGTTGCCGATAAGCTCGAAAACGACCTCCTTAAAACCGCCCAGCTCCGTAGGGTTCGAGTCGAGATTGTTCACCTTCAGTCTGTTGCGCTCCGCGAAAAGCATATACATCCGATACAGCTCGGAAGCGAACAACGCGGCCTCCTCGCCGCCGGTTCCCGCGCGGATTTCAACAATCACGTCCTTGCCGTCGTCGGGATCGGGCGGAATAAGGGCCATCATTAGCTCATGCTCGAGTTCGTCGATTCGCACCTCGAACTCCGAAAGCTCTTCGCGCGCAAGCTCGACAAGCTCCCCATCGTTGCTCTTTGCGATTATCGCCTTCGCCTCGTCGATTGATTTTAACGAACTTTCATATTCGTCGATGAGCGGCATAACATTGTCGATGTTCCTAAGCTCCCTGCCAAGGCTCGAAGCCGTCCGCTGGTCGGAAAGCACCTCCACCTTGGAAAGCTCCTCGACAATCTCCGAATAACGTTTGCGAAGCGAATTTAGCTTATCCAGTAGCATTTGCGCTCGTATCTGTTGGATTTATATTTTCCGGTTCGTGCCCGACAGCGGCTTTTAACGATGCTATCGCGACCTCGAGCATCTCGTCCGTAGGCTCTATCGTTGTAATGCGCTGAACCCAAAGCCCCGGCCAAACAAGAAACCTCGCCCATCGGAATTTCGACGACAGGAAGGCGGAGAATTTTAGCGCTTCGTAACAAAAGCCCACAAGCAAAGGCCAAAGCGCAAGATGAATCGCGAAACGTATCAAAATGGGGGGGATGTAGTCGAAAATCAGCGCAATCAGCGAATCCGCAAGGGCAAAAAACAGAATCGAGAGCCCCGCGACTATGATAATAAAGCTCGTCCCGCACCTCGGATGATGCGTCGTGAACCCGCGCGCAGTATCGACTGAGACATCCATTCCCTCTTCAAAGGCGAAAATAGTCTTGTGTTCCGCGCCGTGGTATTGGAAAAGCCTCTTGATATCGGGTAGAAAACTTATTCCAATAAGATAAGCGAAGAATATCAACAACCGAAACCCGCCGGCGATAAGATTGAACAAAAAGGCATGCTTCTCGAATCCGAAAACCTTCGAAAGCAACATCGGAAGCAGAACGAACAGCCCGACTCCGATAACGAGCCCAAGCATCATCGAGGGCCATGTCGCGGTCTTTTTCGCCTCTTCACCGGCGGCTTCGCGTTCGTCGGCTTCGGCGATTTCCGCTGACCAATTTAGCGAGGAGATGCCCACAGATAGCATATCGATAAGGTTTAGCGCGCCGCGAATAATCGGCAGGCCGAACAGCTTATTTTTCTTCGACAGCATTTTCCGAACCTCGGTCTTGGTCTCGATTCGGCCGTCTTTGCGGCGCACCGCGGTCGCGATATTCTCTCCGGCGCGCATCATCACGCCCTCGATAACCGCCTGCCCGCCAACGCTCTCTATTTTGCACTTTTCACTCATAACCCGCAAATATAGTTATTTCAAGATACACTGTCAAGGTCAATGACAACTCGCGAAGATGAATGCTTCCACGCCGAAGTGTTACAGAATTGTAACAGGGTGTTACAAAATTGTAACATATGTCGAAACATTTCTGCGGTTTTTTTGCAGAGCGATCGAACAATCGGCTCGCCACCGAATGGGATATATCTGAAATTATTTGAATACAATAGAGGACAAAAGAGTAAATCTGCATACATTTGCATGCAAATAGTGTAAAATAGTGTAAAATTGCATCAGACCGAGTGTGAGATCTGCCTTCAAGAAAAAAAGCCCACACAGACCCTATTCAATGCTGTTGACTTTGCCAGTAAATGGCATTAAATTACTGCAAATAAACAAAGGAGCGAAAATGAGCCCTGTAAAAGCAACAGTAACAACAGTCATCACCGCGATAGTGATAATCGTGGTCGCGATAATCCTTCTCGCCTCGTTAACTGTAATTCCGGCGGGACATGTCGGCGTAGTGGCGCTTTTCGGCAAGGTGAGAAACACACCTATTCAACCGGGACTTCATCTGGTTAATCCCCTCGCAAATGTTGTGAAAATGGACACTCGGCTACTCGAATACACTATGTCCATCGCCTCTGCCGAGGGCTATCAGAAGGGCGACGACGCCATCGACGCGCTTACCTCCGAGGGTCTCAAAGTCCGTCTCGACCTTACCGCATGGTTCCGCCTCGACCCGGCTTTAGCGCCGCGGGTTTACAACGAAATCGGGGTCGATTACGAGAGGAAAATAATCCGCCCGACCCTTCGCACCGCCATCCGCGATGTGGTGGTCAAATATACCGCGGAAAGCATTTACTCCGTGAAACGCGACACTGTGGTTATAGAAATCAACGAACGCGCAAAGGAGCTAATCGGCGATAGGGGCATCATTCTCGACAATATTCTCATGCGTAATGTCTTACTGCCGCAGAGGATTGCCGATGCCATCGACTCCAAACTCGCCGCGGATCAGGATGCACGGAGGATGGAATTCATTCTTCAGAAAGAACACCTCGAAAAGGAGCGCAAAATTGTCGAGGCCGAGGGGATACGCGAGGCGAATCGCATTATTGCACAAGGGCTTACGACTAATTACATTCAGTGGTATCGAATCGAAATGCTCAAACAGCTTGTCAATTCGCCGAATAATACCATCGTAATTCTGCCGGAAGACATGAAATCAGCGCCATTGATGCTAAACACAAAATAGATAAATTTGGAGTGAAGATGTCGAAAGAATTTCAGGAAGCCGCGCGAGTGGCTGTGGTCGATTGTGCCGCTGTAAAGCCTTCGGATTCGGTTTTGGTGATAACCGATACGAAACTTCAGAGAGTTGGGAATGCGCTTTTCGAGGCCGCTCTCGAACAGACCGATAACGCCGCAATCATAACTATACTTCCGCGGAAAAGCCACGCTGAAGAGCCTCCAGAGGCTGTCGCAGAGCTGATGAAGCACTATGATGTCCTTTTTATCCCCACCTGGCGTAGCATGAGCCACACCGACGCCCGCAGAAACGCCTGCAAACTGGGTGCGAGATGCGCGACACTGCCATGTATCCTCGAAGAGACTTTCCAAAGGGCACTAAAAGCGGATTACGAGCGAATCGCCGCGCTGTCCTCCAAAATGGCCGATTTAATATCAAATGCCTCCGAAGCCCGTGTTACAACACCTGCCGGCACCGATCTGACATTCTCGCTCGAAGGCAGAAAGGGTCTCGCAGATACCGGACTTATTCGCAACCCGGGCACATTCACGAATCTTCCGGCGGGGGAGGCATACGCCGCTCCGGTCGAGGGCACCTCGAATGGCGTGGTTGTAATCGACGGCGCGATAGCCGACACCGGAATCCTTTCTCCAAGCGACTTCATTCGCGTCGAGGTTGCGAACGGCTACGCGACGAAGATAACCGGCGGCAAATCCGCGGAATACCTGCTATCGATTATTGAGTCGCACGGCAAAGAGGCGCGGAATGTTGCGGAGCTTGGAATCGGCACAAACCACGAAGCAAAATTAATCGGAAGCATTCTCGAAGACGAAAAGGTTCTCGGGACGGTTCATATCGCTTTCGGTGATAATAAATCCATGGGCGGGAATATCAGCGTGGGAAGCCATCTCGACGCTATTCTGCTGAAACCGAGCCTTTATTTCGACGGCGCATCAGTTATGCTCGACGGCGAGATAGTGGTGAAATAGTCCATCTCTGTCAGAATTCGGCACGAAGTCTGTATTATGCTATTATATAGAAATGAGTTGACTTTGGAGACTCAGGATATTAAATTAGCTAAAACGCATCATTAACAACCTAATCTCTCGAAGGAGGGAACGATGAAAAAGGCATTGCCTATCATTTTCGTAGTAGTCTTGGGCGCTGTGCTCTTCACGGGCTGTATGCAGACCGAAGGCTCCGCGGCGTTGCAGGAAGAAATTCAGCGTCTCGGCGCCAGAATCGATAAGCTCGAAGAGAAAGTAGTCGAGCTTGAAAAGGTTATCAACGATTTCGAAGCGGCCAAGACCGAAGAAGTCAAAGAGACCAAAGTTGTGGAGACCAAACCCGCCGATACTAAGCCTGCCGATACCAAACCAGCAGGTGGTGGGAAGCCGGCCGGCGGCGGAACCGCTAAAGGCGCCAGAGTCGAGTAATCGAACAAAACAATAGAAAGGAAAAAAAATGAAGAAACTATTCCTAATCCTTCTTCTCGTCCCATTCGTCCTTTTCATGGTCGGTTGTGAAGACGAACCTACCGAGGACCTCGTTCCGCCAACCGCGCTTCAGCTTGTCGGCGGCACCGACGGCCTTAGTCTCGTTCTCTCATGGAGTCCGAGTAGCACTATCGATCTCGACGGTTACCGTATCTATTTCAACGGCACCGAGATTTGGGAAGGCACCGCTACCACATACACCCATGCAAGTCCAACCCTCGGCGAATACCAGATAGTTGCCTACCGCGGTTCGGAAGAATCCGATCCTCTGGTCAAGAATACGACTACGACTGTTACAACCGGCACCGGCATGATCTATGCTTTCTATGTTTCGGGTCAGCCCTCCGGCTACGGCTGGAATCTTTCCGCCGGCACCGGAAGCTCCTACAGCTTCACCTCCGGTAATGCTTCGTATATCGACTTCTACTATGACAACGACGAAGACCTCACCAGCGCGAATGTTTATGGTGGAAGCTTCACGAACGAAACCGGTTTTGCAGTCTCGGCCACAACCTACAACGACCTCACCGTCGTTCCCTCGACCGCCGCGGCTTCATACACCAACTATGTTACCCCCGGTCTTAACCAGACCTACTCTGTAATCATCAAGAAAGGCCGTGCCTACGGCAATTTCGCCAAGATTCAGGTTACCGCAGTCGATGCCGCCCAGCATTCTATTTCTTTCCGCTGGACGATGCAGACAATCGAAAAATGGCGTGTAGTTGGCAACTAAGCTGATTATATAGCTTGTTCTAACCGGATGTCTTCGGGCGTCCGGTTTTTTATTGCCAACTAATGCTGGAATGTTTATATTACAATCATTAAACAAACAACAATGCCAAGGAGGCCAGTATGCACAAGTTTAAGTTCCCTCTCCTGATTCTCGCTGTAGCCCTGATTATTTTCGGGTGCAGTTCCACGGATCCCGAACCGGAGCCCGAGCCGGAGGTTTTTGACCCTCCGACCAGCCTCGTTTATCTTACATATCAAGATTCTGTGAGGCTCTCCTGGACAGCCTCGGTCGATGAGAGCGAAACCGGTTTTTTGGGCTACCTCGTGTATCGCCGAGAAAACGCCGGTTTCAGCGGGCTATCGAATGAGGATTTGGTGGGATATCTTGTTTCAGCGGATCATATTGGAGGCGTTGCAACGACTATTACGGGGATACCCAGCGATAGGAAGCACTTTTTCACGGTGAGAGCAATTAAGGTCGTCGGAAGCGATACGACTCTCTCAGCACTTGCGAATACGGTCGATACATCGCCGACAATTTGGTTCTCCGACACGATTTGGGAGGTTGCCGGCGGCACGGGTGTTATGTGTGCTATCGATTTCGACAATCAAATAGTTTATCCGATGGAGCTAACATATCTGACTCAAATCGATATCTATCTCGGTGTGGAGGATTCGAATCGTCTCGCGCTCAAGTCGCCATCGCTATTCGGCACCGAATGGAGCGACAGGACAGCTGAGGTTAAACGCCTTGGCGTTCCCATCGCGGGATTGGCCTCTTTCAATTCCGCAGGAACAACCGGATGGACGAATGAAAGGCTTCTTTATCCGGGTGAATCATATGCGGTCAAAATTGGAAGCAATTACAGCAAGATATTCGTCGAGGGATTTACAAGCGGTGTTTATCCGAACCGTGGGATAATTTTCTCGGCGGCATATCAGAATGTCGATAACTACGATAGATTCTAAAAATTAGAATAAAGTAGGTTTCGCAAAGACGCGAAGGTTTACCGCCTTCGCGTCTTTTTTTGGGGGGGGAGGGCGATATGCATGCGAGTTCTTTTTTGCGCGGGTGTGTGGGAGGATGAATCAAGATCGAGTTTAAGCTGTTACGCTCGTCTCAAAGGGCGTTTCGACAAAGCTCTGTGGGGTTTTATGATTTCGTGAATGCACATTGCCTAATTTCAAGATTGAAAAATATTCATCCATAAAAAAAGCCCGCCGAGATCGACGGGCTTTGATTTTGGTTTTGGGCAGGTTTATCTCAGATAAACCATTCTGCCGCTGGCGGAGAAGCTTCCCGCGGTCATTCTGTAGAGATACATACCGCTGGAGAGCTGTCTTCCGGCCTCATCGGTGCCGTCCCAGATAACACGGTGGGTGCCGGCCTTGAACTCGGTGTTAACGATTGTGTTAACCTTGCGTCCAAGCATGTCGAAAACCTCGACACTGACCTTGATGTTCTCGGGAACGTCGAAAGCGATTGCGCAGGCCGCATTGAAGGGGTTCGGGGAGGCCGAACGAAGCGCGAACTCAGTCGGAATATCGACGCGGCGTTTCGCGGTGTAAACACCGGGATAAAGAACCGCATCGCCGTCTCTGTCGAGTTCGTAGCTAAGACCCATGCCTTCGAGAACCATACCGGTCGGGGCAGTGCCCTTCCAGTTGACATTTACCGGCTCGATCGAGGTAACTACGATAGTCCACTCTTCGTTGCCGCGGATGTCTTTGGCCATTCTGGTTTCGCTCTGAATGAAAACGTCGAAGACGGAGCCGGGAACAGGCGGCGGGATCAGCATGTCGAGACCGCGGTCGAAACCGTTAGTCGCGACTTCGAGGCCGCCGATAGTGAGTGTTCTTGCGCTCGGGCCTTCGAAATTGATGTCCAGAGTCCAATCGGGTTTCTCAGTGATTCCGAGATCGGCTTTTGCGCCAACACGATAGGTGGCGTTGACCGTAATCTGCGCGCTACCGAAGGGGTGCGGCGGATCGATGTATGCCCAGTAACCGACGCCTGCGACGACCTTGTCGTCGAACATATAACCGCCGGTAGCGGCATTGAGATAGTAAACGATATCGCCGGAGATCGAACCGGAGGGAACCGTCGAGATACTCGTAACGGGAACTCCGCCGAAGTCGAAGACTCCACCTATCGTAGCCCAACCCTCATTAATGGTGCGGGTATAGGTGCCGACAGGCTCGCCGGGGATCGTGTAATGAATCGGATCGGGATCGCTGGGACCCGGGGTATAGAGCACGAAATACGCGCGACCGGGCTGAGCGACCTCAGGATGGGTGTAAGCACCCGCGCCGTATTCCCACACATCGAGCGGATTGACCATCGGGAAGACCGCCGCGATCGCCGGATCATCCGGAATTACGGGGACTGAAACGAGGTTCCAACCGCGATAGAGAGCGAGAATTCTACGTGTAACGTTGATCTGAACAACCTCACCGGGGCCGAAGCAATAGGTATCGACGCCGCGCATATCGATAACATCGTTGATAACGAAGCTACCGAGAGCGGGGAGAGTCGCCGGGTTCCAGTGGATGCATCCGGTCTGGGAACCTGTCCAAATCGTCCAGTTCCAGGAATCCGTGTCGAGGCCCTGATAATCTTCCTTCAAAGGTGTTCCGGCAACCGGAGTGATGAAGGAAATCGGGGTCTCGGTGGGCGGCGGAGGCGGAAGGAGGATGTCGAGACCGGCATCGTATTCCGGGGTGCCGCCGACGAAAGCGCCAAAGGCATACATATCGGTCGGAGGCTCAGCCGGATCGTAAACACCAGCGTAGAATTCGACATCGACATGCCAACCCTGATCGACGCTAAAGTCGAACTGGAAGGGCGCCATTGCGTTTGCCGCAGGGCAAACATAGTCGGGAAGGTCTGCGCCGTTAACAACGATGAAGACATTCCAAGCCTCGAATGCGAAATCTATTCCAGCGGCGGCCAAATCGAGCCAAAGCTCGGAAAGGTCAGCATCGAAAAGAATCGCGCCGGGATGGGTCGCTTCGGTGATGTTGTAAACCTCGGTCGGAACATCTTCGCCCGGAGCATAAAGCTCGACATCGAACTGAACCGCGGCGACATCGATGCCGGCGGGATCTACGATGCCAAGAGCGAAGAATTCCGGAACTCTCGTAACGATTTCGCCGATGGCGGGGGAAGTCCAGCCAACGATCGGGCCGGAGTAGTCGGCGATGAATGTCCAGCCGGAAATCGGGCTGGTATCGACGACTTTGCCGGCAATATCGCCCATGCGGGCTAATGACCACTCGACAACGCCTTCAGGATAAGGAGTAATCGGGGTGTAGGTCAGGAAAGTGCCGTCCCAAGTGAGTCTCGGATCGCCCCAGTTGATGACGATTCCGTTGACGATCATCTGGAAGTAGGTCGGATCGACGCCGTATTCATCGGTAACCCTGATGATGATCGGCAGGTTTCCGCAAGCGCTGACTTCGCCATTCAGAGGTTGAATAACGGTGGCAACCGGCGGGTTGTTATCGACCGTGAAGTTCCAGCAGAAGGGCAAGTCCTGTCCGGGGTTACCCCAAACATTGCAGATATACTGCGGAAGGTCGAAAGCCTGAGTAAGGCAGACATTGACAGTAGCGCCGTGGGGCCACGCAACGCCGACAGCATCGCTACGAACGGTGATTGTTCCGCCGCCCGGGAAGGGATCCCAATCCACGCCCGGATGAATGAGCGGGTTGTAGTTGATTCCTGCAACGCGGATGTTCACACCGGCCGGATTGACGATACCGCAAACCGCATCGTGAATGTCCATCGAGAAGGTCGGATACGGTCCGGCGGTTACGCCGCCATGGACGGGATAGGTTGCGCCGGGATAGGGACCGGAGTAGTCGATCCAGAAACGCCAGGAGTATGGGCCGCTCCACATAGGATTGCCAAGGTTATCCTCGGCATAGAGGATACGGCAGTTGATTTCCATGGCATCGGCGAAATCGATGATACCGGGAGCCAACAGCGCGGTATTGAGATTAAACACGCCGGGGCTAGCCTGATAGAAGGGATAAACAATGGTTGTATCCACGATCATAATCGGGCCGACCCAGAATGTGTCGATAAACAGGGTCTGGTAGGTGATATCGAAAACGATACCTTCGACCTCGAGAAGAACCGTTGTCGGATCGATGCCATCCGGATCGAGAAGCTCGAAGCCGATTATCTGATTCTGGCAGGCGGTGAATTCGTCGTCGCCGGGGATAACTTCGCCAACCATCGGGCCATCGGCAACAAAGAATGTCCAAATATAAGGAACGTGCCTCATATTGTTGGGATCACAGAACTCTGTGGAGTCTTTGATGTTCCAGATGGTAACAGTGATGGTATCGCCCTGCGGCCATGCGATTCCTGCGCGCGCGGGGTCATAGATGAAGGTAAGGCCGTCCCAAGTAATCTCGGGGAAAGCGACCGGATGCCAGAAAGTGTATTCGATTGTCGGCATACTCGGAGACGCGATGGTCATGTGAAGCGTCGTAGGATCGACTCCGCCATACAAGTCGGTAACGTTGAAGCTAATCGGCTGTTCGAAGTCGAGAGTAACATAGCCGGAGGTCGGGAATGGGTTCGAGACCGCGGGACCGGTTCTGTCGAACATAATTCTCCAGCTGGTCCAAGGGTAAGCTCCCCAATACCAACCCGTGCCGACGTTGCCATAGATATCTTCGACATAGGGCGGGTGAATCGTGTAAACAACACTCTCATACCAATAAGGATTAGGCGTGAAACGGAAAAGTGCCTCGGTAACATACCAAGCCGTCGGAGCACCGAATTCGTCCCATTCGTAGGGGTTGGTTGCGAGAGTATCGACTCTGATGCGATAGTTGCCCCAGTTATAGGTCATCGAATTAATCTGAATTCTGAAGGAGCTGAGATTGATTCCGTTTTCATCGATAACATGCCACTGAAGCTGAAGATCGGAACATCCAATCCAAGCCACCGGGCGGAAGAAGGGGATAGGATAGACCGGCGTGCATTCCGGACCATCGGAATCGACCCAGAATCCCCATGCGTTTTCAGGATCGGCCTGAAGGGCATTGGGCATTCCGTAGTCAGGGCTATCCTCGGCGGAAAGCAACTCGACCGCGACCCAGTAATTCTCCGGCCAAACGACACCGGCACCTGCCGGATCGAACACGAACTGGTAGCCGTCGATAATCGGGTCGATTGTAACACCGGGATCGCCGTTACCATAGATTGTTCCATCGATCATGACGGCGATCGAAGCGACATTGATGAAACCGATGTCGTCAACGATGTCGATTGTAATCGGCTGAAGAATGTTTGTAGTGGTGATAGGCTCGGCTTCGCCCATTGCGCCGGGAGTTCTTGCGCTCTGGTAGGGGCCGGTAGCATCGACGTAGAAGATTGTTGCAAGGGGGGTTCCGGCAATCGGACCGCGATCGCCGCCGCCGCCGCCGCCACCTGTCGTTGTATCTTCTGCTGTGATAGAAAGCTCGTGCAATCCTTCGGTCCAAGCCGGGTTCACATCATAATGAAGATTGATGATTGACCAGGTGATCCGCGGACTGCCGACCATGTAATTAGTTCCATCGACATTAAGAACGATCGAAGCGGGATCGACCGCGCCGGGTTCCGCGAAAACGTAGGTGACCCGCTGGTTAATGTCGGAGGTGATCAGACCGTCAAGGGGTTGCGTAATGGCCACTCCCTGCGCTACTAAAGCGCCTGCTACGATGAGCGCCATTACGAAAGCTTTAACTTCGGGCTTATGCATTACGCACCCTCCATTCCTTTTGTTTGGGTTATACTTGTTCACTCTATTGCTTTTTTTGAGGGCATACTCCTGCCCAATCAAATTAAGTTGAAATAAGTTAAATACCCACGATGTTCATGTCAAGCATAAAATCACGGTTTCTTCGAGTTCTTATTTCACAACTACACTACCCTTCAAATTAATGAATCTAACTGAAAAGCGCAATAACAATTTATCAAAAGAACATTAATATTAAAAAAAAGCCCCCGATTTCGGGGGCTTCGAAAATCCCAAAGGGATGGTTTTATTCGGCGAGAGACTGCGGGGGAACGCCTTCTTCCGGCTTTCCTTCCTTCTCCATTATAAAATCGATTACAACGCGGCGGTTAACCGTCCTGCCTTCGGGCATTTCGTTATTACCGATTGTCTCTTCGACCAATTCATTGTTGACCCATTTTGTGATTTCATAGGGTTCTCTATTTGAGTAGCCCTGATAGGTGAGGGTCGTGTTGTGCGATCTCAGCCAGGCGTTCAGTTCGTTATTATCGCCGAGACCGAGGAGATAGATGAGGTAGCGGCGAAGATTTTCTTCTTCCTTCCTCGCACGGTCTATTGAAAGCTCTCTGTTGCGGTGTTCCATGCCGATAACGTCGGTATGACCGGAAACCACTGCGGTAAGGCTCTTTTTCGGTTCGAGGGCTTTCTGGATAAATTTCCGTGCGACATATTCGACTCTGCTCTCGAGGAAACCGGATTCCGAAATTTTCTCGTCGAATGAGAACTGGACGATAACGAGTGTTTCCAGCTGTTGCTGTCTTTTGGAGACATTAACCGCGATAGGTTCGGAAACGGTTGTGAAGGTCTGTCCAAGCCTGTCTTTGATTTCGAGTTTGCAGAAATATTCTTGATCCGGGCTGATGAGGTTGCCCTCGGCGTCTTTCCAGTCCCACGGCGCTCCGGAGGGGATGCTTCCGGTGCCTGCGGAGAGAACGCGGAAAATCTTGCCTTCGCTGTCAACGATAGAAACGGTGTAGGTATCGACACCGGCTTCGACATCGCTTGTGATATGGACAAAGTTGGTTTGATCGTGATTCAGTTCGTAGCCTTTCGCGGCCATTCTGCCCTCGAGAGGCCTGTAGATGAGGCCTTCGCCATCGATAGCGACCTCGACCTTACCGCGGTCGGCGTAGGTGTCGGTGTTGCCTCTGATGAACAACTGCT
>Ga0334886_1000084_pt1 | contig 151637 bp, 131 predicted proteins | sample GraSluR1_MG_9_FD_207232 | JGI IMG/M metagenome (GOLD analysis project Ga0334886, IMG submission 207232) | Sludge microbial communities from methane-producing bioreactor in Wageningen University, Netherlands - Granular Sludge_27_06-R1 | ecosystem: Engineered > Bioreactor > Anaerobic >...
GCAATTAGAAATATTACTATCCACATATTCATTTCATATAAATATTCAGATAATCTTCTGTGTTGAGAATCTTTTAAAGATCTTAAAATATCTTCCAGCACATTAACAACAGATGAACCAGATCTAATAACCACAATAACCTGCCACAATACTCTCCTCAGATGTTCTGAATAAGTTCGGTTCATCATTTTTTTAAGCGCGTCATCAAGAGAAACTCCAGATTCAATATCTGCAACAACTTTTCTAAATTCTTCTGAAACAATGCCATAATCATTTTTAGATATATTTTTTATTGCAGAATAAAGTGGAATTCCTGCTGAAACCTGAACCGTTAGATCCCTTAAAGCATAAAAAAGTTCTTTGTCTATTTTTTCCTTCATTTGCGTAATCATAACTTGCGGATAAACAAAGAAAAAAGATAGGAACGCCAAAAATGTTATTAACACAAAAGAGGGTTCGAAATCCACTCCAATCATATAATAAACTGCAAAAATAATTGCAGACAGTATGATAGAATAAATGATTGTATTGATAATTAGATTTAATATATATACTTCGGGTTTTACATTGAGCATTTTAAGTTTTTTTAATAAGTTTTCGAGGAGGGGTTCAAAAATATAAATTATGAGTTTGAGTATTCCTGGCGACCAATTTATCCAAATTAACATTAAATTAAACATCAAATCACTCCTTAAGCAAAGAAAGCACTTTTTGTGCAGGTGCTTTTGACTTGATTAATTTGATTGCTTTTTCAGGGCTTGTGTAATAAGCATTAACAACTGCACCAACAGAATCCACATCTTTTACGCCTTTTTTTAGCATCCAGTCAAGAACAACAATCTTATCCTTAAGATCTGCAGAAATTTCTTTTGGAGTCATTCCTGTATAAAGATTCAATTCTTCAAAAACTCTTATACTTTCAGATAGTTTTTCGAATTTATCACTCCTTGGATGCCACAAATAAACTTTATTTAAGGGAAGAGTTTCAGATTTTGTTGATAAAACCTCAGATGTTTCAGAAGTTCTTCTTCTCCCTGTTTTTCTATCCCTGTATTGTACGGTTATTATGTGAAGGGATTGTAATTCAACTGAAGGAATATTGAAAGGTTCGGAAGACAATCTTCTCAAAACCTGCTCTGCACTTTGCGCATGCATTGTTGAATAAACTGAATGACCAGTTTGCATAGCTTCAAACATTGCATGAGCTTCAAGAGGTCTTCTAACCTCACCAACAATCATTCTTTCGGGTCTTAATCTTAAAGAAGATTGCATGAGATCAATCATCGTAACTTCCCCTTTATTTTCAACATTTGAAGCTCTTGTTGTCATAGGAATCCAATTCCAAGTTGAATAATGTGGTAAATTTATTTCTCTAGTATCTTCAATACTCACGATTCTTTGGTTTGCAGGTATTAAAGAAACAAGTGTGTTGAGCATGCTTGTTTTTCCGCTTGCAGATCCTCCTGCAACTAATATATTTAATTCATATTGAACTGCAGCCCATAAGAAAGCAGCTGTTTCAACATCTAAAGTATTTATCGATGGATCTATAAAATCTGTTATTGTCCAAGGTTTTCTGGCAAACTTTCTGATTGTGATGGTGTTTCCAGAACTTGTTATGGGAAACAATGTTGCCGCCACCCTGTCTCCAGTTTCAAGATGTGCATCCATAATAGGGGATAACAGCGTTATATCTCTGCCGGATCTTCTTGCCACTTGGGCAGAATATTCAAAAACTTCTTCTTCAGTAGCGATAATTATGTTGGTTTTGCACCATCCAAACCTTTTATGGTAAACCCCGACAGGATTTCCTGCTCCATTAACACAAACCTCTTCTAAATCATTGTCAACAAGTAAAAACTCCAATTCGCCCAAACCATACATTTTAATCAAAAGCGAACCAGTTAAAATGTCAATTTTTTCTTTTGAGATATTGAGAGTTTCAAAAAAAGGTTTTGAGGCTTCTTGGAATTTGCTGTAAACTGATTCAGTTTTTGCACTATTCATCAAATCTTCAGGGGATACAACTACAATTCTTGAAATTTTATCTCTGACAGCTTCCAAATAAGTTTGAGTATAAGGTCCGATATCAGTTATGGTTAATATATAGTGATGGACTATACTATCTTCAGGTTTTTTTATTTCAACATCTGCGGTTATTCCTTTAACATTTAAAATGTATTCATCTATAACTTTTCCGGATGTTTTTTGCTGAATCTTCATCCATTTTTTTTGTTTTAATGATACCTTGTTCCCAGATAAAGGAGAATAATCAATAGATACCGCCCCAATTGATTCTAGCATCTCTGCAAAATTTTGGATTGCATCTTCATCGATTTTTAAATATGAGGCTAATTCTGAAAAAGTCAATCCATTTGAATGTTGTTCTAAATGGATGCACATTTCATCTATTTTTGTTTTTATGATTGCCATAACATATCCTAACAAAGTGAGCTTTATAAATTTTAGCTATACCTGCTTGAAGCAAAAAATCCTGCCCCCATAAGAATAAATAGCATAACAAACCCTGCGCAACAGTCATCTTGATCATCATCCCTAACAGGAGAGGGTTTTGTGGATGGGGGAATTGAGCTACACGAACCTGCGTTACAATAAAGTCCAGAACTGCAATCTTCTCTAATATAACATTCAATAGGGGGTTCGGGGAATGCACAATCCACACATGAAGCAGTTTCACCAGGGTCGCATTTTCCGTTGTTGTTGCAGTATTCTATTTTATTGCCCACAATTATTTCTGCCAACGCAACATAACCTTCTGAAAAATAATTCTCTTCCGATTCTCCAAGAACTTCGGGAGAAATGGGATGGTCCATATATGTTTCCATTTCTTGTTGTGATATTAAAAGATTGCCCAGATTTTCATAATTGTTAGGAGAGATAGATGCCTGTATATTGCATGATTCAAAATCATTTGGAAACAAAATATAGATTCTATCATCCCTAATTACAGCTTGTTCAGTGAAAGTTGATCCTGTGCACGTTCCCGTGAACTGATACGTTATTGAAAACGCAGCATCAGATATCTTATTTCCACTTTTATCTTTCACATCTAATTTTACAAAATTAAACCAAAAATTTGGCCTGCGGTTTCTGTTTGGACGTTCATAATTTGAAGGGGCGCCAATTTTATCTGTTGAAGCATTATATACTTGTGTAGTGTTACTTCCTAAATCAATAAACTTCTCACCAATATCATATCGTCTGTTATAGTTGCCTGCTGCATTTGATTTGTCCCACCATGGCTCCCCTGCATCATATTTTTTATTTCCAATATCTGAATCCCTAAAAAAACCATGCCTGATAAATATTTCATCCATTGTTTCTTTTTCATCAGGATATTCGTCCAAAACTGCATTATAAAGTTCCTGAGAATTTGTTGGTTTGTTGTCACCTAAAAAATTCCAGAACTCTAATTCATCATAGAATATTTCCTGTTGTAACCTCCACATCAAAGACAAAAATGCTAGCTCTTCATCCGTACCATAGCGGCCCCATGCTTTTGTTTCACTGTCAAGAGTATAAAACCCTCCATAGACTCCATCCCCCCCATGCAATACGGGCCATAGCTCTGCAAACGCTTCAGTATAGCTGTCAGTAGTCATTTCGTTTTTGAATCCAGCATGATTTACATCATTAGTACCCCTCGAGGGAAAAAGACCATATAAATCCTTATTCATATGGTGAGTAAATTCATGCCATTCTCTGTTTTCGGGAGCAGTTGGATCATTTAGAACGCTTGCGATCTCATCAAAAAATATTTCGTGTGTTGTATATCTATAGCATGCTTCGCAAGTTGTTCCTCTTGGACTAAAAACATAAATTTTAACAGGTAGTAAAGACGTATCTAACTCGTGTTCCAAATCATTTTCAAAATATTCGATGATATCTTTCGTGTTCCAATAAATATAAGAAATATCTGTTAAACGGGAATTTATGCTAGGATCAATAAATGATGTATCTACTCCTCTTGCATCTGTTTTCATAACCATATCAAAAGTTGAACCCCAAGGAATCTCAAAAATGGGAGATGGTGCAGATACAACCTTCCCATAAGTTACAGTTGAAGGATCATTATTTATAATTTGAAAAACTCCATCTTCATCTTTGAATTCTACAAGTGCATAAACATAAATAGGTTTTTTGTATTGAATTTGATCAACTTCAAATGTTGCAATGCCATTTGAATTTGCATAAGATATATCATAAGGATTGGGTGAAAAATCTATATCGTTATCCCGAACAAACAATGAAACTTGGATGTTCTTCAATGGTTTTCCGTCTTTTCCGTTTAAAACCCGGATACTGACAGGGATATTTGGAGGCATGCAAATTGATTCTGAAAAACAATCCGGATCATCACAATCAATTAAACCATCCCTATCATCATCTCGATTATTATAACAATTTTCAATACAATCAGAAGGGCACGTTTCATCATTTTCTCCAGGATCACAAACGCCATTTCCATTGCAGTTCCCGCAATCTTGAGGGCAACCAGTACCATAAGTTGCATCATATTGTTTATCAGTTTCATAAGGTGTGCTGCAAATTCCATCGCCACAAACAACACAATCCCGCCAACATGTCGTAATATTTTCAATTGGAGGAGTGCATATTCCATCAGGACAAACCCAACAATCTTCTGGACAGTTATCCAAATTTTCAGGACCATAACAATAATAGTCCCCACAATTTATGCAATCCTTTGGACAATTTTCCCCAGTTTCATATGGTTCAACACATACACCATCTCCACAACCATCTTTACATCCTTGATTGTCTGCGCCCCATTTATCTGTCGGATCGCAAACCCTCGCACCAGTACATGCACAATCTGAAGGACAGGTCTCACAATTTTCATCTTTGTTGGTTTCGCAGTTTCCATCGCCACAAACAGGCTCCCCATAAGAACGTATACAATTATCATAACAATCCCCACTTGTTGCTATCTGCGCCCTACCACAGCCAAAACCTTCACACACGCACACGCCCAAACTGGTATCCATACAATTAGGACTAGAACTTCTTTCAGCAGGATGATAATAACACGATACCCCTGCATAACATGCCCACCCATCTGCAGAACAACCACATTGGCATAAACAATTATTAAGTCTGCCTTCGTCAAATTGAAAAGCTATCACATTTCCGAACAAAAAGAAAACTGTGATCAAAATTAAAAATAATATTTTTTTCATATTATAATTAAAATAAATAATCTTTATAATATATTATGTAATAGAGATTTAAAAAAAAGTGAAGATTGTGAAATTTACGGATTTCTTATTGTCATTCCACCATCAACTTTTATGCATTCTCCCGTTATGTAACTTGCTTCATCAGAAACTAAGAATGCGACCAGATTTGCTATGTCTTTTGGTTCTCCAAAACATTTAAGAGGTATTGAATTTGTTAGAGGGTTGTTTTTCATAGCATCTTTTTTTCCAGTAACATTTATTGCTCCTGGTGCAACTGCATTTACGGTTATTCCTTTGGGTGCAAGCTCAATCGCTAGACCCCCGGTAAATCCCTCAACACCACCTTTTGAAGCACAGTAGTGCACCAAACTAGAAAAACCAATATGTGCTGCAACACTTGAAATATTGACAATTCTTCCCCCTTTTTTCATTTTTTTAAGGGCTTCTTGTGCACAGTAATAAACTCCGTTTAAATTTATGGCCATAGTTTTATCCCATGTCTCATCATCAAGATCACTGAAACTCTTGAAGGGATAAATTCCTGCATTGTTAACGAGAATGTCAATTCTTTTGTATTTTTTGACAACTAAGTTCATCATTTTTTTGACTTCTTCTCTTTTACTTATATCACAAGCAGAAAACATACATCTCTTTTCTCCAAGCTTTTTGCATGCTTTTTTGCAATCAGCCTCAGAACGACTGTTTATCACAACGTATGCGCCTTCATCATGCATTTTTTTAGCAATTCCAAAACCGATTCCTTTTGTTGATCCAGTTATAACTGCAACTTTTCCTTTCAAAAACATTCAAATCACCCTTTAGTAATATATTACAAATATTTTTAAATATTTTTTATTTTCAACACACAATTAAATATGTGCTGAAATAAATTTTTTCAGATAGTAATACACTTTATTTTATTAAACACTTTTATAAAACCTTGCAGCAAGACCTCCAAAACCGGCCCAGAAAAATCCAAAGAACCCGCAGAATATCGTTGAGTAAATGTACATAAATACTATAAAAGGCAAAATTGTCATTGGCTGATTGTTTATGTATATATACTGGAAGTACGTCTCCCAATTGTAAAATAAAGCAATAACTGATGAAGCTAAAAATGCTGCAATCAAACCAGCAATTGCACCCAAAACAAATGGCTGCCAAACAGATTTTTTAAATCTGGAAACTGCAAACCAACCTGTTAATACAGATAATATAAACGCTATGAAAGTTATCCAAAATGATATATCTGTTAAAATTGTTGACGGAACATTTGTTTCTTTAAATATAGAGCCATAATAAACTTCTGAAGTTAAACCTAAATAAAACAATTCATTTGGTGTGCCATCAGTAGTATAATGACATGTGGGAGTATATTTTTCACATCCTTCTAAATGTAAAGAATCCTCAAAAAAATTTTTATGAATACTTTGGGCCGCAAAGAAAAAGGCTACAAACAAAGTAAACGCCAAACCCAAAAACAAAGGAGTAAGTAATGGTTGGAAAAATGAATAAATTACATTTTTCTCTTGACTTTTTTCTTTCTTTTTCGCCATATTTTTCACCTCTCTAAGCCAATTCCTGCCCACAGACAGGGCAAACATTAAAAGGATAATCTGCCTTAAAACCACAAATGGGACATCTATAAAGTAGTTTATCTTCTTGGAAAACTTCTTTCTTTTTTATTTCAGTTCCTGAAGGAGGTTCGTTTTCTATATCTGTTCCACACTGTTGACATTTTTTTGCAGACCACATATTTTCATAATGGCACTTTGGACATTCTTTAGTAAACATTGAATCTAAAGGAGTGTCGCAATTGGGACATTTTTGTTCTTTGCCCGTTAAATCGTAATCACAAACAATACATTTTAATTTGAAATTTGTTGAAGAAGGAGAACTGCCTTTTATAAATTCCCTAATTAAATTCATTTATTCACCTAAGCTCTTCATATATTTTAGCATACCATGCAAAAGTTTTTCTAACTCGTGGGTCTCCCAATTTTGATTTTAAACTAGAATCACATCTATTATTCATAACAATTTCATGTATAAACGGTATAATCCCATTTTTGTTGGAGCAGGGGCAATTGTTGTTTGCATTAAAACTGTTGATGGTTTCTTCGGCACACCCAGGATAATAATAATCGCAAGCAGTTAAATAAATCGCAACCCAATTGAATTGATCGCGTGCGATATAACCATCACTTGTCCTTTCAAACATATATTCTTCATCAGGAGACGACCAAGAAGGTTCTGAGGGATATAATGTTTCATACATTTTGCTTCGTGCTTTGTAATCTCCTTCCATAATCTTGAAAAACGCATCTGGATTTGATACAAGCCATTGATTCATTGAATTTATATTGAAATTGCCTGTTGTTTCAACCATATATACTGACCAGACAAACCAGGGGTCAACTCCATATACTCCCGAACTGTGATATACTCTCCAGTAATCAACACCATAAAATTGCTTTTTTAAATCAGTAAAACTGCCTGCTCTGCTTGTAGTTATAGGCATTCTCAAGTCTTGAAGCTTGTAAGTGGTGCCTTCACATTTGTGAATTGGTTCTGAAACTTTTTCCTCAGCATAAAAAGGATTCATTACAAGGCGAGGTTCTGTAATATCTTTAAATAAATACCATTCCTGCACAGTTGTTAGATCCCACTGTTTTTCTTCTGGCGAAGCAAGTTGAGTGTATATTTCTGTTGTACTGAGGGCATTGCAAACTTCCCCAGAACCTTTGCCTTTTCCCATTATTAAGGGGTATTGGCTTGTTTCTGAAAATAAATAAGTTTTGTAACCGTAAATAACTCCCTTCCCATATTCATGAACCCCCCATGAATAATTTATTATACCGTCTGTAGTTGTCAAACCATCCTGGACTCTCCAAGTGGAAGGATATACAGAATATCCCCTATCCCTTGCAGGAGCAAGTATTTCAGGAGGAACATCTATTAGTGGGAAATTGACACCTATAAATCCAGCTTGTGCAAGACCAGGGACATATGTCAAAGCAGTATATGCGCTGGATATTTTATTGCTGTTTAAATTTGCGTTTCCACCATAATAACTTTCACCAGGGTGTCCCCCACTTATAAAAAGCATTGAAGGTTTGCTGTGTTCATTTTTTATGTGCTCACCAAAATTTTGTATTTGAATTATATCATCAAAAGGATCGCAATCTTCATCATAATTTAAATGAATAGATGTGGCAATAAAATCAACACAATAATTGGTTGCAGATCTGAAACACCTGCATCCTACACAACTCAATCCTCCACTGCAATCATCATCTGATTCGCATTCTTCTCCTTTGTCTATTTCTATGATACCGTCACCGCAAATGGGTATTTCAGTCACACATTTGCATAAATAACAAGTTTCACCAGGACCCGTGCAATCAGTATCTGATTCGCATTCTTCACCACTTGATGACTGTATGAATCCATCTCCACAAATTGCTTCTTCCCTATTAGATCTTGCCTGAACAATAGTGGGAGGAACACATCTTTGAACAACATCAGATCCATACCCATATCTTGAACAGCTATCAAGAGCAAAATTAATATCTTGTAACTGGTCTGCTTGAACTATAATCCTTAGGGAATTATTTAGTTTGGTGTAATCTACAGATTCTTGTGGAGGAATAGGTATTCCAAATTCATCAAATCCCCAGTCATTTTTTTCAACATATTGGTAGGGAATATACACCCCCACAAGACAAGTAGGGCATGCGTTTTTGATCTTAGTTGACATTGACCTTAAATAACAAAAAATTTCAGTTTCGGCTTCTTCATCTGCATCGCCTAAACTGTTCCACATTCCTTCCCCTATAACTATACCCACAGGACCTATACCTCGATATTTGTGAAGCCAGCTTGAGGTATCTGCTATAAAATTCATATATCCGACTGAATTAACTACTTCAACCATATGTCTTGTTTTGATATCATAAGTCGCGTCTCCCCACCAATCTCCAGGTATAACATAAACTGGAATAGTTCCTTCATTTAAGTGAGCTTTGGCAACAACCCCATTTGGTCTTGATACTAAATTACCTGTTGATTTATCAACTATTAAGTATTGTGTTGCCATTAAAGAAGGTGTTGCTGGAACTTTTTCATCAGTATTACAATCAGGAGTAGGATTTGCAGGATTAACAGGAACAAAAAGAGGGTGGTATCCAGTCAAGGGTGCAGTTGGTTCATGTGTTGTCGTGCCACCATATACAGTGCATGTGAGTTTTTCTCCTCCAGAAATAAATGCACTTTCTACAAATGTATTCCCTGCACCTATCATAAAAAATCTAACATCATTCATCTCACAACCTTTGTCTGTGAATGTGATTATTCCCTCATCACACCTGTAATCTTGAAGTCGCTTTAAAATGGCGCCAGGGTGTTCAACTTCATTTAAATCGACAAAAGCACATTCCTGCTCCCCAAGTCCCCCGCCAGTATAAAGTGGCGAACCTAAACCTAAAAATCCGTGTCTGTGCGAACATATAAAAGCAATACAATCATCCCCATCACATATTGTAGAGGGAAGATCGCGGGGTGTTCCTAATGCTTCTTCTTCAGGAATTGAAACTTCAGACCAATCGTATAAACCTTCGATACAACCAGAAAACGCAATTGAAAAAATAAATATAATTAAAAACACTAAAATAAATGGGCTGTTTTTATTAAAATTCATATTATCACCAATAGCTGTTAAAACAATACTATTAATCTTTTTTAAATTTATCGAAATCTTCATCGCTTTCTTTATTTTTAAATGGATTAGTTTTAGCGCCGCAGAATGGACAAGTATCGGGATGTTTGTTCCCAACAACAGGAATAACGTGACCATTCGGACAGGCTGTTGCAGACCACGTTGTCGCAGTACTGAGAGCTTTTCCCAAATAACCTATTGCATTTAGCATGGGATTCTCGTTCAAAGAAGCCGCTCCACTAGACATCATTTCCAAACTTTCAATAAAGCTCTTGTTTGCAATTTCTTCTTTTGCTTTCTTTCGTATTTCTTTATCAGAAAGGCCAGGATATTGTTTTTTGAGACGCGTTCTTATCTCTTCAGGACCATGCAGCAATTCTTCATCTATTTTGAATGCTAGATTCTCTGCAAGCATTGTTGGGAAAACTATTGCCCAATAAAAGGGATTTTGTTTGAATGCCTGGTACATAAACTTAGCTTGATCTTTATAATATCTCAAATAAATTTCTTTTTCTACATGAGCAAGCGTACTTATTGCTTGTTTCATAGATCCTCCAGATTCTCTGGAATAGATATCCCTATAAAGATCACTTTCAAGATGGGGGAATATTTTTTCATATCCCAATCCTTGACCTACCAAAGATCGAGCAGTTGACGGAACAAAATGCGTTGCTCCCTTAAAATCTTTGTAAAGAAGTCTACTTTTATCCATTTTTAAAATTCCTTGGAACAGCTCCCATTGTTCAGGCAAAAACTCCCTTGTTCCCATATAATAATCTTTACCCGTTATTCCCATCTGCTCATAAACTGAAATGGGAGTTTCGTTGTATATATATCTGGCCCATTTATCTAAAAATAAATTGGTTTTCCTGACAAACCCAAATTCATCTACATGTAATTTTGTTGTTGCTCTTTCAAAAGCTTCAGAAGACCAAAGAACTGCAGTTCCTAAGGCAGAAAAAGGGGCAGATAATGCATATCTGAACTGTTCTCCTTTTCTGGGCCCCCTAACTGGACCATCATAAAGACCTGTATTGTCTCCACTCCAACTTCCTACTTTTAAAGGTCTTGCAATAACAGTCTTAAACATATCCAATCCATATGCTATTGGAGAAACAGAAGCATAAAATTTATTAATTAAATTCCCATCTGCACCTAAAACATCACTTGGCAAAGGTCCTGCAGCTACACCAAAAGGAGTTAAATTAAATCTCTGTATAGAATTCGGATCGAGTTTTGGAGTTATAGATCCTATCATAGATTGAGATAATTTCCACTCATAAATTAATGCATTTTTAAGTACAGTATCCTCATATATTTTTTGTGCTTGTGATAAGGTCTTGAAAGCTTTTCGATTTTCTTTTGTCATTGCTTTTTTTAATCTTTTAGTTGTTAGATAATTTCGCTCTGCTTGAGTTAGTGAATGGGTTGCCATAAATGAAGACATTGCTCTTAATTTTTTTCGTGTGTCCCACCACTTTTTGTTTGCAGAATCAATCATTTTTTCTGTTTTGAATATATTTTTTTGTATACGATGAATAGTTGCATCTGCATCTGCAGTCAGCCTTTCCATTTGTTCTTCGTATTCTGCATTAGTAATATCTCCGTTCCTTAATTTTTCTTCTAAATCTTTTGAGAGAGAATTAAAATAATTATGAGTTTCATTTAAATTCAATTGTTGGGATTTAAGATTTGCTTTTAAACTTGAAACATCTGATGGTTGTGCAAGACCACTTGCGGCTAAACTCGATAAATAGTGTCGGGCAATAGAGCTAGAAACCTTCGCATACTGCATATTCACTATTTTTGAATAATCCATTGCGTCTTTCGAGGGGCAGTATTTCGCTTTTATTCCTAACCACATTATTTCTTTGGAATGAACATTGTATTTCCAATCATTTAAAGCTAAAGTGCGCAGTCGTTGTGAGGCCTTATATCCAATACGCTTGAATGCAGAAGCGCCTTTGCCAGGATCCTCAACAGTTAAAATGCGATCGAAAAATTTAAGATAAAGTGTTTCATCAAAACCCACTGCTTTCCCCCTTCTGATTTTTTGAACAACGTTAACAGTATGATCCAAAGCAGAATGGAGTGGGGGAGTTATTAAAGGAGTCAAATTCTTTTCTATTAAACGCTCTCTAATCGCAAACTCAGGATGTTCTTCATAAAATGTTGTTTTGTCCCCAATTTTTAAATAGCCTGCATTAGCTGCCTTGGCCAGCAATTCAGCATTTCCCAAGGCACTGAAAACATCTTTTGAATCTAAATCCTCGAAACCAGAATGAATTTTTCCCCTCACCTTGCCAAAAGGAACGTATTTATCCTCTCCGATATCAACTATCAATTGTTTCGAATCGCCATTTGCCAAACTAAGTTTGTAATCAGATGTTTTAGTTATTTTTTCTTTTTTATATTCTTTTATTTTTTCAATTGCAGCTTGTCCCGTAAGGGCTAAAACCTCGATCTTACCATCATCTTTTTTTATTAATTCGTAAACTGTTAATTTTTCAAGTTTTCCATGAAGAGATCTCCTATGCTGAACAGAATAAGGATCAAATGGCTTTCCATCAAAATATCCGTTTGCCATTGCTTCCTTTATTTTGTCTGCTAAATCTGCAGGTGTGTCTTTATGAATTTCAAATTTGGATGTTAACTCTTCTCCAAAATTCATCTTGCCTCTTTCATTATAAAGAATAGCTGCACCAACAAAACTGTCAGATTTTCTAACTGACAACATACCTTCTACATAGGGGCAGAAGAAACCATCGGCACGATACAACCACATACCTTTGGCCAAATCTTCATGATTTAAACCTTTAGCAACTTTTTCCTCCCACTTATCCCCAAACCTAGTTTGATACTCCTTTTCAATTAACGCAGATTCAGAAGCAGCAGTTTCAAGAATTTGAGGGTCTATAAATGATGCATTATCGCGTAAAATATTATCAAGTCTGTTTCCCACAATATCTAGTTTTTCTGAATCTTTCTTTTCTATTTCATTCAAATGTTTTTCTAATTCTGAAAAATTTTTTAATGCTTTTATAGTCTCTTTGGTAGGGGGAGATTTCGTGCCGGGCAAAGGCTTTTGGTCATCCACACTTTTCTTTATTTGTTCTAAACTTATTCCAACTACCCTATGCAATTGATAAACAAATTCAATCTGTTCTATTTTATCTAATTTTCCAAAGTTTTCTAGTTTTTCAGACAAACCTGCTTCTTCAATATTTTGTAAAACAACTTTTGATATTTCTTTATCTTTTGATAAAAATTCACTTATAGAATCCACTACGGCTTTTCTGGACAAAACCTCTCTTTCTAAACTTGCTTTTTCAAAATTAATTTTTGCGTCGTTAAAATTATTTAAAACATTTGGATAATCAAAATAGATTATTTTATACTTTAAAGCATCTTTATTGGAAATTTTACCTTTGGTTGAAAGACTGTTAAAAAAATGCGCAATGTTATCTTCTGTACCCGACTTTAATAGCTCGTTTACAAAAACTGTGACATTGTCTTTTAATTCGGGATTTGGGCGATTGTTGATGGATTTTAGATACTCATCAGCTACAGTTTGGAAAGTAGGATCTAAATTTTTAATTTCATTAATAAAACTCTCCCATTCATTTTGGTTAGAAAATGATGTTGTTATTTCATTTAATGAAGAATCGAAAAGTTTATCATATTTAGATTTTTCTTTTTCAGTAGATTCATAGACATTTTGAATCCCGGCAAACTTAGATTTTTTAGCATGAGAGTGAATTATTTTATCTCCCACATAAGAATCAATAGATGCGGTCGCATCAAAAGACATATAATATTCTTCCATATTTTTAAGTTCATTTGTTTTGGTTTCTAGAATAGTCAATGCAGATTCTAATTTTTCCAAAGAAGCGTTCAGAATTGTGTCCTCAGGATTTGTATCTTTTAGATTTTCCGAAATGAATCTTAATTCAGATATAAAACTATCCAAAACTTTTGAATCTTGTATCGCATCCAAATCATAAAGAGATATACCTGCCATGCCCATTATATCTGCATATTCTCCAACTTTATCTAATTCTAAAACAACATTTCTAAAAGCCCCGTCATAACTTTCAACATAAGTATCTAATTTAGTCCACTCTGCCCCCGTAATTGTTTTGTGAGTTTTCAAATGTCCAGTGATCATTTCATCAATTTCTGCTCTTTGTTCAGATAAAACATCCTCAAAAGAAACTTCAAAATCCCCTCCCATGACTCTCTCAGAAAATTCATGATAAGCTATTGCATATGTTAGTTTTTCAATATTTTGCAATTTATCTACATTATCTTTGCTATCTAAAGCATCGTATGTTGTTAAATTGGAAAACAAACTTGCAGGACTTTTTGTTGGATCGTTAGAATATACTGACCCGGATGCGTGATTGTTAAGCACATGTTTTTTGAATTGGTATGAAAAATGGGGGACCAAAAGTGTCCGTAAGACTTTTAGTTTTTTTGTATCGGACAGATTGCTCTGCAATATTTTTTGTAGATCATTATAAGAATTTGAAGCCCATTCCATGTTTTTTGTATCTATCCCTACTTTCTTTAATTCGCTAAAGAAATTTTGAACTGAATCTTCTTTGGTTGAAGAACGGCGCATTAGATTTTTTATTGTTTTTTCTAGATCTTCGTTACCTACGCTCATTGCCTGATCTAAAGCGCACAAAAACATGTATTTTTTGACTCCCTCTTTCATCATTTCATCAACATTTTCAAAAAACACTTTGTTTGATTTTTTAGGATTGAATAAACTTCCGATTACAACAGGATCAGTTAAAGAGCTTCTTCCCCCCAAATATCTTACTTTTGCAGATCTATGCGCCATAAAATCTCGTGTGTCCCTAACTGCACGAGCAAGGCCAACTTTACGGCCTATAACTCCAAACACTCCTCCCACAAGAGGAATACGAACATCTTTAGGTGAATAATGATCTTCAATTAACTTAAGATGCTGTTTTCCAAGACTTATTCCTTGTAATTGAGACATATAATTAATTCCCCCTTCTTTGTTTATGGGGTCGGTGAATTGAGAGGATAATCCGTATTTAGAAGCAAGCTTTTCTAAAATTGCTTTTTTCTCATTGGCAGTAGTTCCTTTATCTTTGAGTTCACTCCATTCAGCAATCAAGCCCTTTGCATCTTCGTTATAACCTTTAATTTTTTTGTCATCCAGTTTCCCATTAAAAAGTTTTTTTAGGTCTTTCGTTTTACCTTTCATTAACATCATCATTGCAGGTAATTGTTTGTCAGCAGGTATGTTTGATATTTCCTTAAATAATTTTTTTATGGAAATCATTTTGCCAGATGCGTCTTTTATTTTCAAATCTCCAAAAGTCTTTTCCATGCTTTTTTTAAACGCACCTAAAGCAGCATAGCCTGCAAATAAATTCCTAAGGGCTTCTTTTTTCTCTAGATTATGGGAAGAACGTTTATAGGAGGTAATATTTTTTCTGATTGCTTTGAATCTTTTTAATCTGGGAGTTACGATATCCAAAGCCGAAAGGGGATTTCCTCCAAAAAAATAAAGACTTGCTGCAAGCAAACTTAATAAAACTGTAAACATTACACATAATGGGGAATTCTCTGTTAAAAGAGCAATAAGCGCAACCATATTATTAATTCCGCCTGCTGCTTTTTTAGAATAAAAAAAATAAATGAAATAATCATCTATAGAAAAACCGTTACAATCCGAAGAAGAAATGTACAAAATATTGTATTGTGAAGAAGTGAGAAAATCTGGATGGGCCTCTGTATCGATCCAACACCATGCCATACCTTCTGAATTTGTTTTGAAATCTGGACAAGGATATTCAACATTGTTTTCATTTTTTAAAGTTAATTCACAACCTTGGATTGGAACCACAACATGTGAAGCAACAATTTCCTCTCTTTTTATAATCTCTCCATTCGCATCCTCAAATTCAGTTTCAACTGAATTTTTTTCTATCATTGTTGTGGATATGGAAACAGAAATATTGACATTATCGTCAGATAAGATTTCTGCATTTGAAGATATTACGGGTTGTCCACAGTTTGGACACTGGATTTGTTCTAAATAATCGAATAAAACCTCGTGCTCAGAGGGAGTTATACTTGCAGATAAAAATACATTTGGAAAACTATACGATAAAGCCATTAGTAATAAAAAAGCAAAACTCAAGGATTTTGTATTAAAAGTTATCTCCATATCACTTCTACCCTCTTTTTAATTAGCTGGTTCAATGTTTTTAAAACTTCTTATATTATTATTTGAATGTTAATTACATAATAATTAATAAAAAACAACTTTTAAAATATATTGTTGGAAAGATTTATAAAGAAAAACAGACAATAAACTCTATGGGTAAAGTTGAAGAAGCACTTGAATCATGGAAACTTAATTTTGTGTATTTATTAAATGGTTTATCATTAGATCAATTAAAAACTATTGTAAGAGAGGTTGACGGTGCGCCTTCGAAAGAAATTTATTTATATAAAAAACTGGGCATGGAAAAAAAATTTATCGAGATTCAGTTTGAAAAAGAAATTGATGATTTGAATTCCTTGATTTTATATGGAAATTTTGAGGAAATGTTAAAAAAAGGAGATTTGCAGGGGGAGACAGAGGATGAGTTGGGTGCCCAGCTAATAACCAGTATATTATCTCAAAATAGCGATAATTTTAAAGAAATAATGGTGGAGATGGCCCAAAAAGAAGAATATTCGAGGATAAAGAATGTTCTTGAAGAACTTGCACAAACAGAAGTAATTGAAAGACAATTTTTACAAGAATTAAATACTCAAATTATAAATTTATCAGAAAACCTTGGAGAAGAACAAAAACTAACAGAAGATGAAAAAATTTTTCTTTTGGACACAGTCCAAGAGGGAGTAACTCAAAATTTGCTTGGTAAAAATGATAGTAAAATTTTAACATACGTTTCTGTTAATGAAATGATAATGGATAAAACAAGAAAGAATTCTGTTGTTAATGAGTCTGTTGAAGCTGTTTTAAGAGGTATGATAACTGAAGAATCCAACATATCAGACAACCTTAAATTTAAAATAAAATGTATGTTGGAAATAGAATTAGATGAAAATTTGAGTGGATCTGGTGAAGAAGAAACAGTTAAAGACAAACCCTTTACCTTTTTTGATTCTGAAAGGGCTGACGGATCTGATGAAATAGTAAAGAAATTTTTGATAAACATGAAAACAAAAAAATTAGTTTATGATTGTTTAGAAATGAGGGATAAAAAAAAGGAAGTCGATGCACGATTTCTAGGAGAACTGGAAAAAATTTTTGCAGATTTGGTTGAAGAGATGAAAATACTGAGAGGTATTGTGGAAGGAACTTCAGCAATATCTGGTATATTAGAAATAACAAAACTTTATTCAGAAGAAGGAAAATGGACGCGCACATTAAAAGATAAAGTAAATAAATTAGAAAAATGGGAGGAACAACAGACCACAAGTTTTCTAAAAAATTTGGGATACGACGAACGCTTTTTAGTATTTAAACATATAGCAAACGAAGTTGCTGTTGAGGCGGGTAATATATTAGTAGGGAATGTTGATGAGGGTAAATTAGGTAAAGCATTTGTGGCAGTAGAAAAATATGATGAAGAAAGTAAAAAAATTGCCAGAAAAGTTTTGGGAAGGCTTCTTGTCACAAGAAATATAGATATAGATAAAGCAGGTGAATTTTTGCTTGGCTTAAACCTTAAAATTCCTTTTGCAAAATCAGAATTGAAACGTATGATGATTGAAACTCATAAGGATATAGGTAAGTTTTTTGACTTCGTTGATGGATTCGCTAACGAAGAAATGCCTTTCTTATTGTATAATGGCGTGAACAACCAAATTTTCTCAGTTTTAGAAAAAGATGCAGTAAGTGTTGGGCGAGAAATAGAAGAAGGTAAATTAAAAGAAGAACTTGAAAAAATAAGAGATACTGGTAAAAAAATTGAGAAAAAACGAAAAAGATGGAGGAGGCGGTTGATTATCGGTGCGATTTTGGCAACCGGTGCCGGAGCAGGATGGGGCTACAGTAGGATGCTCAGGGCAGAAATGGCAGAAAAACAAGGTGAGGTTGTAGTCCCAGCGATTAAAGCAACTCCTGCAGATATTTATAATGAAAGTATGCGATCTTTGGATCAAGAAAAAAATGTCCAAACTAGAGATAGTATTACAAGGGATACAAATAATGTTGTTGTGGAAGATGCTGAATCAATTGGACAGGGTGGCGAAATAAGTATTGGAGAAATAGAAAAACGAAATAGAATAAAAATTAGAAAGAAAAATTAATTTATTTCTACTTTAAGAGTGCTATATTCAAAAATTCCCTCGAAAGAAGATATACTGGCTTTTGCAGATATAACATCTCCTTTGTTGTAGATTTTGTTTGTTGAAATTTTAATAGGTAGTTTTCCAACTTTGGAATCCATTACAAAATTAATTTCTTGGGTCAATGCAACTGTTCCTTGTTTTGAGTCTACAAATGAAGTTATTTCTTGCTCAAATTGAGTTGGCGATGTGATGTTTGCAATTTTGCCTTTGAATCTATAAGTTTCACCCGTATTTAAATAAGGATTCTGTATATTCCCTGAATAATTGTAAGATTTGAGAAGAGTTATGAAATCCTCATCAGGGGTGGGGAGATAAGCTTCCACAGTTATAAAACCTGTTTCAGTTATTGGAACCTTCTGATTCAAATCTAGAACTTTGGAAAGTGTGTATGAATTCTCGACTACCACCCTATTATTTACTTTCATTAAAGTATACTCGATTGGAACCAAATCTCCAACTTCTCTAAAAGAAGATACAAAAACATTCAATCTAACAGGTTCAGTTAATGGTTCAACAGTTGACATAATCAATAGATAACCATATTCTGAAAGTGTTTCAGCAACAAAAGTCCTTTGAGATTGATTTCTTAAAACAATTTCATAAAAACCTTGATTTGAATCAATATATGTTATCAACCCTTCTGAACTTAGATTTGCCAGAGATGAGGTGTATTGCGTCTGATTAGTAATAATGGGTGAGGGTACAAACCTCATAGATGAAGTAAAAGCTATTATTTTAGCATCTTCTTGTCTTGTTTCGGGGTTTGTTTGTTGAGGATTGCTTCCGAATATAGAAAGTACAGGTCCAACCATTTGAAATAAGAAAAATGCGATAACTAGCAAAGTAAATATCTGAATTATACGTCCTTTTTCCATTAAACTCACCTTTATTAATTTATTATTTAATAAAGAATTAGAGAGTAAAGTTTTAAAACCCTCTCGGTTCAAAACTAAGTAGGTGATTAAATGCTAGTAATAATCGAATACGAAACATTAGATTCGAATACACATGAAAAAATAGATGAAAAAACTGTTTTGTTGACAGAAACAAAAATGAATAACTTTCCAAAAGAATTGAATATTACAATAGAAGAGTTAAAGAAAGACCAGGATGCAGAATTATCTGTGAAAAAACCTTTTGGATCAAGAAACAAAGAAATGGTTAGAGTTGTATCTGAAAAAATATTCAAACAAAACAAGCTTAAAGCTGTTCCGGGTATGATTGTAATGTTAGACGGCAGACAGGCAATTGTTAAATCAGTTAATGGGTCTAGAATTGTGGTCGATATGAACCATCCTTTAGCAGATAGGGACATAACTTACAAGATTAAATTACTTGAAAGTGCTGAAAAAAGCGATGAAAAAGTTAGGATTTTCTTGAAATTTAATAAAATTAAAGCAGATGTTGAATCAGATGAAAACAAAATCATTATAAAAGCAAACGGCGAAGAAAAACAAAAGGTTGAAAACATTCTCAGAACAATTAATGAGATTGTTGGTAAAGAAACAGTACTAGGGTGAAGTTATTGCCAATAGGTGGAACAGGCAGTATGGACGCAAGAGTTTATTACCATAAAGCTAATGCTTATTTTGAAAAAGGTCAATACGAAAAATCCATAGAAAATTATAATATGGCCATACTCCTCAATCCAACTTTCTCTGAAGCTTATTTTGCAAGAGCACTTTCTTATTATTATTTAAAGAATTTTGATAAATCCATTGCAGATTACACCAAATCTGCAGAACTTGACCCAAATAATCCTGTAATATACAACAATAGAGGAGATGCACATTACAGAAAAAAAGATTTCGATAATGCAATTGATGATTATGAAAAAGCGATAATGCTCAATGATAAATACTTGAAAGCATACTACAATCGAGGTTTATCTTATGCATGCAAAGAAGATTTTGAAAGTGCTGTTAAAGATTTTACCAAAGTTATCGAACTAAATCCAAATTTTGCAGAGGCATATCATGTTAGGGGATTGGCTTATGACTATATGAATCGTTTAAGCGATGCTGTTAAAGATTATGATAAAGCACTGGAGATAAATCCCAACCTTGAAGAAGCAAAACAACATTTAGAATTGGCGAAAAGTAAAGGTGTTGATGGAGGAGGCGGAGGTTCATCATCCATACCTGCAGGTGGCGGAGGGCAGGGAAAAGAAGTTGACACTGCTAAATTTATTACCACTCCAAACTTAAATTTTACTGATGTCGCAGGAATGGACAAGCTTAAAGAAGAATTAAGAGAAGCAGTTGTTTATCCTATGAAAAGACCTGATTTGGCAGACGAATATGGAGTTTTGGGAGGAGGAGGAATACTTTTGTATGGTCCCCCAGGTTGTGGTAAATCCTATCTTATGAAAGCATCTGCGGGAGAGTGTAAAGTTAAATTTCTTAATGTTAAATTATCTGATATTTTAGATCAATATGTAGGAGGAACTGAAAAAAATATTCATAAAGTTTTTGAAACAGCAAGAAACAATACTCCTTGTATTTTATTTGTTGATGAAATTGATGCATTAGGGGGACGACGAGAAAATATGGGTGAAAGTGCGCAATATTTGAAAGCAGCAGTTAATCAATTGCTTTATGAAATGGATGGTGTTGAAGCAAATAATAAAGGTATGCTAACTGTTGGCGCAACAAACGCACCATGGGATGTCGATCCCGCAATTAGAAGGGCAGGCAGACTTGGAAAACTTATTTATGTTCCTGAACCTGATTTTGTTTCGCGAAGAGAAATTCTAAAACTTAGACTCAATATAAAATTATCAAAAGAAAAAATAGCTTCAGGGATTCCTTGGAACAGACTTGCAATTGCAACTTGGGGATATGCTTCATCAGATTTGAGAGCTATAGTTGATGAAGCTGCTGCGATACCTTGGAGAGAAGCATTTCATAAAATTGAAAAAGAGAAAGCAGAATTAATAAAACAAGGCATGGATCCTGATCAAGCAGAGAAAGAAGCGAGGTCAAAAGTAAAATTAAGAAAAATAAAATCTAGCGATTTAACACATGCTACCAAAAAGAAAAAATCTTCTTTGCCTCCTTGGTATGAACAGGCAAACAAACAGATAGGAAAACAAGAAGAAAAAACTGTTGTTGATGGGAAAGAACATGTTAAAGTTTCTGACAGCAAGTTGGGGCCGGGTGAAAAAGAACAATTCAAAACTTTGTTGGATGTGATTAAAAAAAGAAATGAGTGGTACAATAAATTATGGGTAAAAATACTGAGGTATGTAGGCATATACCTCCCCATACCATTGTAAAGGGGCAAATCAAATGATTAAGAAATTATTTGCAATTTTTTTATTTTTTGTGGTGTGCACCCACGCATTAACCATACGGATTGATGATATAAAACAGATCAGAGCAGATATACGTGTTACTGAATCCCAATTCCAAGAAAAAGACGGGGAAATTATTGTTGAAGCAAGTGTAACCAATACTGGTGAAACTTCAAAACTATTGTATTTGGCAGAAGAAATGAATGAGATTGTTGTAGTTGTTAAACCTATTGGAGTTATTGGACCAAACACTAAAGCAGATGCTACGATAAAAATTCAAACACAGTATATGAAAGAAACTTATAGGGAAAGACGTTTTGTATTGTTTTTAGAAAAAGATTTGGATGAAAAATACCCAGGGAGATATTTTATTGTTAATGAAGATTGGTCAAAATATGAAAGTTCTATAACTGAAATGGTAGTCAAATCAAATATACTGACAATACCCGTCATTGCACTAATAATAGTTATATTTATTTATTTGATATCAACTGCAATTTCAAGCGGACCTTTTCATGCAGAACACTTGTTTTTTCCAAAAACAACAACTATCTATGAGGATATTGCAAATATTTTGATAAATCCAATAACATGGATGGTGGAAATTGTTATTATATTAGTCATGGGATTAGTTATAAATTTTTATTATGGTGGCGGAACCGATATATTATGGCCCCATATATTTTTGATGAGTATTGTTGGAGCTCTTTTATTCCCAATAATTTATTTGGCCATGGGGTGGTTTTTGGGAAGAAAAAAAAGAATTAACATGCCTTTAAAATTTTTCTGGGGGTTGTTTTTATACGGGGCAGTTGCAGCATATATGGCATTTGTAATAAACACTCTTTTGGTTGGTTTTGTCAGAGGTTTTGCGATCACAGATGTTGCTTATTTAATTTTAACCGCAGCTGTTCTTGCACCCATAATTGAAGAAGTTGTAAAATTGTTGGGATTGTTTATAACATCTCTCCATATTGAATTCAATGATTCAATTACAGGTTTATTGTTTGGTTTTGCAATTGGTGTGGGTTTTAGTTTTATTGAAAATTGGTTTTATTTTTCATCAAGAACAGATCCATTGACCTTGGGTTTTTACCCCTGGATACAATTGATAATATATAGATCTGTATTCAATAGTTTGGCACATGGAGTGGTTACTGGAATAGGTGGTGCCATCATCGGTCATGTAAAATCATTAACATCCGATCCAAAAATAATTGTTGTTTCGTGGCTCGTAGCAGTTTTATTATCAATACCCCTACACGCAATGTTTAATGTGAGTGCAATATTAGATGGTAGTGTTTCTAGAGAGTATATCTTCGGCCTTCCTTCATTGTTTAATCCATTGATTGTAATTTTCCTACTTATGATTTTTGTGATAACCTATGTTGTTACTTTCAATGAAAAAATCAATAAACGCAAGGTGGGAGATTGTTAGACACTTTAGTTAAATTGAAAAATCCATCTGTTGTGTGCCACTCGCACGCTGATGTTGATGCTGTTTGTTCAGGTTTAGTAATCGCAAATCGTTTAAATTGTAGTTTGATAATACCTGACTTTATGACATACAAAACCAAAAAGATTGTTGAAAAACTGATTCCGAGCAAATATAGGAGAATAGAAATTGGAAAAAAACCTTCTGGAGACTTGGTTGTGGTTGATGCGAATTCACCTGAAATGACAGGAGGAATAACCAATTGTAAAGTTTTAATAGACCATCATATTCACCCTAGAATAAAAGCTGAATATTCTTTTGTTTTTCCGAATTATTCTTCCACTTGTGAAATTGTCTCCCGGCATTTGATTTTGACAGATTGGGAAAAACCAGTATTAGCTGCGGGCATGATTGATGATACTAATATCTTGAGATCTGTTTCCCCGCACACACTTCAAATGTTAACTTTAATGATATCTTACGAGCAATATAATAGAATTATTGCTTTGTTGACAGAGCATTATTCTTCAGCAAGTGAAAGAGTGCAGGTCATAAGATCGATGAAAAATTCAGAGATTGAAGTTGTTAATGAAAAAACTTTGCTGACTGTTAAAAGCAATTCTTTTGATCCAAATATAGCAGATAGATTAAATGACCTTGTAGATGTTGTAGTATTCTACACAGAAAAAAAAGAGGGAGTATCAGTTATGTTGAGAACAACTGATGTTGAATTCCATGCGGGCGAACTTCTACAAAAATTTAGGGTATACAACTGCTCTGCAGGGGGGCACAAACATGCTGCCTCTATGAAATGTCCTCTTTTAGGAGAGGATATTATAAGAAATGTCAAATCAGAGATTAGAAATCTATTAAAAAAAGAAGAATAATACCATCTGGAAACTGGAAATCTACTGTCTCCTGTTGTTTATAAACCTTATTTCAAAACTTATTTTGGGTGGTCATAATGTATATGAATATAAAAAATTTAAAACTTGGAGAAGTGCTTGCAGTTGAGTGTTTCCTCTCACAATTTGGGTATGATGTTGAAGTTGAAAGAAAAAAAGATAAAATCATTCTAAATTTAGATAAATTATCTAAAAAAAAGCTGGATTATGAAGAAGAAGTTGAAGTCGATGAAAAAAGTATTGTGTTCCCTATACGAGAAATATAAACCATCACCGCCAAAAAATAGGAGGTTAAATCCTCCCTCCTTCTTCTCCCATTTTGCGTAAAATTTTATCAGGATATCATCCTTCGGAGGATTCTTCCCATTCGGCATCTATTTCTTTAAGGGTTTCATAACACTGCCGGGGTGTCTGCTCCGCAGATTCATCTATCTTTTTTGCCTTGATTTCTAAAAAATAACTAGTTCTTTGATATAATCGATCAAAACTTCAAAGTTTTTATATTCATAATATTTTCTATGTTTGGTCACAGTGACTTTTTTTATAAATCCCAATTTTTCCAAGATTTCAGTCATTGTTTTTGGATCCTTAATTTCAGTTTCATATTCATCACTTTTCAAAAGATCGCCGTTGTTCTGAAAATGGCAAAAATGATAAGCCAGCTTACTATGTCCTTCTTGATGTCTGATTCTTAGATATTCTTTTGTAGGTTTTTCTTGAAAAAAATCTCGGTTTTTCGGAACGAAATATTTATCTTTTTGGTTTTTTTCTTTTATAAAACTAGCAATCTCGTTTAGCTTTTTTTGAACTTCTTTAGGATTTTTTAAGAAAACAGTGATTCAATTTCTTCATTCATATAAAAAAACGACTAACAGATGTTTAAACCTGCTGAAAAACATTTATATGTTTAACATTATCTAATCCATTATGCAAAAACATATTAAGAGAATAAAAAAACCAAAATGTAATTCGCGGAAAGGCCAAAATGGCAGGTTGCTTGTAATTGCAGGTGGGAAAAAATATCACGGTTCTCTATGGTTTGCTGTTGAAACTGCCAGCCACTTTTGTGATCTTGTTTATGTTTACTCACCATTCAACAAATGTGTTTTGGAATCTCTTAAGAAAAAAACTCCTGCCTTTATATCAATATCAAAAAAAGATTATGCTAAAACTATTGAGGAAGTTGATGTCTTTTTGGTTGGGCCAGGAATAGATCTGAACATAATATCAAAAAAACTAATAAAAAAACTTTTAGAAACAAAAAAGAAATGTGTTTTGGATGCAGGGGCTCTCAGATTAATCAAACCAGAGCAACTTCATAAAAATTGTTTGATAACTCCCCATAATAATGAATTTAAAAATTTGTTTGGTTGTGATGCAACTAAACAAAATATCAAAAACATGGCCAAAAAATATGGGTGTGTTATTTTATCTAAATCACAAGTAGATAATATTGCTTCATCCACACAGAAAATAGAAATTAAAGGTGGAAATGAGGGATTAACAAAAGGGGGGACAGGAGATGTTTTAGCAGCGTTATGCGCATCTTTTTCTTGTAGAAATAATTTATTTGATTCAGCTGTGTCCGCTTCATATTTAAACAAACAAGCAGGAGAAAGGTTATATAAAAAATTTGGGCCTTATTATTCTGTTGAACAATTGATTAATCAAATAATTCTCACGTTGAGATCAATAAAAAAATAGCTTCTTTTATTTTTAATGTTGGTTGTAAATAGGTTTAAAGAAAAGGAAAAGAAAAATATAAAAAAAGAAATTAACCAAACAGATTTGCTAAACCTGCTGCAGCTTCTTCTTCTTTCTTTTTATCGTCTTCTTCACTAGCTTCTTCTTTAGCTTCTTCTTTAGCTGCTCCGCCTGCTGCAGGTGCTGCTGTTGGTGCTGCAGCCATTGCTGGTGCTTTTAATGCTTCGTCCCAGTTTACATCTTTCAATGCATCTTCTAAAACTTTTGCTTTCGCATCATCAACATCGCCACCAACTGCTTTTAACATAGCAACTACGTTGTCTTTTGTTACGTCCTTTCCTAAACCTCTCAGCGCAAGTGCTGCATGTACATATGGGTCAACTTCCATTCATATCACCTTCAAATATTTTTATATTTTTTTATAGACATTGCCTGTCCGAATGCATTTGATAAAATTAATTCTGCATAAGATTCAAACAATATCGATCTGTTGACTGCAAGAGCCAACGCTTGATTATTAGCTTTTGAAACAATTAAATCTGCTGTTGCTTTTATTGGTATGTTTGTATTGTATGAAAGCGCTATTGCTTGATCGAATCCTGAACCAAGACCTCCAGCAAAAATTGAAGCATCCAAATCCAAAATCTCTTTTGAGAAAACTATGCCTTCGTCATCAATCCCACATAAGGGAAAAACTCTTGCTGTGAAAGGCCTAACTTCTAACTTTTGTAGCACCTTTGCCACAGTTGGAGATATTTTTTCTCCTGCCTTGGTTAGAACAGCATCTGATAAAATAGCAATTTTTCCTTTTTGGACTGCTGCCTTTAATCCTGCTTGTTTTAATTCGGTTAAAGCAGGACCTGGAGGAATGTTTGTTTCCATTTTTTTAACCTTGATATCAACTTCTGTTAGTTGGCCAGGTTTTGCGTAAACATTAACTTCATTTTGTCTGAAAAATTGATTTATTTGGTATGGTGAGAGTTCATTTGATAAAATAACTCCCAAAGGTTCTTTTTCTGATAAGTTCAGTATCTTATCTGGGAATTTTGTTGCTTTGAAAGCTCGAGATATAACTGCAACTTTGTAAACCTTAAAAACTGCTTTGCCCCTTAATTTCTTTTTCATACTTTGTAAGATATTGTCTGAAAGGGATCTTAGATTAATAACGGTGACATATTTATTTTTTTTGATTAGTGAACTTAATTCTTCTACTTGTTTTTTCTTTTTTATCATATTTTTTCTATCGCTCATTTAAATCACCATTATATTTTCACAGGTTTCCCCATTGTCAGTTTTACATAAGCTGATTTGATGTTTTGTTCGCTGACTTTTGTCTTTAATTTTTCAAATACTACTTCAATATTTTGAGCAATTTTATTCGGATCCATATCTTCACTACCCACAGGGCAGTGTATAACTGGCAAGTATTTTCCTTTTGTTGATAATCTTACTCTTTTTTTTGCTGTTGCAACTGCTGGTGTTAACGGACCTGATAAAGGTCTTGGAAGTTTGTTTGTTACACCTAAAACTTTACCCAAGTGTTTACCTACTGTTGCCATGAGTTTTGGATCAGCTAAAAATTCAGCAGAAGCTGCTATTTTTTTTAGTTTTTTTGGTTCTTCAGCTAATTTTTCAATTTCGCTTGCACCATAAACTTTCAAATTTGCTTTTTTGGCTTCTAATTGTGTTTGAGGGTTATCTGTAAAAATAACTATTTCAATTTCTTTACCTCTTCCTTCGGGAAGAACAATATCCATATTTATTCTGTTTTCAGGTTTTTTGAAGTCAATATTTTTGAAATTTATAGATAAATCTACAGTTTGTTTGAATTTCTTTTTGCCTTTTTCTTTTAACGCCTCATTTACTGCGTTGGTTATGCCATTATGATCAATCATTTAATCTCCCTCCTGCTTAGAGCAGTCGAACGGGGCAAAATAAGCCCTAATGTTTTGAAAGGTTATTATTGGAAAAGGTTTATAAATATATTTATATCTGCATTTGTAAGATTAGTTTAATATTTTTTTGATAGGGGGGAATTGGATTTTTAAATGTTATTATTCAATCTAACACAGGGAGAAATATGGCAGATATATGTTTGATGTTTATCGGATTGTTGCCCTTCTTATTTCTAGCAGTATTGGTGGGAATATTTGTGTTGCCAATAGTATGGGCACTTCTACCAATCGTTATAGTTAGAGAATGGGAAGGAGGGATAGTTTTAAGACTTGGAAAATTCCAAAAATCACTTGGCAAAGGACTAAATTTTGTTATTCCTTTTATTGATAGAGTTATCCTAGTTGATAAAAGAGTGGAAACAATTGATATCCCAAAACAAGAAGTGATGACTGCAGACAACATACCTATTAAAATCGATGGAGTTATCTACTTCACAGTAAATGATTCATCTAAAGCAATTTTAAATGTTGAAGAATATTTTTCAGCAATTGCGTTATTCGGTCAAACAGCAATAAGAGATGTTGTTGGGGGAGTGAATTTAGACAAAATATTAGAAGATAGAGATGGCATTGCTGAGAATATAAAAAGTATTGTTGATGAAGATATGTTAAAATGGGGAATAGAGATTGTTGCAATAAATATTCAGCATGTTGAAATGCCTGAAGAAATGAAACGAGCAATGGCGAGACAGGCAGAAGCAGAAAGAGAAAAAAGAGCTGTGATTATAACATCGCAGGGGGAATTGGAAGCTTCTAAGAATTTGCAAAAGGCTGCTGAGATTTTGGTGTCAGATTTCTCTGCAATAAACCTGAGAACTTTGTCGTTCCTATCGGAAATATCCTCAGATACAAACACAGAATTTGATTTCATTATACCTTTGGACAATATGGACATCTTGAAGATGACTGACATAAAAAAGAAAAGGTGAGTGATATGTTTAGAAGAACAATGGGCCCCAATATAAAATCAAAAAAATTTGCTTTCCTAGGCATTGGAATGAATGTTCAATGGGAAAGAGGAGTGAGGTTGCGTTTGGGAAGATATGCAGGCGATGTTGGTCCCGGATTGTTTTTTGCAATCCCATTTATAGATGAAGTTTTTGTTGCGAATACTAGAACTTTACCAATCAACATCTCAAAACAAGAAATTATAACTGCAGACAATGTTTCTGTCTATGTAAATGGAGTTGCATACATCAAAGTTAAAGAACCTGGGAGAGTTATAATGCATGTCAAAGATCCTGGACACGCTGTCTCAACATATACACAGACAGCCTTGAGAGATGTAATAGGTACAATGACCTTAGATCAAGTTTTGAGTGAAAGAATAGAAATTGCAGAACGTATTGAAAAAATTGTTGATAAAATGGCGCATGACTGGGGAATAGATATTGAATCAATTAAAATACAAGATATTGTATTGCCCGAGTCAATGAAACGAGCAATGGCGAGACAGGCAGAAGCAGAAAGAGAAAAAAGAGGATTGATAATTAAATCCCAAGGGGAATTGGAAGCTTCTAAGAATTTCAGTAACGCTGCAAAAAACTTTGATAAAACAGTAGGATCGATGTACTTGAGGACGTTGTCAACATTAACAGATATATCTGCAGACAAACAATCAAAAAAGAAAATTTACATAGTTCCTCCTTCTTTGCTTAAAAGTTTGCAAGATTTTTTAAGTAAAAAATAAAAAAAGAAAATTTATTTTTTCTTTCTCTTTTTTTGAACTGGTTTTCTTTTGGGTTTGGGTTTTACTTTTTTTGAAGTTTTCGGTTTTGAAATCTTTTGTTTAATCGGTTTTTCTTCTTTTGGAGAGGGAGATGCCCTTGCTTCTGAAATCTTTGTAGATATAAAAACTAAAACCAATATCAAAGCCAGTAAAACAAAAACTCCTAAATAATCTTCACTCCTTGGAGGAAGTTTAACTTTTGCTTGGTTTATTAAACTCAAAGCTTCTTGATATTCGCCTTGTTTTAATTTTTCTTTGGCTTGATTCAAAAGATTTTTTATCTCTTCTGCAGTCTCTTCGTTCACTCTGTTTTTGGATATGTAATCATTTAATTCCCACTCAAGTTCATTAATAGCGAATAATACATATTTTATATTTTCTTTTGTTGCTTCAACAGTTTCACCAGATTGAACCTCATAACACTCAAAATCATAGCAAAATTGATTAGATAAACAGTCTATATCTTCACAACATTCATAGGGTATACATTCATGATTTTTGACTGTCCCGCATGCACATTCTAATACAACACAAATATCCTCATCACAGATTTCATGTTCTGCACAATCTGTATTTTGGGTACATTCAGAGGGTAAAGTGCATACATGATTAATAGGAATTTGTCCTTCAGGACATACTAACATTCTGCAAGAACATCCATCACAATATTCATCAGAAGCACAATAATGATGTGTGGCACATTCGCATAATGTTGTTGGTACAGTACAATCTGCAAATGTGATTATTGCAGAATATGCAGTGTATCCAGACTTAACAACATTTATTGAGTGTTGACCAGAGTTGAGTGTGAAAGTGGCTTGGCCATTTGCATTTGATAATTGTGATAAGGTATTATCAAAATTTATAAGTGCCCCAGCAATTCTAGCTGAACCATCAGAAACAGTTACAGTTATTTGTTGGTTTGCACACGTTGAGGATAGAACTACATTGAAACTTTGTTCTTGTTCTTCCTGCGTTCTTGTACTGCCATCTGAAGAACCTCTGTCTCTTCCAGGTCTTTGCGGAGATGGAGTAATGGACACTGAAGTACTTTCCCAATCTGAATAATATTCCCCATCATCTGCTCTAACAGAACAAGTCCATAGATCTCCTGAGGTTATATCTGTCGATGGAATAGTGAGGGACTGACATTCTGAATCTGCATCACAAACTACAGATGATTCAAATGCAGGAACAGGAATGTCATTTAAATACCAATTGAATTCCAAAGTAACTTTTTCATTATTTAAATCGAAAGCAGATGCAGTACATATTAAAGTGCTATCACTATTGGGAGAAGAGGGGGAAATGGAAACATTGTTAATCATGGGTGCATAAGGATTTCCAGCACCATAAGTTGAATAGGTAGGCGGTATGAAAGTAACTTCCCTTTCGTTGCAGGAAATTATTTGACAACAGTTATCAGTAGCTGGAACCTCTGTATTACCACATATTCTACATTCTTCACCTTGCATAACCTCATTATAGGTTTTTACTAGATTTGGTGTTCTGTAAATCTTTAAGGAATTGTCGCATGCCTTGATAAAGTTCTTGATGGTTATGGGCCCTGGAACCGCATTTTTGAAATATTGAGAATCAACACCTGCAACATCACCTATGAAAACTGCTGATGAAGGAATGTCTTGTCCGGGTGTAAACTCACTTATTTGTAATGAATTCCTGCCTTCTTTAAATTCAAAATCTGTGTATGTGACAGAATTATCTTCATCATGCGTGTGGATTTTTTGAGTTTTGTCTATATTAGTTACTATTATATTTTCAAAAACTCCACTTTTTCCAGAAATAGTTTTATCAGGAGATAAATCATGCATTATCCCATCTACTCCTTTATCTTTTGAATCTTGACCAATTATTTGGGGGGTTTTTTTATCGCCTATGTTAAACATACCAAAATTTGAATCTAATGTATCGGAAATCTGTTTTCCTTCAACAGTACACAACGATAGATAGGTGTTTGGTACATTCAATAAACCAGAGAAAGAGGTTTTTTTAGCTGTTAAAATAGAATTCTTGCCAAATCCTAAAACAGAAAATGCATCTCCTTCTATTTTTCCACCCTCTATAGTTATCAACGATATGCTCGCATAAGCAGGATCGTCAATAGGATTCGTTCCCACAGGAGGATTTGCAAACTCCATATCAATGCCCAAATTAGATCCTACAGGTGCAATAACATAAAAGTTCCCATCTGGTGCAATTCCAAAACCTCCCCTCGCAGATAGAAATGCCAAGCCAATATCACAATTAGTGATTTGAGTAGATATTAGGTTGGGCTGTGCAATAGTGATATCTGGTGGAACGCTTGTTCCAGAAACAACACCAACACTAAAATTTTTGATAAAGCACCTTTTAATAGAAACTTTGTGCGTAGGGAGAGGGGGCATCATAATTCCTATATCTCCCCTATTACCTTCTCCATCATGTCCAATTATTGATGCAAACGAACAATCTAAAATTAATTCAGAATCTGGAGAAGCAGGTCCAAAAACAAACGCAGGCAAACCATTTTTTGATTCGACCAAATATTCTCCAGGACACAATGTTATTGTATTATTCAATATATGAAAAACTCCTTCATCATCCTTAATCAAATTTTTGCCCCAAGTTTTTGGATCATCTAAATCAACACAAATTGGGGAGACATATGGTTGTGTACATAAATCATCAATAAAACAGTCTTCTTCTCCATTAGATAGTGAATATCCTGACTGCAACCAATCGCAACCCGGTCTTCCTTTACATTCTTCCACACTATTAGATATGTCACATGAGGGGAATGTACAGGTGTTTGAAACTTTGTTCCAGATACATCCTCCCTTGCATTGCTGTTCTGTTTTAAACATTGAGCAATCTGGAAGAGTTGGAGATTTCACACATAACTCCTCCACTCCAGAGCATCTTGAAGTGAGCTCACAAACAGGGCATTCATCCCCATTTTTAAGGTATAATTGAATTGCTTCTAGATTATGTTCAGCTTTTGGTAGAAGGGATAAAGTAATTGAAGCAGGAGAATACTCCTCGCTATCAATAGGAATAATATTTAATGACATATTTCCACAAACCGGAGAATTGAACACGAACTTACCCTTGTTGTCAGTGTAAAAAGTTTCAACAAGTCTTCCTTTTGAGTTATAAACATGTACTTCTGAAGCAAGAGGCAAGGCATTGCAACCTATAACATTCCCATAAATACGTGGTTGACATATCTTGCTTTCAGAACATGATGATATATCGTTACAGCAATCTGCATCAGTTCCGTTTGGACAATCAGGATCGCAAAATCCGTCATGGGCACAGGTAGGACATCCTTCACTGTTAACATAACCTGGCGATCCAGTTAAAGGACATTTATCATACAATACAGAAGAGATCATACAAGAGGCAGGGAAACCAATACCTCTTTCAACACAATATCCTACACTAGGTTGATATGTTAATTTACATAGTTCATTCTTACAGTTATCGGCAGAAAGTTGAGAACAAATGTTATAAAATTTATCTTTATCAGCTACACACTTGTGCGAATCAAACCAGCACAAATCTTCTGAATTGCACATATCTTTAGAAAGTTGTAAACAGTTTTTGTGGGCAGTTTCTAATGCTGCATAATTAATTGAACAAATTTCAGTTGCGGGCTGCGCTGCAAGCCACAAACAATTGTTTGCTTCACAGTTATTCTGATTGTTGTAAACATAACATCCGGTTTTCTTTTCTTCACAAGTATAGGTAAATATGTTTGAGTTATAAATTTGAGTTGCTGAAGTTGTAAGAGGTTTGTAATAAGATTTGCATTCTGCATTAATTGGCTGTTCTGCACAACACCTTGATTTGGCATCCTCGCAAGATTTTGAAGATGAAACTGTTGAACCAATAGGATAACATGTTTGTTGTAAAACACAAGCACCACCAGAGCAGATATAGCTGTTTCCGTTTTCATCTTTCATTGAAGCACAATTCCATAATTTTTTAGCCACATTGTTTTCTTCACAATAATATTCAACTAAAGCATTATCAATACAAAAATCTGTGATACGGTTGCCCCCTTGAAGAACACTTCCAAACATATAAGGCTTGTTGCCCCCATCAGCATCATAACAAACATTATTACATTTACACTGACCAATTTTACGGCCCTCAGTATAATATCCTAAATATTCATTGGGATAATTATTTTGTAAAAATGAAAGTGTTTCTTGAGTTTTTGCTGCGATTACGGGATAAATTGTGGGATCTTTTTGATAATAATATAAACATCCATGAGTATCATATCTTATATCCTCCAAAGGAAGATTTCCCTCAAATAAAATACTCAACCTGGGATCTTTACAATCTTCGTATGAATTGATGTTGGTTTGACTTTTGATAACTATTGTTGGCGATGGAAGGGATGAATCGCTGTTTTCAAAAACACATCTTCCAGAACCACAATCAGTATCATAATTACATGCTATATTCTCCAAACATATTTTTTGTTGAGGGGGACAGCCATTAATAGGTGTTAAAATTATAACTTCAGATAATGATTGTCCGGGAGCAAGTGATTTAACAAGTCTTGTGGGCATATAACCGGGTTGTGTTATTTCAGCTACATATTCGCCTTGACCCAAATCCACGTATTTCTTATAAGATCCGCTATCCCTTTGTGAAATTAAAAGTTCGTTGGTATTTACAACTCTACTAAACTTTATATTATTATTAACAAAAACTAATGAATTCGTACACGCTTCTATAATTTTAAATTCAATGCTACCATTTCCTGTAGGGAGAGGAGGATTAGTGCTTAAAACGCATTGGCAGTTTACGCACTCATATTCTGGACCCAAACCATTCAAAAAACAATCATTTTGTGATTCGCATTCTTCTCCTGCTTCTAACACTCCGTTTCCGCAAACTGCTTGTTGGGGCAGAGTGCAGGCAGTTCCGTCGCTACAGGAAATTAAATCACATTGAATTCCGTTTGTAGAATAAACACCACTGATTTCGCCACTTGTAAATTTTGCGTTTAATTCTGCGCATTCTGCTGCAGTAAAACTACATGACTGGACTTGGTCTCCTTGACAAGGATTTTTTGGCAGAGGGAGTGGTTGAATGCATTGTTCCCCATTTGTACATCCGTTTGCATCAAATATACATTGATAACCTTCTGCTGAATAAAACGCCAAACCTGTAGCAGCCATTGCTGTGTATGGATCGCATTCTGCAGCAGTTACAAAACATGATTGTATTTCCTGTCCTTGGCAGATTGCAGTAGGGACGGGCCCGATGGGCACGCATTGGCAGTTTTCACATTTTAGGGTGGCATCACCACAGTCCTCATTTGATTCACATTCTTCTCCCCCTTCTAATATTGCGTTTCCGCAAACTGATTGTTGTAAAATTGTTATTTGTTTCGATGCCTCACATGTAGATTGAAGACCTTTAGAATTGATGTTGCAATAACCCATTGCAGATGGAAGAATCTTTACTTCTTTGGTAAATGTGCCCTCGTTTGAACACGGAAAAATGTCTAATGGCTCTATACAAACGTTGCCTTGAATATCAGAGCTAGATATATTAATGGGTTCATTTGTATCACCTGTCAAATAACCCTGGCCAGATATAGTGAATTTTTGTTCCGGTAGTCCCGAATCAATAGATGTAGTAATTTGACAATTGACTTTTGGTGCAGCTTTTGCACATGTCCCAGTTGCAGCAGAGCATTCTAAACCCTCACAACAAGGGTGGTTTGGATCACAGAAGCCGTTTTCTCCTACACAATTTTGTGCATAAATAGTGTTTCCAAAAACTAATAATCCAAAGATTATCAACAACGCAAATGTAAAATATTTTCTTTTTTCCATATTAATCTACCCCATAAATATTAGTCCTTATATATAGTTTCACCTTGTTTAACAGGTTCATCATAACAATAGTTTGGTATGTAAACATAAACCTTTGTCCCATCTTCCCTCGTAACATATCCTTCACAGTCAGATATCCCCGGACCATCACAAATTCCGTCGCCATCACAGTCTATTTCATCCGGACATGAATCACAAGCATCTCCAATTCCATCACCATCTGAATCCATCTGGTCTAAATTGTGAACAAATGGACAGTTGTCACATGCATCCCCAATTCCATCACCATCAGTGTCTAGTTGGTCAGAGTTTGGTTCAAGAATACAATTGTCAACACTATCAGGTATCCCGTCACCATCAGAATCTAAAGGAGGAACGCATTTACAATTTTTGCATTCAAGATCCCCGCCACATATTAATCCTGGCTCCCCACATTCTTCTCCTTCTTCAATTATGCCATCACCACAGACAGTACAGCCACATAAATAAGCTTCTGCAGGTTCACCAGCAGGAGCAGATTCATATTCTCCTTTAATTTCTCCACACTTTTCTTGATTAACAATTAAAGCACACATATTTTCTCCTGGCATATAGAAATAAATCTCATTATAGTTTTTACATTGGTCTAGAGATATTTCTGATTTTATAACACATACCTCTGAAAATTCATAAGGTACTTCACAGGTCCCTTTTCCGCATGCTCCTCGAAGTTCTTCTCCGAGTGCACAGATTCGGTTTGGATCACATTCGACTTCTGGAACACAAATTTGAGAACATCCTGGATCTGCATAACAAGATATGCCGTTGTTATTTGAAAATCCTACCATAGGAACATCCACAGTAGTATAGTTGATATATGGTTGAGAATACCCTGCAGCAACTTTAAATGTGTCATTGAAAACATTATTGAATTCGAAATTGTCTTTTTCTCTACCCAATAGAACTGGGACATTGCCTGCAGCATAGCAATTCTTCACACCTGCTTCTTTTACATCATTGCAAGTACGTAGATTTGTCTTGGAAGACGCATACATAGTTGCTCTTGGGATAATTTGGTTGGCATCTAAGGGCATATCTATACAAAACACATAATAATCTGCAGTACCATCTACTTTTCCTTCTTTCCAATCCTTCCCAAGCAAATATTCTTCTTCTGAAACAAATTCAACATTGCCAGTGCCTTCTAGAGCATGTATAAAGAATACTCCTTTAGTACTATCTGGACCATTATCACAAACTACATTTCCTATTTGAACAGGTGATGGAGAAGTAACATATGCTTCAACAGAATTATATCCACAAACTCCTTCACAATCAGCATTTGGTTCACAAACAGATTCTGGTATGCACTTCCCATTTTGGCAAACCATATTATTCCCACAAGACCTATTCTCACATTCAGGATCATTACAATCTATCAAACCATTTCCATTATCATCTATATTATTATCACAAATTTCTTCTTGGCCTTGGCAAGGAATATCACAGTAGGGCCCAGTACAAGTGTTACCAGTATATTCGTTTTGTACATTAGATATTGTTTGTATTGGATCTGCAATTCCTTCACACATAATGTTATTGCTTATTATGTGTTTTGTGCCTCTTACTGTAATTCCTATCGTATTCCCCTTTCCCGCTATTCTATTTCCTAAAATTCGAGCATTGTTAACGTCAAGAGAAATGCCTACAGATAGTGATTCTATAATATTTACGCGGACTCTTAAATTTAAATTGTTGTTCCCAGGGGTTGGATAATTGCACTCTCCATTATCTACACATGTTCTGTCTGCACAATCAGTGAAACCATTGCCATCATTGTCTACGCCGTCGCCACATATTTCGTTTTGAGATTTTTCCTGGCAAATTCCAACGATACATTCTGAACCTTCACAACAATTATCGTTTGTAGGATCGCAAGGACTTCCTAATTCAGAGCACTTTGGAGCTGCAGTACACGCACCATCCAAACATATCATACCATATAAAGAACAGTTGAAAGTTGTATCAGCAACAGAATCCCCTGTGGCTTTACAGTAGTATTCCTTTAGTATGTTATCATTTTCGCAATAGTCAGTCCATGTGTTTAGCCCCACAGTTACAATGCCTTTTGTGAAAGCCTCCGATCCACCGTCAGAATCCTGGCATTGTTGTTCAACACATACACAATTCTGACAGATATAGCTTTCAGGATATCCATAAAGCATATGACATTCTGCAGCAGTTTCACATTCCTCTCCTTCTTCTAACATTCCGTTTCCACAAACTGATTGTTGAGGGGGAGTGCATTGTTCTCCATTCCTACATCCATTCGCATCAAATATACATTGATAACCTGCACTCGAATAAAATACCGAACCTGCAGCAGCCATTGCTGTGTATTGATCGCATTCTGCAGCAGGCATAAAACATGATTGTATTTGGTCTCCTTCACAAGCCACTGGGAAATGTTGCTCTTGACAAATGGAATCAGGTGTGCATTTATCTGACGAGAAACAGATTAAATCACCATTTTGATCAACTGAACCGTCAGAAAAACCAGCCGTGTGTGCCCATTGGGCACAATAATCTGTGCATTGTTGAGTTTGCTGGCATTGTTGTTGTTCGATACATTGACAATTTTCACATACCATGCCACCTGCACACTCAAACCCATCTTCGCATTGTTCTCCCCCTTCTAATATTGCGTTTCCGCAAACTGGTTTGGTGCAAACTGGATGAGTTGAACAATCTGGATCGTTACAATCAATTAATCCATCGGCATCATTATCAATGTTATCCGCACAGTCCTCAACCGGAACACAAGCACCAAATATAGTACATAAGTCGTTGGCTTTATCCCATGTACAAGTTATAGCAGGAAATTGAGAACTTGGAATAAATGAATTTGAACACAATTCAGGATCTTGAATTTCTTCACAGGATGCGGTCTCCATTTTGTTTGCACAACTTTCAGGAGTTGAACATAGTGATTCACAGTTAGCATCACCATATAAGGATTCCCCATTATCGTTAGTATAGCAAGGTCCGCACCAAGGTTTACAATTGGCAACTTCAACACATTGTTGTTGACAAAGATTACAAAAATCATCTGCATAACATTTTCCATCAGTCGGATTATAAAAATTGCAACTTGGATCCGGACATGCCTGGGAATTTGATTCACAGGATGGAAGGGGTGGAGCACATTCATTACAACTTTCATCCGCATAACACATTCCATCATTCGGATTAAAATAATTACACCCTTCTTCTGGGCAAGACACAGCATCATGAATACATGAAGGTGCTAATTGGATTCCATAAAAGTCATAGGCAAATATATCATTTCCGCTTAAATAAATTGTTGAATATTTTGAAACTTTTGGTTCATCGTACCAATAGTAACACCCGCTTTGCATATCACAGATATTTACATCACTTATATTATCACACCTTGTTGCTACTCCTTCACAAACGTTATATGCAGGACCTTCGCAATTAAGGGTGTTGTGTGTGCATTCTCCATTAGAGGAAGATATCCAACATTTTTCATCTGAAGAAGGATCTGTTGGACATTCGTTCAAACAGCAAGAATAGTCAAAACTTTCACTTAAACTGCAACCTTGTTGTTCTTGACAATTGGCTAAATCCACCATTTTTGAACATGATGTGGCAGAACCATAACAACCTGCAGGCAAAGAAACGCATTGACAATTTATACACTCGTGATTATCGGCACAGTGATTGTTTGATTCACATTCTTCTCCTTCTTCAAACACTCCATTTCCACAAACTGATTGTTGAGGGGGAGTGCATTGTTGTCCATTTGTACATCCAGTTGCAGCAAATATACATTGATAACCTTCTGCTGAATGAAACGCCAAACCTGTAGCAGCCATTGCTGTGTATTGATCGCATTCTGCAGCAGGCATAAAACACGATTGGACTTGTTGACCTTCACAATCCACTGGGGAATGTTGCTCTTGGCAGATAGAAGCAGGTGTGCATTTATCTGACGAGAAACAGATTAAATTGCCATTTTGATCTTCTGAACCGTCAGAAAAGCCAGCTGTGTGTCCTTGTTGGGCACAGAGGTCTGTACATTGTTGAGTTTGCTGACACTGTTGTTGGGGCTGGCAAGGATTACAGTTTTCATCTGCATAACATCCATTATCAACAGGGTTATGATACTCGCATCCTTGATTAGAACATACTTGGGGAGTATACACACAGTTTGGTTGTTGTTCAACACAAACACCATTTTCACAAATTCCATTATTCATCACTGCCCCACAATCAACAATGGCAATTGCAGGGGTGTTGTTTATATCGCAGTAAAATTCACCAAGAACGTAAGGATCTATACAATGATCTGAGTGCATTTGGGTCTGATAAAAAACCTCTCCATACATAAGTGGATTGATTCCCCCATCAGTATCTGTACACTCTTGAGGAGGAGGATTACAAGGCATGCTGCAAATAATATCTGAATAACATACACCCATCATATCTGCATACGGACAATTTGGATCTGAACAAACTGTTGGATCTAGTCCACAACTTTGTCCTGCGCACAGAGGATCATTGAAACAATCTGGATCGTTACAATCCAGTAATCCGTCGCCATCATCATCAACCCCATTATCACAACTTAGTTCGGTTCTTTCAGAAATTATAGTGATACCTTCTAAAACATTAAGTATATTGTTTTCTAAAACATCAAATGTATATTCTGCTCCATCGTTGTATACTGCATAAACACCAAAACTGTTTGGACCGAGACCTTCAATGTTATTTCTAGAAAAAATAAAATTTGAGTTTATAACTTTAATAGGGATATGAGAACCTGAAAAAAAAGAATCGCTAATATCAACATTTGATTTTTCAAGAATTAATGGAGAATTTATAAAATGTGCATTATTTGCAGAAAAGGTGCCAGTGTTGTAAATTCCTCTTAGATGTTCATATACTGAATTTTTGTCCCCACAGTTTACTATTGTTCCACCGTTGACAATCAGATTTCCTTGATCATGTACATAAATATAATAATTTCCATTGTCACTGATTATTTGAGATCCTGGTTCCATAACCAAAACTCCACTTCTGATTTCTATAACGCCTCCTGGTTCAACAATCATTGTACAACCATTTTGTAAAATCAACTCTCCAAAATCATCAATACGGACGTTCCTAACATAAGTCAGACTGTCGCAGATTTGAGGAGGTTCCCCATAAACTCCTGCATTTCCATCCGGATCTACAAAAATGTTATATCCTAATCCTTCACCTGGAAGAGAAATACAACCTGAAAAGAAAATAATTCCAACTGCTAAGGCCAACATCATAACTAATCTAAATTTCATATTTATTACCTCTTTTATAAATAGTTTTTTTGTTTGACATATGAAAAGTTCTTTTGATGATAAGTTTTATAAACCCTCCTTGAGTTTTATTCTTGTAGATAGGGTGATGTTATTGAAAAAACATATTATATTGTTAATTATATTATTTTTTTCTAATATATGTTTAAGTTTCTCAAGCCCTATTGGGATAAGAGGAGACCTTGATGAAACAACTGTTGAAATTGATTGTATAGAGTTTGTTTCAACCTGCAGTGTTAATTGTACTGCAACAGCAATTGGAAGCGAAGAAGAAGGAACGCTTGAAATTGAAATTGAGGGAAGTGAAGGCATAGTTTCTAATTCAGAAATAAGTGATACTTTAATATTGAGTTATGAATTGTCAAGTTTTGAAAGCTGGACAGCAATTGCCACCTATTCATACGATGAAGAATCAAAAAGTAGTTCTGCATTTGGAACAATAGGTAATTGTGTTTCTTCAACACCAGAACTAACATTTGTTTGTGATGAAGATGACTGTATAGTTGAATGTACTGCAATCATTTCTGGAGAAAGCGGAACATTGAATATAGAAATCTGTAATGAAGACGCAGATTACTGTGTATATGAAGAAACGATTGTAAATCCTAGCCTAACAAAAATTTATTCGGATTTTTATAATGAGGAACACTGGAATGCCACTGCAACATTTGTGCATAGTGAGGGGACTTTAACACAACACAAGAGTGGATATGCACGATGCGAAGGTCCAAAAGCAATCATAACGTGTGAACCAGATGATGATTCATGTAGTTTAAGTTGTGTTTATTCTGGTTTGCCAATCGGAGGAAGTTTGGATAGCAAACTGTATATTGATGGTGAATTAAAAAGAACTGGAAGTTCAAATTCTCAAACTTTAACTTATTCAAATGATGAAAGTTTTGGTTGGAGAGCTGAAGGGCATTATATATTTGGCTCTGAAAATGCAGAGAGATTTAGAACTGGGCGTGTTGATTGTGAAAAAGATGAGAGATTTATTGGAGCGGAAATTTCGTGTGTACATGGAATTGGTGGAACATGGGTTGTTGTTGACGCATTTGAAGAAGGTGTAAGAATAAATAATGTAAATTTTGATTTAACTTTTTATGGTTTGGATGAAAATGAAAATGTTGTCGGCACCACTCGCCACCAGCATGTATTTTCACCAAGCTTTGCAACGGATTTTTGCGGGACAGGAGAAATTGTTGATTTTTGTGTTTTGGTCTCTGGAACAATGGAAAAAACAGGATATGAGCCCCTAACCCTAACAAACGAAGAAATAGTTTGTGACTTTGGAGCGTGTGAGATGTGCAGTATAACAAATGTTGCGACAACCTGCAACACAACACACACCACATATAAATTTGGACTTGATACAGATTTTTGCAGTGCAACAGATATTGTTTTTGATTTTGATAATTTAGGAGAACCAATTGTTGAAGAAATAGAAGGTTCAACCTATTCAAAAAAAGTTATTGTTTTGAATTCTGACATTAATGAAGACAGCAAAATAATTGCACGTGGCGTTGGCGAAAGTGTTTATTGCAATAATAATTATGGATTTTTAGATTTGGTGTGTAATAATGAAATAGATGTGACAATAGATTTAACCTGTTATAATGCAACTGTTTGTGTTTATGATGAAATTTCAAGAAATCCTATTGGTGGCGCATTTTTGGTTTTTGAAATATTAGAAGGGATTTATACAGGTACTCCCGATCCCAGTCCAGAATACGGTTGGGCAGATATAACGGATATAGAGGGTTGTGCAGATATAACTTTTGAACCTTCAGATGATGACGTAGACATAATTACATTTGTAGTTTTAGCAACTTATGAAAGCTCTTGGGGATCTGCAGCAACATCAGTTGTTTGTTCAGAACCAGAATACCCAATTTGTGGTGACGGAATAATAACAGGATGGGAAAATTGCGAAAGTGATGCTGATTGTGATGAAGAAGAATGTATTGGATGCATATGTGGGGGCTGTATAGGGGAAGATTGTCCTGAATGTATAGGGCCAGGTTGTGAAGAAAAACCAAATGGTGATGTTATAGATGACAATGGAAATAAACCCCCCCAAAACCAAACAGAATTAAGTAAATACTTTGGATGCTTTGGCGAAGGTTGTGATGATATTTTAAAAGGAAACGAACCTGATCTCGAGTTTGTTAATTGGGATATGAAATTGCGCAGCGGATGCGCAGGATGGATGGTTATAAGAATAGGTGATTGGGTTTTGTGCGACATCTGGTGGTTGATTTTGTTGGCACTTGCAACATATGATTCTTGGAGAATTTACAAACGTAATAAAAGAAAATCCAAAAAATATGCTCTTACAATCTATGAAAAATACCTGCCATTTGCGATATGGCTTGCTCAGGTTTTAGTTGGGTTCTTTACCTTTGTTATAATCGGAATAATTGTTGCAGTAATAATGTTGATATATTTAACAGCGATTATAGATTCGCAGTACATTAAAATAAAAAACAAAACTGAATTAGAACCAAAAGAAAAACAAACTGAAAAATGGTTTCATGAAGATAAACCACAAACGATTAAAAAGAAAAAACCTAAAAGAAAAAGAAAGGTGAAAAAATGAGTGATATATTGAAATTAGAGGGCGATAGAGCAGTAATTGATTGCTCATTATTGGGAATGGAGCTTGGATCTCCCGAGTTTGTTTCACATCATTTAAAATTATTGTCTGCCTTGGGAAAAAAACCGAAAACAATACGGTACGAAGAAGAAATTGTAATAAATTTAGATGAAGATAAAACACAAATATTAAATGAATATATTGATCTGCTTAGACAATTTGAGGGGATTATGATTAAACCTGACATCTATGGAGATGTTAATGATGACAACTATTCAAAAAGAAAACAACTTTTGAGAAAAGTTTATTCATATTTAACTACTGACCCATTGCATGCGAACGAACTGTTAGAAGGGTTTAATGAACCTACACCTGAAAAAAACGCATATATAGAAGGATGGCAAGTTTTTAAAGCATGGGTAAATGGGATCACACGCGCCATAAAGAAAACAAGATTTTTCCAATTGTGTAAAACACATGGCGGCATCCAATCTGCTTTTGGAGAATTAATAGGTATGAAAGGAGCAGAATATTTCTCAACATCAATGTTGTTCCTGCCAAAAGATGCAATTAAATTAGAAGAAGAATATGTATTGGAATATGGTATTGTTGTTAATTTTTATGAGATTCCAGATAAAGATATGATAATATATGTACAAAGAAATAAAACTCTTGAGAATTTGGACCCGAAATTAAAAGAAATGCTTAGGGAAACGATCATAAAAGGAATAAAAGACAAATCAGTTCAGAGCGGAGACATAAGAACAGTTTTTGATGAAGTTTGGAGAGAGCTTAAAATACAATTTTTGGATACTGCCACTTTGAGAGGTATTACCATAACAAATCTTGAAGCAGAAATAATGGCAAGAGAAGCAGTTTCTTGGTTGGCAGGAATGGGCTCGCCGATTGAAAATATGACGCTTGATGAATATATAACTGACGCGTATATTGATGCACAGAATGCACCTATATATATTGATCATTCAAAATACGGTATAATACATACATTGTGGAGATATAATGAGGATATGATTGAAACAATGTTTGCAAATGCTATTTATTTAAGCGGGCAAGAAAGAAAATTTGATGAAAGCAATCCAGTTGTTGATGTGGTTGTTAAAAGAATTAATATGAGATGCCATCTTCAAAGACCTCCCGCAACATTCAACGAACTTCAAGCAGCATTAAGAATAATGAGGACAAAACCCTTTACCTACCCTTTGTATTTGAAATACAAATCAATGTCCCCATTTTTCTCAGGATATGATGCACTATTGGTTTGGTTAGGGACATCAGAAGCAGTTTTAGGAGTTAAAGGCGTTGGTAAAACTGCATTTACATCCGCAAAAATATCTGCAATAGGACAGAAAAAAAGAATTCTTCCGATTCAGGATATTGAAGAAATGCCTATAAGTGCATATAGAAAATTAGGATTTCATGTTGGAACTCTTAGAGTTCAAAGTTCTGAAACAGAAGGTATATCGCAGACAGGTGTTAGGGGAGCAGAGTTGGATTTAGTAACTATTGCAAACGCATCCCTCCGTATGGGTGAAGCCTGTTTGATTATTAATGAAATCAGATCAAGAGTGGCGATTCAGGGAGTTATCAACATCTTGAATACGCAACCAGGCGTATTTATTTTATACAACCTTCACGCAGAATCATTGCAAGATGTTCAGGATAGGCTTGAACTTGTTTTTGGAATTCCTTCTGCAAGTATGTATTCAACAGATAGGTATAGTTTTTTGGTTAAACTTAGATTTGGCAGAAAAGAAAGAACATATAGAGTTTTGGGTTCGCAGTTTGAATCAGATTTTGCACAGAAGAAATTTGTTAAAGTTTTTGAGATGAATAGGGGAGTTGATATTGATACAACAAAGTATTTATGCTCATTTTTAGATACTCCAGAAGCAAGCATGAATTCTTTTGAAAATTTAAATTTTGAAGGTCTCCGGGAAAAAATTAAATTTAGGTTTGTTCCCCCTCTCTTAGATAAATACTCAAAACAAAATGGAATTAATGCCAAAGACTATATTATGGAAGCATTCTTTAGAGGAAAAGTTTATGATGATATAAGAAGAACTGCAGAACAAAGAAATGATCCATTATTAATGGAAATTGAGTTTGTTATGAAATGTAATTCTCTTAGTTCCAGGCTTGTAAAAGAAAATGAAAAAGGAGTTGTAGATTACGCCAAAGTGGCAAAACAATGGAAAAAAGAATTTGAAAAGCTGGTTGAAAAAGAAATTAAAGAACATACAAGTTAAATTTTTTTATTTTTTATGAAAATGATTTGTAGATAATGTTTAAAACTCATCTATAAAATATAAAAGGGATTATATGGCTTCAGTTTTAGAACAGATTAGAGAACTAGAGGCAGAAATTGCCAAAACTCAAAAGAATAAAGCTACTGAACACCATATTGGAAAACTTAAAGCCAAAATTGCAAAGCTTAGAGGGAATGTTATTGAGAAATCAAAATCTAAAGCAGGGGGAATTCAATTTGATGTTAAAAAAACAGGCGACGCATCAATTGCACTTGTTGGATTTCCAAGTGTTGGAAAATCATCGATATTAAATGTTTTAACTGACGCCAAATCAATAGTCGCCGCTTATGCGTTTACAACTCTTGATTGTATACCTGGAGTGATGGAATATAAGGGTGCTAAAATTCAAATACTTGATTTACCTGGAATATTGGAAGGCGCTTATGCAGGACTAGGGAGAGGAAAAGAAGTACTTGCTGTTGCACGAGGGGCAGATATGGTTTTGATTGTGGTTGATGTTTTTAATCCTAGAATAGACGTAATTTTGAATGAACTGCAAAATATTGGAATTCGAGTGAATCAAAAACCTCCCAATATTACTATTAAGAAAAAATATAGGGGAGGAATAAACATAAATACAACGATTCAGTTAACTAAAATAAATCAAAAAACAGTTGAAAGTATCATGAACGAATATGGTGTGCACAGCGCAGATGTTGTTTTTAGAGAAGACATAACTGTAGACCAATTAATTGATGTTATGACTGGAAACAGAGTTTATCTGCCGGGCGTTGCCGCACTAAACAAAGCAGATTTAGTTAGTGAGGAATATGTCAAAGAATTACAAAAAAAACTAGGGATGGAATTAATACCAATTTCTGCAAAAACAGGCATGAATTTTGATTTATTTAGAGAAGAGATATATCAGAAGCTAGACTTTATTAGAATTTTCACTAGATCAAGAGGAGTTAAAAAAGGCAGTGATGATGATTTGCCAATGATGCTTCAAAGAGGTGTCACTGTAAGAATGGTTTGCCAAAAATTACATAGGGCAATGCTTGAAAATTTTAGATATGCTCAAGTGTGGGGTAAAAGTGCAAAACACCCTGGACAAAAAGTTGGTCTGGACCATATACTAGAAGACGATGATTTGGTTACGATTGTAACACATACAGGATATTCTAGATAGGTGAAAAAATGATTGAATTTTATGGAGCAAAAAAAGAAGTAGGAAGGTCAATGATTAAAATAAATGATGTTTTTTTGGATGCAGGCGTCAAACTCAGTGATCCAATTGAACTTCCAGATTATGATAAAGAAATAGATGATGTGATAATAACACACGCACATTTAGATCACTGTGGTTATTTGCCACATATTGCATATAAAATTAAAAGAATTCATGCGAGCAAACCGACACGAGATTTGATACAACTTTTGCTTTCTGATTATCAAAGAATTCAAAAAGAAAAAAAATTCACAACGAAAGAAGTTTACGATGTGATGCAAAAAATACAGATTCATGAATTTAATGAATCTTTTATGATTGGTAAAAATAAAATAACGCTTTATGATGCAGGGCATATACTTGGAAGTTGCATGGTTAAAATTGAAACTGCTGGAAAAAGTTATTTATATACGGGAGATTTGAGTGTGAGGGAAACGAAAATTTTGACAGGTGCGGAAACAAATATAGGGGCGGACGAATTAGTTATTGAAACGACATATTCTGGAGACGAGGATTCAATTCCTTCTATAAAAAATGCTTCAAAAGAACTTTTAGAAATAGTTAAAAAAACAATTGAAAAAAAAGGGCATGTGATTATACCAACTTTTGCAGTGGGGAGAGGGCAAAACATTCTTTTAGTGTTAGCAGATTACATACGTTCTGGCGCGCTCCCAAACATTCCTATTTATGTAGACGGGATGATAAAAAAAGCAAATAAAATTTATAGGCATAATGTTATTTATGCAAAAAGAGAATTGCAAATGAGAATTTTAACATCGATGGATGACCCATTCATTAATCCTGTGTTTAAAATTCCAAGAAAAAAAGATAAGACTGACGTTTTAGAAACGCCCTCCATAATAGTGACAACATCGGGCATGATTTCTGGCGGGCCTGTTTTGACATATTTAAAACATTTGGTTGGTGATGACAAATCAACTTTGTGTTTGGTAGGGTACCAAGTTGAGGGAACTCGAGGAAGAATGTTATTAGATGGTGGAAAAAAAATCAACATTGATAATGTGGATTATGATGTTAAAATTAATGTGTCACAGGTTCATTTTTCTGCACACGCAGATAGAAATGATTTGCTTAGATTTATAGAAACTTTAAATAAAAACAAAACTATCAAAAAAATTTATTTGGTTCATGGTGAAGAGCAAAAAATGCAGCAATTCAAAAAGAAATTAGAAAAAAAGTTTGATGCTGAAGTTGTGATTCCTTAGAATATTTTATAAATCTGCGAAAATTTTTTGTATGTTTGGGATGTTGAAAAAATCATTGTTATGCAGTGGGAGTTTGAAAATAAAGAAAAACACTCAAAACAAGAAAGATTAGATACGGGTGATGAGGATATGGGAACAGTCGTTGGGGATATTTCGAATCGTCATCCTTCTATCGTATTATCTTCGTGCAGCACAGGAAGGAAGAATTTATTATTCTTTGACAATATAGCTGAAAAGATATCTCTGCGGGTGCCCGGAAGTGTTGTTTACGCGCCAAATGGCGCTTTTTCAATCCTAACCGCAGGGTATGTATTGGACCCGCATACTAGCAATATAAAGTGTCCAAGGTGGTACTTTCTAAATATGATAAGTGCGAGTATTATAGTCAAAAAGTATAATCGTTAATGATTATATAGTTCATATATAATTGATATATAGGTGATTATATGATATATACCACAATACAAATTGACATTAGAACACGAAAAAGGTTAAACTGTTTGAAAACTGATAGGAAAACTTATGATCAATTTTAAATGCCCCTCTTGATTTAATCCTTTAGTGGGTGGAGAAGAAGAATATTCTGATGGATTTTATTTATCCTCCCGATGTGGATTAATTGATATTGAATCCAAAGAAACTTATTCAGCTGATGAAGTAAGAAAAAAGCTAGGGATTGAAAAATGAAATACGGAGTAAAATATTCCAAAGAAGCTTTTTCTAAACTCAGTTTCTTAAATAATAAAACTGTAAAGAGAATATTGGATAATGGAAAAAACTAGTGAAAAACCAAATCATTATTTCAAACGTTTAGTTGGGAGACAAGATTACAAACTAAGAGTTGGTGATTATCAGGGTTTGGTAAAACTATTTCGCAATAAAAATGAGGTATATGTGATATCATTAGATCATAAAAAGAAAATTTATAAAAAAAGTTAACCACCAAATTTAAAAATTAAACTTTGTTATATTAGTATGTGATGAACGCTAGATGATCTGACTTTGGGATGATGATGATCTTGAGTTCTGAAAAATTATAAAAATTTTTGATGATTTGAGGGTGGTAAAAAATGAATATAAGAAAAAATATTGTTTCGTTTTTGGTAGGGTTTGGTGCGATAACACTTCTTGCGATTATATTTTTGGTTCCTGTATTATTTCTGTTAGGTGTTGCAAATTCAATGTCTGAAGGATGTGTTGCCGAAGTAGAAATAACAGGAGAAATAACAACAGATGAACTGCCTGCTTCAATTTTTTCTGAGGGGATTGCAGGATCCAAAACAATAGCAAAAACTATTAGGAGTTTGGACGATAGACCTGATGTTAAAGGAGTAATTTTTGTGATTAATTCTCCAGGAGGGGGAGTGGTAGCCTCAAAAGAAATCTATGAAGCAGTTGAAGACCTAGAAAAACCAAAAGTGGCATATTTCAGAGAAGTTGCTGCTTCGGGGGGATATCATATTGCAACACCCACTGATTGGATTGTTTCAGAACCTGGTGCACTGACAGGCAATGTTGGTGCAAGAATGGAATTAATACAGGTTGTGGGATTGATGGATATGCTAGGCATCAACACAACAACATTCAAAAGTGGTGAGAATAAAGATATGGGAAGTGCTTTTAGAGATTTGACTGATGAAGAAAAAATAATTTTAGAGAGTATAGTGAATGAGTCTTTTGAAGATTTTAAAATGAGTGTTATTAGAGACCGAGGTACAAAATTAAGAAACACTGATGAGATCTTTGATGGGAGAATAATGAGTGGTAGACAAGCATATGAATATGGATTGGTCGATGAAATAGGAAACAGACAAAAGGCAATTGCCAAAGCAGGCGAGCTTTCAGGTCTTGGCGAAGATCCAAAAATTTGTAAAATTAGTTTGACTTCTAGTATGGGAGAAGGAGGGCTTTTTATGGAGTTTGTTATGAGATTTGCGGAAGGGATTGGTTATGGGTTTTCCAGAGGCCTGCAGGAAAATAAAGTTAAATCTGTTAAATTATCATATGAGTGATTGAATGAATGATACTGCAATTTTTGTTGTTGTAATTTCAATCATCGTCATTTCAGTTTTTATTTTCAATAATATAAACAGAACTGATATTTATAATCCAACTTATGAAAAAAAAGATGACTCTATAACCTTTGTTCCAGAATGTAAAGAAAATTTAACGCAAATATGTACTGTTGATGGTTGTGAGGGATATAAAACTTGCCGAGGGGGCAAATGGACCCCACGTATTTATGAAAAAAAATGTACACCTGGCATGAGGATAGGATGCCATTATGATAGTTGTAGTTATGGTATGAAAACATGTGATAGATGCGGAGATTGGGGCCCCTGCGAGATAAATTAAATAATTTTTAAAATATAAGTTCCTAATAGTAGAAAACCATGAAAAACATAAAAGATACATTTAAAAGTATTTCGCGATTTATTAAACTACCTCAAATGAGGTGATAATTTGGTAAACAGAAATGTTGTTAAAATCGCTGCTTTGGCGGCCGGAGCAAATGTTTTTGCCGCAGGACTTGAAGGACCTCCCAAAACTAGGACTTATGAAAGGACAGGCGAACTTCAAAACAGACCCTTAGAAGATTATTTTGATAGACGTGAAAATCCAATGATTGGCAGACTTGGATTGACAAATGCTTTGGGTTTTGATTTTTCATCAGAATCTAGATCTGCAGATATAACTATTGGACCTTTAGCCACAGGTATGGTTTTGACTATGGCGAACGGAAATAAAGGAGTATCTGCCAAGATTGTGTGGGATTTGCCTTTCGAAAATGAAGATGGAAATAAATTTTATCTAAAAACTTTTGAAGTAGGAGGAACCTGGATGCATAACAAAGGAGCAGGAGCTTATTTTCCACAAGTTGGGGGGAATTATAAATACGGAGAAATTACAGATGAGTTTGGAGAAAAAAGTAGATATTCTAATATTTATTTAACTTTTGCATATTCTAGCTCCGCATGGATAGATAACTGTCCAGGATGGGACATAACCGCAACCGCTAAAATAAAAGCAGGAGGTTTAACTGAAACAGGAAATGTTGGCACTTTGAATGAAACTGCTAGCTATAGTGTATCCCTTACAAATTTGGGAAGCAGCAGATTTGGTTATAGTGTTGGCTTGACAAAAAGCAATGTTTCGTTTGAATCAAATGTTCCAGATTGGGAATTTAATGTTGGTGTTGCGTATATGTTTAACAATTAATACAACACCTTTTTTTCTTTTTTTATTTTGTTGATTTCAAAGCAACTAATTCATCTCCTGATACATATTGAATAAATGCTTTTCCAGACAAGCTAACAAAAGTAAATTTGTTTTGAGATATTTTATTTGTTTTTAGTATCATCAACGTATCCCCCCCACCTATATAAGATTTTTTGGCTCGGGTTATTGCTTTGAGTAATTTTGTTGTACCGACAGAATATTCTTTTACATCTGTCAGTCCTGCAGTCCCATTATACAAAACAATTTCTCCTTTTATTGCTTTTGAAAAATAGTTGATAGTCTTTGGACCTATATCAACTATCTCACCTTTATTTTTTGGGATTTCCTCGATGGGCACAATTTTTCCTTCAAGACTGACATCCCGGGGAATAAATATTTCGTGTTTTTTAGAAATTTCAAAAAATTCTTTTGCTAATTGCTTATAACCCTTTGATTCAATGAAATTGGTTATTTGTTTATTTGTATAAAAATTTGAAACTAAAAGCATTCCGGGAATCCCACATAGAATTATTTTCTTAGCTCGATTTTGTTGTAGCCATTTTTTCAATATTTTTAAAGTGTCTTCTGGTTTTCCTCCTCCGAAAATCAAAACAACGTTTTTAGATTTTCTTAATTTTTCTAAATGTTTGAGTTCATTTGAAAGTACGGGCCCATACACAGTTTTATTTTTGAATCCTACAACTGAGGCCTGTGATCTATGGGCAACAGAGAATGCATCCAAAACAAAATAATCGCAAACTTTTTGATAGGTTTTTATCAAAGATGCTTTATCACATTTTCCATTCGGGCATTCCATTTCATCTTTAATTTTTCTAACATTATCTAAAAGCAAAACTTCTCCTGCTTTTAAATTTGAGACGGCCGTTTGTGCTTCTTTTCCAATAACATCGGGAACAAACAATACGGGTTTTTTAATCAGTTCTGATAAAAGCAAAGCATGTTTGTGCAAATCAACAAAATCCTTTTTTCCAGGTTTGCTTTGGTGAGCCAATAAAACAATTTTAGCTTTCTTTTTAATTAAGGTTTTGATTGTTTTTGCATGTTCTTCCATTCTGGCAGATAAAGTTAATTGAAACCCTTTACCCTTGAATTGAAGAGGAACATTAAAATCTACTCTAACAAAAACTAATTTGTCTTTAAAATTTATTTTATTGAATTCCATAACTAATAGAAAACAAAAAAGAATAAAAAGGTTTAGAAAAATTATTCGTTTACCCAAACAGGATACTGGCCTGTTTCTTTTATAGTAGAATTAAACTGCATTTGAGTTTTAACAATGCCTACTACCAAACCAAGGCCTTTTAATCCTGTTTTCAAAAGTTCAACAACAAACTTTTTTCCTTCTTCCAACGCAAGCAGATAACCTACTGTGTTCATACCTTCAGGAGTTAACATTGCAGAGTATAAGGCTTCTTTACCATTAAACATAATGTCTAAAAGTCTTTTACGTGATTTTTCATCCTTTAATGCAAACTTACATAATTCTCTAAATTCCCCTGTACGTATGACTTCTTTAACAATTTCGGAATCAAAACCTTTGAAAGTGTTTAAACTCTCTGGATTTCCTGTTGACAAAAATATTTCAATAACAGAAAAAACTTCTTTATTATTTTCTGTGATATGTAGTTTTTCTTCAGGGTAGGCCATGTGAAGAAATTCATCCTCAGTATTTTTGGGTTTGAGTTGTAAAGTTATAAGTTTTTTTATAGTGGGCCAACCATTTATGGGATCTAAAACCATTCTGCCTACAATTTTCATCCCAATAGGAGAGTTATATAATTCTGCAAAAGCATAACGCGTAGATTGGTTGTTATCATATGCTTCTTGGAAAACATCCCAAACAGCTTTATCTTTAAACATTTTTGAAATAACAGAGATTATTTCTCTTTCATTTTCAATCGCAGTTTTAAGAACACTGTTTTTCGCAATATCATGAATTGCATTGTAAAATTCTTTCGATGCAAAAAAGGAGATTAACTCTTCCCTAGTTGCAGATTTGAGAATTTGAAAATTATCTTTTGCAAATAAAGAATATGAATTCAATGTTTCAGTTTTAAAACTGCCTTTTTCAGAACCGTCAGTTTTGGGAATTTGTTTTAAAGCCATAATATCACCATTATTTTTATTAAACTAAAATATTATAAACCCCTGATTAAAATATACGGTTCAGATGGAGAAATTTTGGGTGCAATTATAACCGGCCTTGAAATTAAAGTGATCAAAGTTTCCGTTTCAATATCTAGTGGTTGCAACATACTTGAAACCAAATCAGCTAACGTCATGAAATTGGCCATCTTAGCATTTAATTGGAGATTAATCATAAATATCTACTATTAACCAAAAAATATTTAAATGTACGTTTAAACAGAAAATAAAACAAAATTATAAGTTTTCTTTCTGATACTGCCCAGAATAAGTTCCTTGGGCATTTTCAACTTTTGCAAAGGTCATTTGCATTATTCTTGCTTGTTTTTTCAATTTGATTCCTTTTTCATTATGCACAACAAGCATGACTTCACTTTTTCCTTCGTAACCTGGATCCCAAAAAGCAGTGTGAATTGTTGCACCACATCTAAGCAAAGTAGAACGTGGCAAACCAATACCCAAACAATCTTTGGGTATTTTCACTGTTTCTCTTAAAACAACTTTATATGTGCCAGGTTTAAGCTCAACCCAATCATTTTCAAATTCAATTTCTTTGGTTTCAGAAATTTTTCTTTCGGAATTATCATAATCAACTGAACCTAAAGAAGAAAAAGAAAAAATTTTATCCAGAGTCAAATCAACTCCTGCTTGTTGTTTTTGCAACTCTGGAACATTTAAATCAGGCAAAGTAATCATTCGCTTCCCTTTTCAGTCTGAACTTTTTGCTCTTTTTTCATTCTTGCTTTTATCAATCTTTCTTTTTCTTTATGAGCATATATTGTCCAGTTTGTTTTTGAAGGAGACCTCTTGAGTTTCATAAAGTTTTTCTGACATTTGGAATTGCAGAAATTCAAGATTTTTCCATTTTTGAAGACAAACACCATGCCTTTTCCTTTAGCAACTTCTTTTCCACAAAAATCACATTTCATTTGTCTCACCTTCTCTTGCTTGAAATTCCTTTATGATCTCTTTCAGTTTCTAAAAGCATCAAAACATCTCCTTTTTTCAGAGGACCTTTGACTACTCTTTTTCTGACTTGGCCTTTATCTTTCCCGTCTAAAACTTTGACCAGAACCATGTTTGCTTCTCCATAAACTCCTGTTTTGCCAAGCACTTTAACTATCTCAACCGGTGTTGCTGTCATTTAAATCACCTATTTCTTCAGTGCTTTGACTTTTTCAACAACGTCCCTCAATAGAGTATCTGCATTTCCGGGTTCAATTACTGCAACTGCTGTTGTGCCGACTTTGAGGCCGATTGCTTGCCCTAATTCTTCTTTTGTTGGAAAAAATACATAAGCCACATCTTTTTCATCACATAAAACCGGCAAATGAACTACAATTTCTTCAGGAGAAACGTCTTTTGCAATAACAATAAGTTTTGCTGTTCCTCTTTCAATTGCTTTTGTAGCCTCATTTGCACCTTTCTTAACTTTACCAGTATCAGAAGACATTATTAAAACTTCTTTAACTGTCGGAATTAATTCCTGTGGTGTTTCAAAATTCACGTAACCCATATTCTCACCTCCTAATTTCTAATCATAGGGTCATAGAATTATATATTGTTGATATTTAGTTTAATTTAAAAAGGTTTGGTGTGAGTAAAAAGGGTAAAAAAAAGTGCCTGTAAGGAGATGATGAGAAATGAAAATTAATAAAATTTTATTTTTGACTGTTGTTTTGTTTTTGTCAGCAACGGTTTTCAGCGATTTTTTAGCAGAAGTTGAATATATTGATGGTGCTCCGAATGAAGGGGTGGAAGGCATACATGACAGTAGTGCTGTTGAAGATTCTATGGCTGCAAACTGTGATGGAATTATTGAAATTGATCCTGATTATGGAAACTTTGTACTGAATGGGAGTATCGACGGGTATTGTTTTAAAATTATCCCTGGTAGTGGAAGTGGAGAATTTGTTTTTGACTGCGACGGATACACAATAAAAGGTGATGGAGTTGGTGACGGCAAAGTGGGAATCTATGTGGCAGGGGCAGATAAAGTAATTATAAGAAATTGAAAACGCTATTATATTTCATGATTCAGATAACAGCAAAGCTCAAGATAACTCAATAGATACAGTTAGAATTGGCATATTTTTTGGAGCAGATAGCCAAACAAAAGTTCAAGGCAACACTGCAACAAAAAATACTATAAAAAACTTTAAGAATAATGTTCTAAGGGATGGCTTTGGAATTATAATGTATAAATCTCAAGGATCCTTGATCAGTAAAAATAAAATAGAACAAGGATTTCTGCCTATTTATATGATGGCAGGAAAAGACAATGAAGTTATAGACAATACAATTGATTTATGTGAGTTTGTTGGTATAGGAATAAGGGAAAGCGATACTATAACAATTGAAGATAATAAAATAAGTAGAACTGGCACAGGAGGATACGGCGATGGAATAGGTCTTTTGAATTCTTTTGATTGTGAAATAAAAAATAATGAGATTTCAGACGTGGGAACAAGCGGTATTGCGCTCATAAGCAACACAAACAAAAAAAGAAACACTGTTTCAAACAATGATATGTCAGGAGATGGAATTTGCGGAATAACATTTGGGATGGATAGTGTAACCTCTACAAATGATAAAATTAGAGGCATGAATTACGGTATCTGCTTTGCTGATTTTGACGGTAATAACTTGGAAAAATGTGTTGTTGATCAGATTGCCATAAGCAGAACTGGAACTGCAGATGTTTATGTATGGACAGAAAATGTTTTGTTAACTAACGTTCTACTAGACTCTGCTTTTGATGAAACCGACGTTGATTGCGAACCAAGTGTTGATGATTCATTTTTATCAATTCAAGAAAGAATAATTATTAAATTAATTGACTCGAATGAAGATCCTATTGCAAATGCAAGATTGCGTTTGGAAAACGGAGATGGTGAAATTATCTTTTCCAATAAAGCAACCGATTCAAACGGAGAATTAGATGAGGAGATAACAACCAGAGGAGTTTATGAATTTGAAAGAGGAAATGCTTATTATGAAGATTATAGTGAACATGAGATTACAGTGGATTTTGGAGGAAGCTCTTATGAAATGGATTTTGAAATCACAAAATCAGGCACGTATATAATAAAAATGGAAGATATATCTCAATATGATAAAAAAGAAATAGGTGGTACGTGTACAACAGATTTTGAATGTGAATCTGGATTCTGTTGTAAACAAGGAGTTTATTCCGGAACATGCAGAGCTTCTTCAGCACAATGCCCAAATTATGAATGTATTGAAAATGCACATTGTGCAGAAACCAAATATTGTTTGAATAATAAATGTGTTAATGTTCCAACCGGCGATTGTGGAGAAATAGTTGACCATGCTTGGGTTGATTTTGAATGCTGTGATGACGATGAGTGTGCTGTTGATGAAAAATGTGAAGACAATGGGTGTGTTAAAATAACAGGTGATTGTGGGCATGTGGAAAATCATACATGGGTAGAATATGAATGCTGTGAAAATGCAGATTGTTTAGGTACTGAAAAATGTGTGAATAACGTTTGCGAATCTATAACGGGTGTTGATGGGTATGCAGAGAATCATACATGGGTATATTACGAATGTACAAAAAACAGTGACTGCGCAGCAGATGAAAAATGTAGTGCACATGATTGTATTAAAATACAGCAAGGAACATGTGGGGAAATAGTTGACCATGCTTGGGTTGATTTTGAATGCTGTTCTGATGGAGATTGTAGTGAAAATCAATTCTGTAATGAAAACAACGAATGCCAAGATAAAATGTGTTGCGGCATTGTTTTCGTTTTAGGGATTTTGGGAGTAGGAATGTTTGTTGTTTCCAAAAAGTATTAAAAAAAGAATAAGTAAATATGAATAGGGTTAACGACGTTCATCACGATAGCTTTATAAACATTTCTCGCCTATATATAGCTCCATTCCAACGTGCTTAATGCAAACGGGGAATAAAATTTTCTATGTTTAGATTAATTCATAGATAGTTATGGGCGTGATATTTTCACGTTCACTTGGGCTCCAAACAGGATAAAGAACGTGGTATATGTGCAAGAATAGAACTGCCAATTACGTAAATGGAACGTACTTCGTGTGCAAAAAAATAAAACTTCATACCTCAACTGAACTCCAGTTGATGGTGCTGGAGGGCACTGCTTTCGGATTTCGACTAAGCCATGCAAGTTTGCCTTCAGACTTCTGAAGACGGCGACCGGCTGAGTAACACGTAGTCAACTTACCCTATAGTCTGACACATCCTTGGGAAACTGAGGGGAATTTCGGATAGATGATAAATACTGGGATGTTTTTTCATCCAAAGGTGCATGAATTGGAATGTTGCCGCTATAGGATAGGACTGCGGGGGATTAGGCTGATGGCGGGGTAACGGCCCACCATACCGATAATCTCTAGGGGCATTGGAAGATGGAGCCCCCAGAAGGATACTGGAATAAGGATCCTAGCCCTACGGGGTGCAGCAGGCGCGAAACCTCCGCAATGCGCGAAAGCGTGACGGGGGGAATCCGAGTGGTAACGGCGAGAGTCGTTGCCTTTTGTCAAGTGTAGAAAGCTTGGCGAATAAGGGACCGGGTAAGACCTGTGCCAGCCGCCGCGGTAACACAGGCGGCCCGAGTGGTGCCCACGAATACTGGGTCTAAAGCGTTCGTAGCCGGTTTTATAAGTCCGCTGTGAAATCCTCAGGCCTAACTTGGGGGCGTGCAGCGGATACTGTAGAGCTTGAGAGCGGGGGAGGTTAGGGGTACTCCTAAAGTAGGGGTAAAATCCAATGATATTAGGAGGACCAACGGTGGCGAAGGCGCCTAACCAAAACGCATCTGACGGTGAGGAACGAAGGCCAGGGGAGCGAACGGGATTAGATACCCCGGTAGTCCTGGCTGTAAATTATGCGCACTAGATGTCACAGAACCTACGGGGTTCTGTGGTGTCGTAGCGAAGGTGTTAAGTGCGCCACCTGGGGAGTACGGCCGCAAGGCTTAAACTTAAACCAATTGGCGGGGGAGCGCCACAAGGGGTGGATGTTGCGGTTTAATTGGATACAACGCCTGGAATATCACCAGAGTAGACAGCAGGATGAAGGCCAGGTTGAAGACTTTGCCAGACAAGCTGAGAAGTGCTGCATGGCCATCGTCAGCTCGTGCCGTGAGGTGTCCGGTTAAGTCCGGTAACGAGCGAGACCCGTGCTCTTATTTGCTAATTTTTCCTCCGGGGAAGATGCACTATAAGAGGACTACCCGCGTTAAGTGGGAGGAAGGTGCGGGCGACGGTAGGTCAGTATGGCCTGAATGCTCTGGGCTACACGCGACATACAATGGCTGGGATAATGGGTAGCTACTCCGAAAGGAGACGCCAATCTCGAAACCCAGTCTTAGTTCAGATCGAGGGTTGAAACTCGCCCTCGTGAAGCTGGAATCCCTAGTAATCGCGCGTGAACAACCCGCGGTGAATACGTCCACGCTCCTTGCACACACCGCCCGTCAAGTCACCCGAGTGAGGCTTTGGTGAGGCGCAGGTCTAGGCCTGTGTCGAGCCTGGGTTTTGTGAGGGGGGCTAAGTCGTAACAAGGTATCCGTAGGGGAACCTGCGGATAGATCACCTCCAATACGTAAAGTGCTAATGCACATTACCTATCTTAAATATCCTGTTTGGGGCCATAATATTTACACGGTGAAAAAAATGATACCCCCAGAATACTTGTTAGAGCTAGAGAACCTGTTGAAGTAGATAAATTAAATGAAGCTATAAAAACTACTTGTCATAATGGTGTAAAAGCAAATTGTAGTGATAAAATTATGCGACCTTCGGCAGTCCAAGAATTCTTCAAAAAAGCATTGAGACCTGAAGAAAGAGAACTTGTAGCATATCAATTAAATAAATTAGTTGGAAAAAAAGTTGTTAGTGTTAAGCAAAAATAATTTTAAAATTTTTAATTAAATAGATCCAACATCTGATCTTTTTTGTTTTCTACCATAATCACTAAATTGTGCTTTATATAATGAACCGTGTCTTTCTGTTAATTGTTCTTCAATTGATTTAGCATATTTCTCTGCATCAACTACATGTTCTTTTTTAATTTCAGAAGAATCATCAAAAATTGAAAAATCTCCTGACAGCTTGATTATGCCTGCAAGAGGTCTAAATCTTAAAGAATAACCTGTTGTATTATCAACCTCTTTTGCAGCTTTTATGGAAAATTTGATTAATTCGTCAACTGCGGATTTGTTAGCGTGAGGAATTTTCCCATCATTAATAATCTCCTGTGCGATAAATTGATACATTTTTAATGTGTTTTGCGGTGTAATTGGCATAGTAGTATTAACTAAAATTTCATATCCGTTTCCACGGATTCTTGATCTTAAAGGAGGAATTATTTCTTCCATTTGTTGAATGTTTGAAGCTGCAACAAAAATAAAATCGCAAGGTACATTATCAACCCTTACTGAAGCTCCTGCACTTGTTGGATTTCTACCAGTTATTGGAAAATGTTTATCCTGCATTGCTGTTAATATATGCCTTTGTAATTCTGATAATGTTGCAATTTCATCAACAAATAAAATACCTTCGTGAGCATCATGAACTGCACCTGCGATTACCCTTTTGTAAGTGGGTATTCCTATTTCGGGATGCGAACCGTAAGGATCGTGTCTGACATCGCCTAACAATTCTGTTTCGCTCGCACCAGTTGCTTGGACAAAGGTCGACCTATCTAAAGAAACAATGACTCTTCTTTTTTTCTGTGCTTCCAAAGATTCTAACATTTGTACGTCTTTAGTCGTAAGCATTCTTATTTTATCCCCATATCTTTCAAATATGACTGTTTGCTCTTTACCATTTGGTAATTTCCATAAAGCAGGAACTCTATCTTGTTTTTTCATTGATCTTACTGCAAGCATATCATCAAATGGAGTTGTCCTCATCTTAAATTTGTCTGCCCCACAGTGAGGACATATAGGTATATCTGCTGATGATAAAGCACCGCATCTTCTACATCTAAATCCCAATCTTTCCGATACAAAAGAGGGTATTTCTTCTTTAGGAATTATTTTTCCCACTGTTTTTTCAACTTCTTCATTTATTCCCGCATCTTTTCTTGAACAGATATGTATGATGGGCCTCTCGGCTTTTTCTGGGTTTTCAATAACTGATATTTCATATTCGGGTTTTGGTAAAAGAAATGCCATTGCCCTCGCAATCATAGACTTTCCTGTTCCGGGCGGACCAACTAAAAGAAGGTGCCTTTTTTGAATAGCAGATATTTTTGCAAATTTAACTGCAATCTCTTGACCAATAACTCTATCAATAGGATTTTTAGGAATCTCAATTTCTGCAGTTGATTTGAATGAAAACTTTTCCATTATTATTTATCCCAAAGGAAACTTTAAAAACACAGAGGCAATGGAGATATATTTATAAATTAAACCTGGCATTAAAATATTATGTCGACTATGGTTAAATCAAGTTCGCAACAAATTGGCTCAGGCCGCGATTTTGAAAAAAATCCAAATTATCATGCAATTTTAAAAGAATATTCAGATTTGAGTCTGAATGTTGAAGCAGGTTTTTATGCTTTAAAAAATGGAGATGTTGGACGTGCAAAAGGTTTTGCAGATATTGCGTATACTTCTGAAAAAACAATTAATTTTGCAAACGTGGCTTCGCTTTATGAGGCAATAGCTAATTACTATGAAAAAAAAGATTTTCGAGGAAATTTATTTTTGATCAAGACAAATTTGATTATGGCAAATAAAAGTTGGGAAAAACACAAAAAGAAATTCAAAGGAGACGAAGTGACAGAAAATTTATGTGATGTTCAAATATTTGAAAATGAAAAGAGAATAAATGATATAAATTATGAAATGATGGGGTGGGAGAAATGACACATAAACAAGAAGAAAAAAGGGATGAAAGGATTGATACGGTTATGATAAATTCATTTAATCTTAAATATGGGGTGTCGTCTGATTTTGGAAAACGATTTGATGATGCACTCAAAAATGGAAAAAAAGACAACTATAGTGGTGCAATCGAAATAATGAAGAGTGAGATTAAGAAAGCGCAAGAGGGAGGAGATACTCACCGCGTGGCCCAATTATTAACAGTTTGTAATGAAACTGCTATGTGGTTAGAAACTAAAGGAGGATACGCTGCTGCGGCAGATTTTCTCCATATAAGAGCAGATAACACTTTGCATGAGGAATGGAAACCAGACAGATACACCCAGGTTGCTGCAATGTATGAAAAAGCAGCTGATGATGCAAAAGAGGGGTTTTTGAAAGGGTACGGACAGCGAGACGTGTGGCTCAATATGGAAAGAGAGAATAGAATTAAAGCTATGGATATGTATTTTGACTTGGGGAATTATACTGCTTTTGAGAGAGCTGTAAGAAATACCCAACACCACAACGAAGAACAGGTATATAATTTTCTAATGATAAATATCTGGGGAACGAAAATGAATTTGCCAGGAACAATGGCAAGATTGAATGAAGAAGAAAGTTTAACCTCATTTGTTGGGGCAACCACATATATGCGAAGTCGCATGTATAGGAAAACTAGTAATAATAATAAAGAAAAGAAGCGAGAATATTCCTCTAAAGAATTTGTTGAAAAACATTATGCAAATTTTTTTAATAGGCTGGGAAATGATAAATTAAAACAAGCAGCTAACCAAGGTTTTATAATAGGAATAAATCTTTCACGAGGAGTGACAGGTGAAGAACTTTATGTGGCTGATAACCAACTTGCTTTGCTTTTAGAAGATAATAAACTGTTAACATCACAAGAAATTGCAGATGCAAGGAATAAGAAAGCGCAGAAACAACAAGAGAATACTGTTACAGAGCATAGGAGAACCTTGTTTTCATATTTGGACGATATAGAAAAAAGATATAATTCACTTTTTCCCAACTCAACATACAACTATATGGGGGATCTTAGACAAACAATCATGGATAGGTTTAACAAATTGATAGAAGATGGAAAAAGCAACACGGAGTTGCAAAATTATTTGAGTGTAGTGAAAGAGATCAGAGATTCAATAAAAAGTGCTCCAAAAGATAACGTCTTGGGCATAATGAATGCAAAAGCAGAAGAAATACAAAACAGACGCAGTTATGTATCCATATAAAATCTGATATTGATGAAGGTATTTCCATGGGTTTTGATGAAATTTACAGCCAAAAACTTGGGCCAGGAGGACATAGTGTTGTTAATCATCAAGACACCCCTAATGTGATTGCAGATGTAATAAATGGCTGTGACACTATTTTTTTTATAGACCATGGTGTAAAAGAGGCAGACAGTGACAAATATACTTTAACAAATTGGGGGACATTAGGTTTTAAAAAAGAAGGTGTTGGTGCAGTATTATATAAAACAAGTTTAAAAAATGATTTGGAAATGTGGAAAAAAGTTGTTCCGCTCTTAAAAGATCGTGAAATAACAGTTTGGACAGATCAGATATGGATAGAGGGTATTGGAGTCAGAGATACAGATGAAACTAAAGAAGTACGTGTAAAATCAGTTAAAGAATTCATGAGATTAATTATCCAAAAACATTACAAAGAACCTATAGGTTATAATTCACCAAAATGCCAAGATTTTATTGAAAAATACAAAAATGGAAAACCTTTAACAAAAACTGCTGCTAAACAACTGTTAAATACACAGTTTCCAAACGCTTTGGAATACCATTTGTTTATGGAAGAAATGGAAAAAATTATAAATAACCTTCAAACGCGTGAAGAACAAACAAAAAAAAGAATTAACGCTTAATTTTTTTATTGATTTAAACTCTGACCGAAGTCAGAATAAAAACTTAGCGGACTAGTACTGAAATAGGAATGGTGGGGTTGCTCATAGATTGTATTTCTTGTTGAATCTATAAGCATTAAACGGTCATTTGATTCAAAAACTTGTTGTGATGTCATTCCTAATGATAATCCTATGTTTATCCAATCTGATGAATCAGAAAGTAGTTTAACCCATTTCGAACTCCCTCCTGACGCCCCACCTAAAACGCTTACAAAAATCTCTTCTTTAGTTAAATTTCCATCCATAGAATTTACGGTCATTTCGGCTGCAGCACAATAAGCTGAAAAACCAGCGGCAATTAAAGATTTTCCTCCTGCTGTTGCTGCAAACGTTCCAAAAGCTGAAGGTGCTACGGCGGCACCCGCACCCATGCTAACTACGGTTATCGCAACTGTTGCTGCAGCAGCCGTGATTGCAGCATTCTTTTCATATTCGATAGCCATTCTTGCAAAATTTGCTGAGCCTTCTTTGTAATTTCCTTGATTGAATCTGTGAACAACTGGGGAGAAAGAAAGTTGTGAAAATTCAGTGAAATTGATTACTCCCGTTTGGTTATAATTATATAAAACTGCATCAATGTTTCCTGCTAACGAATGGGTTATTCCCAATTTCCTAATTACTTCAATATCTCTTTCAAAATTTTCAAAGTTTTTCATTGTTCTTTCAATTTGATTTTTTAAAGTTTCATCCGAAGCAAATTCATGCTCCCCCGACATATGGAATGTGGAATTTTCTATTTTTGAAACAGTCTCTATTCTTTGAGCGTATTCTTCTTCCAACATTTTGATTGCTTCTTGTGGATGATTAGCTACATATTTAGTAGCCTCAACTTTATCCAAACCATATTTGTTTTCAACAAATTTTAGTAAACTGTTATTTGAAAGTGAAAAAGATTCAATAACTGAAGATTGGTATTGTTTTCCGCTGAAACGTGATATATAATCTTTGATTGGAGAAGTCATGGCATCTTCAAGGGAAATGCTGAAATTTGAAAAATTTTCAGAAAGTGACTGAGATGCGGTAACCATTTCGATTGCCGCCATGTTAACTATGCCCAAAGTTATAGCCAATTCATATTCGAAACAATTTGTATCTATTTGCCCAGTTGCAGGGTTTCTAGCCAAATTAAAAACAGAATCAATTTCTTTTTTAATATTTTGTCGGAATTCGGAAGATGTTAAAAAATTCCTTGTAAATTCTGTAGAATCCATTTCTGGATGTAATTCGTAACCAACAATAACAATGTTTGAAACGCCTGAATAAAAATTTTGAAGTGCCAAGTATTCTGTATCAGTTAGATTTTCGGTTTTGATATCAAACTCTTTTGTTATGTTGATTAAAGTCGTTTGGATTGGGACCGGCATTCCTTCCAGAAAGGAAGGATCAATAGAAAATATTTCAGAAGAAGGGTCCACTAGGATTCCTACTGAGGAGGAGAGTGAGTTTAAATCCTCTATAACTCCTAAGTTAGAAACATCTTTTTGGAAAAATTCTGAGAAAGATCCAGTATTTTTTCCATTTACTTTTTCGTATATCTTTAAATCTGTCCAAGATTTATTTATTGCTTCTAATAAATCTTTATTTTGTAGAAGTTGTGAATTTTCATCAGATGAAATTTTGGGATCGTTGATCCAAGAAACATATCTGGGGTCACGAACAGCAGGATCGAGTACTTCAGTACCCAGAATTTTATCTAAAATGTGATTATCAGAATATCTCCCCTCATTGAGCACAAAAAAACCAGTTTGGCGATAAGTTTTGACGATATCTCCTGCCAATGATCTTAGTTCTTTTTGATCTGCGCCAGATTGTAACGCAGTATTAAAATCAGTGACTAAATTGTTTAATACACTTAAGGAAGTTGATAAAACTTGTTCTCGCATGTCCATATAATTTTCATATCCATTTTTGTTCAACCAAGATAAGGATCTTTCATAAAAATCTTTTATATCTGGGTCTGTGGTTCGTGGAATGACTTCATTCTGAAAAAAAACGATGAATTCTGCCTCGGATAGATTTGCAGCTTCGCGTATATCCAGGTCTAATGAGTGACTACAAGATTCCTTTAATAAATTTAATATTTTTGAACGGTTTTTTTGAAAACCATCAAAAGATTCATGTGCTTCGGAAATCGCTTTAAGAATAAAGTCAACATCTTCTGGATTTCTTTTGTGTGAATTTTGAACTACCTGTTTAGTTTGATAAATTCTCTCTAAATTAGAAGGGAGGGTTTCATCGATAAGTCTTGAAAAATTAGAACCTGTTAATACATCTAATGAAGCTTGGACACTTCCAACTAGTACAGTATCTGTTGTGTGTTCAGGAATAGAAGAAGATTCAGCACTTTGAGGATTGAAAATATTGGGATTTATACCATCAGGCAAAGGATTGATAGGTGTTTCCAAAGATTCCCTTGAAAAAAGTTCTTCTAGGGTTATATTAGGAGTTTGAAAAATAACATGGGAATCTTCTAGCACCCTGCCTAAATCTGCTGCCAATCTAATATCTAAATCGATTTCGAGCATGGAACTTTGATAATTGACAGATGGATCAATCATTCCTTTTATCATATTATTTAAAGATTCGTTTTTGTCTCCCAAATATTTTGACATTAGATTCAAATCATCTCTTAATTGATTAAATTGTTTTTCAGTCATACCCAAATCTGAAAAAACATCCTTAATACTTTTTAATGCATCTTCCGTGGATATTCTCCCTTTAGGTGTTGCGTATTTTCCAGGACCGGTTTGAATCTCCCTATTTGAAAACTGCGTGGTTTCCGAAGCTCTTTGTTGTGCCCTTTGTAGAATTTCACTTTGGATATTTTGTATTCTTTTTTGTGCTGCATCAAGTTGTGTTTTATCTTTTTCTGTTAATACTAACGGTCCCTGATTCATAAAATCACCTAAATAACCAAGAAAATTAGTCCAAAAATAATAATAATTATCCCAATTATTTGTTTGTAGTTATATGTCTGACCTAAAAGAAAAATTGAAAGAATTAAAACAACTGCAGGAGCACTGCTTATTATGGCTGCCACAATTGCAGATTTCCCTTCTTTCATCGCAAAAAAAGAAAAGGCAAAACCCAGCAATGAAAAAAAGCAAATGCCCAAAGCATAGTATAAATTGGGAGGGGAAAATATTTGTGTGATGTTTAGAGAGCTTATTTGTTTTAGCAAGATGGTAGAAATAGAAAAAAATAACATCGCAGCTATGGCCTCTAAAAACATTTTCAACACCCTTCATTTAACAGAATCCAAAACTATTTTCTGAAGTTCAATGGGATTCCATCCTCCTTCATAAGCTTTTATTGCAAAATCAAGTTTTGATTCGCTTTCAGCATAAATTTCAAATAAAACACTGCCTTTATACACTTTATCTCCTCTTTCACAATGAAGTCTTAATCCTGCGCCTTTTTCAATTGGCGCACCTGCTGCGCGAGCCAGATGTGACAATATTTTATTATCGACGTGGTGAACTCTACCAGATTTGTCTGCTATAATTTCATGCTTATAACTCCCTATAGGAAGATCATCTATCCTAATTTTTCCGTTGCCACCTTGTGATTCTATTATTTCTCTAAATTTGCTTAAAGCTTTTCCAGAATCAATAAGTTTTTCTGCCATAGCAAAACCTGCACCCGGTTTGGCTTTCCCAGTCATTTCAAAAAGTTTAGCTGTTAAAACACAGCTTTTATCTCTTAAGTCCCTAGGACCTTCTCCTTCTAAAACTTTAAAAACATCAACACACTCTAACGCAGGCCCTATACCTGTTCCAATAGGATCCGAACCATCGGTTATCAAAACTTCGGTCCTCATATCCAATCTTTTACTTATATCAATAAAATCTCGGGCAAGAGCTTTTGCCACTTTGGCATCTTGAATTTTTGCACCTCTGCCAATTGGCAAATCAACTACTACATTATCAGCACCTACTGCTTTTTTCTTTGAAAGAATGCTTGCAAGCAGAATTCCTTTTGGATCTAAACTGAACGGATGTCTTATTTGAATAAGCTTATCATCTGCAGCAGCTAGATTCATGCCCCCTCCCCAAACAATCGCACCATTTGTTTTCAAAACAACTTCTTTTAATTCCTCTATTCCTATATCCACTGGTGCTAAAACTTCCATCGCATCGGCTGTTCCTGCTGCACTTGTAATTGAACGTGACGAAGTTTTTGGAACCCATAAACCCGCTGCAGCAAGAATCGGAACCATAACCATTGTAACCCTACCAGTTACTCCCCCTATAGAATGTTTATCAACAACAGGTTTTTTTCCTATGTCTAAAATATCACCAGATTGTGAAATTGCTTCGGTTAAATAAATGACTTCATCGTCTGTTAATCCACGTATATACACTGAAGTTATAAATGCAGAGAGCTCTGCTTGGCTTAAATAATTATCCATTAAATCTTTTATTATTCTATGAACTTCATCTCTCTTTAAAGAATTTCCATCCATTTTCTTTTTTATATGATCTAAAGAAGGTGGACGGGTTATGTGATGAATGTGTATTTTATCCCCATTTTTTAGTTTTAAATCGGCTGCAACTTCTTTGAAAATTCCGATTTCTCCAGGTTTAACAAGTTCTGATGTTAAATCAACAACAGCAACTCCTCTTTCTTTTCCTTTATGAAGTTCGACTCTATAGTTTGGATAAACGCCGTTTTGCATAGCTTCTTCTTCATTTAATAATATAATGTGCCCCCCTGCAATTATATCAAAAGCTTTTACTTTTGTCGTCCATTCTTTTAGGTTAAATACTTCTGCTTTATCCACACTCATAGTATCACTAATCCAATAAATGTTTTATTTGTTTTATCGCCATAGGAGTATATTTTTTTGGGGAAATGGGACCTTTTTCTGTTATGTATGTCGTAACGTATTTTGCAGGTACCATATCAAATGCTAAATTTAATATTTTGACTCCCTTGAAAAATTTTGGATCCACAACTTCAGAAGGATCCCTAAGTTCTATTATAATTTTGGGTCTTTTGTCGTGTTTGTATGATTCACCCAAAACATAAAATGGTATTTTCATATGGTTGGCAACTAAAGCTATTGCAAAAGAACCAACTTTGTTTGCAAAATTTCCATTTTTATCAATTGCATCAGAGCCTACCATAACTTTTTTTATATTGTATAAACTCATTACAGAAGCAAATGCTCCATCAGGAATTAATGTTACATCCACGCCTGCGTTTGCGAGGTTTCTAACTGTCTTGTGACCTTGCCATCTAGGTCTTGTTTCAGTCGCAAAAACTTTGAATTTCCTGCCTTTGGTTTTTGCATGAATCAACGCTTCCACAACAGTTGAAGAATGGCAATGTGTTAAAATAATATCTCCATTTTTGATGTACTTCAAAGTATGATCTGATATTTTTATTTTGTTTTGTCTCATCAATTCTTCAAATCTTCGATGAGAGTCATATAATGTTTGTTTTATATCTGAGACCTTTTTTTGTTTGGTTATCTTATTTTCCACAGAATCTAAAAAATTAAATAGCATGGGTTCTGTCGGCCTTAGAGATTTTATGTAATTTGAAGTGTTTTTTAAATGTTTTAAAAATGTTTTGGTGTTTTTTTCTTGCATACCCAGACCTTCAATAACGTATGCGCTCAAACCCATTATAGCCACATTTCGGGCACCTTGTATTTCTAAATTTTTTATATCCTGGCAAATTCTTGAAACTTCTGGAAGAAGCTTTGCTTTTGAAGGTTTTTTAATTTTTTTTCTAACAGAAGGTTTGGATTTTTTTGTAGTTTTTGTTTTTTTGACACTTTTTTTATTAGTTTTCTTTTTTACCATGAGAAGTAAAACGGTTATAAGGTTTAAAAATCATTCGGCAATAATACCTTTTATATAACTAATTCAAAGGTGAGAATATGGATATTTTTGATTATATACAAAACAGGGCTAAAACAGAGATAGAACCAGTTATGGAAGAAATGATTCCTAGAGATGGAAAACCTGAAGAAGTCAATAAACTCATTTGGGAGTTTTTAGATTTGGGCGGAAAAAGATTTAGACCTGTTATGTCTTTGTTGTGTTGTGAAACATTAGGTGAGGACTCAAAAAAAACAATATATCCTGCTGTTGCAATTGAATTGTTTCATAATTTTACTTTAATCCATGATGATATAGAAGATAATTCCCAGATGAGAAGAGGGAAGCCTTGTTTACACATAAGAAACGGAATTCCTTTGGCAATCAATGCAGGAGACGGACTTTATAATTTTGTTTGGGAAACCATAATTAACGCACCCATGCCAACAAACAAAAAAGTTGAATCTCAAAAAATAATTGTTAAAGCATTCTCTGAAGTTTTAAAAGGACAAGCTACAGAGATAGGGTGGCATCATAAAAAAGAATGGAATATTGATGAAGAGAAATATCTCCAAATGATTGGTGGCAAAACAGGTGCTTTGATCGGTGCCTCCTGCGAAGTGGGAGCTTATTGTGGAGGAGCAACAAAAAGCAAAAGAAAAGTATTTAGAGAATATGGCGAAGCCATTGGTTTGGCTTTCCAAATTCAAGATGATGTTTTGAATGTTGTTGGCGATTTTGATAAATATAAAAAAGAAATTGGTGGAGATATAACAGAAGGAAAACGAACTTTAATGATAATAAAACTCTTACAAAAAGCAACTCCCGAAGAAAAACAATTTATTATTGATGCGCTTGATAAACACACAACAAACCAGCAGGAAATAGAAAAAATAATTGCTTTGATGAAAAAATATAAAACAATAGATTACGCAAAAAAGAAAGCATATTCGATTGTTGATAAAGCAAAGAAAAAAATGGAAAGAAAAATTGAAAAAGGAGAAGCCAGAGATAAGTTACTTGAAATAGCTGATTTTTTCTTGACTAGAGATTTATGATGCAGGTGGTGGAAGATCAGGATCTTGTGTTTCAGAGCCTGATGTCCTCAATATTGAAATTGATGCCTGCCCAGTATGGTATTCATCTGAACATCCAACTTTTATTGTGTTTTGTCCAGTTGAAAGACTAACTGTAAATGAAACTTTATTTCCAGAAACAGATGAACCAGACCATATTTCTGCCCCACTTTGAATAGCTGAACAAGATAAAGAAGATGCATGATTGTCAGTTGCTACGAAAGAAAATAAAATTGAGGACGCGGTAGTTTGAGAGCCACTGCTTGGGGATGTTATGCGTACTTCTGGTGCATCGACATCTGCAAATGCAGAAATTGTTTCAGAAGCTTCACCTCTGTTTTCTGCTCTGTCAATCGCAACGATATAATAATAGTAGTAACCTGATGAGGATAAAGCAGTGTCTTCATAGTTGCTGCCAGAAGTTGAACCCACCTTGCGGTATAGTGATAATGTTGAAGTGCCAGGACTTGGTCTTGAAGAGCCTGCCGCCATCCGATAAATATCATATCTAACTGCATCATTTGCATGTTTCCAACTTAGGTAAATTCCTCTGCCATTATAATCTGCTGTTAAATATGTTGCTATTCCTGGAGGAACATCATCAAAAATTATGCTATCACTTACAGAATTGCTTTCGCCATGTCTGTTTTTGCATTTATAATAAACTGTGTAAGTGTCAGTATTTTCAGAATATGGTAGGAATAAAGTTTTACTTGTGGCATATCTGGACCATGAAGACCAATCATCCCCAGGTTTAGTTTTATATGCGCAATCTGTTGCATAATTCGCGTTTAATGTTAAATAAACTGTTAAAGAATTTGTGTATGCTTCCCCATTGTTTATTTTAATATTTAGGTTTTTGGGAGCTCCGCTATAAGAATCATCTGTATTTGATGGAGGAGTTGAATCTTCACTTTCTTTTTTGTAATCAACTGAAACGATGGATGTTCCGACTACTCGATTATCTAATTGACACGCTGCAAAAACATATTTTCTCCCATAGCCAGAGGTTATTTCCCAATCTAATGTGGTATCCCCCTCTGGAGCGAAAGAATACATCTCACCTTCTTGAGATACTGCAGAACTTACAAATTTAACATTATAAACCTCACAAGTTATGCCTTCTAAAAAGGGTGTGAATATGAAATCTAAATCGACATTTCGAGAGTTTGTAACAGATTCTCCATTATTTATTATCAAAGAGAATATATCTGTTAGTTTAACTTCAACTGAACCTGTTAGATATTCTGTGTTTCCCGCTTCATCAATACAGCTAAAAACATAATTTGTTTTTTCAATTGTTGCAGGGATTGAAATATTACCATAAACCTCTCCCTCCCAGATCTTCTCTTCACCAAAACTAAGTGTACATTGAGATACTTTGTCCACAGTGAAAATAAATACTACATCCCCTTCAGCAACAAAGAAATCTGGTTGAATTTTGGTGATTGTAGGGGGAGTGTTGTCAAAGATAATTTCAATATTTTTTTGAGGGCCAGTATTTCCCCACTTGTCTTTACATATAAAATCAAATGAATGTGAATTGTTGGATGTGTTCAAAGTATAAGAATAAATGCCAGTATTTGGAAACCACTCAGTTATATTTATTATTTGACATTCGGTTGCATCAGAATCTACAGAAAAATAAAACATTATATCCTCGGTGTTGGTTTTTCTCGTGCCTGTATGAAGAGTGATATCATGAATTTCTGGCCCAGTTAAATCATAATAAAACTCTTTTTGTTCGTTGTTCTCACTTTCGAATTCACCATCAAAAGATTTGACGATATAATAGTATACCCCATCTTCAGTTAAAAAATCTAAATATTCTGTTTGGTCAGTTTCAGCAATTAAATTTCCCACATCTCCGATGGTGCGGGAACGATATATATTGTATTGAACAACATCTTGTGAAAAGGAATCTGCCCACTCAAGATTTGCACCTGTTGAAACTTGCTCTATGTTTAAATCTCTTGGGGCTTCAGGAGGATAGTTTATAATAAACAAAGTAAATATTGCAACCGCGGCAATAATAACTAATAATACTGCAAAGAAAAAAGCAGGATACCAATATTTTTGATCTTCCATATAATCACCTTATCTTATCATTGACGTATTTGCATCACGCCAAACTGTAACCTTTAAAATAGCAGGTTTAACTTCCCAACTTGAGGGGCCTGTTGTTACATTGACGGCCCCAATCCTATAATAAGCATTAGAATGTGCAGAATCTGGAAGTGTACAATTCCCTGCTGTTCCACCTGTGCCAGATATTTCAACAATGGTTAAATTCAAACAAACTTCCCAACCTGCAGAATTTATTTTGTCTTTGAAATTTTCATAACCCAAAGGACCTGGCAGATTTGCAACATTTTGCATTTTTATCCATTTTTGGCTAGATAATACTGAATTATTATATCCTTGTGTTAAACCTATTTCGCGCGCATCATCGAAAATCCCTGTTTCCCAATCTTCAGGAATCCCAGGAGTAAAAAAAGCATTTCCTATTCTTTGAGAAACATCTTGTGCAGATGAATACTGACTTTCCATAACCGCGTTAATACTAAACCAATAAGACATGACAAAAATAAAAGTCATTACAAATAATGCCAATGCTATAATAATATCAAATGAGAAATATTGGCCTCGCATATTATAGATTAATATAGAATAATTTATATTGTTTGCGTTAATTACGATGTTATATTTAATTGGCCCAGATTGTTTAATACGTAGATTCTTCCAGACATTTCTCGTGAGGTATAGCTGAATGCAGTATGGCCTGTTGCGTTTATAATATCTTCAGTGACAAGAGGTCTTACCGCAGTTAAGTTTTTTGTTCCGTGTTGTGTTACTATAACATACCCATTGGTAAAATAAGTAGTGTAATTTAATCCGTCGATATCTGTTGGCACTTTGAAGGACCCGTTAAACCCGTTACCTGCCACATAAGAAGAATGTATAATGTCTGCAAACATACCTGCTGTTTCTTCTATAGTGTATGAATCATATTTACCAACTTCAGTTGATGAAAGATTCAACAAAACTATCATTATTACAGCTAAAAATAATAAAAACATTGAAATATACATATAAAATTCCATAGCTGCTTGTCCTTTAATAGGGTTCAATTTTTATCACCTTTTCTCCCGATGTTGCTCCATCAACTAAAGAGATTTTTATTCTTTGCAATCCAGGGGTAAGAAATGAATCTGGAGATGGTTTTCGATAGTTTGTTAGTTCTTCAGAATATTCCAAAGGGGCATAGGTTTTTTGATAAACCTCTATATCCCCATCTGCTGTCCACATATGAAAAATTATTTGTCCCCCATGTCCTGGAACATCTTGGATGGTTATTTTTTTACAGTATTGTGGAACTGCGATTGTTGTTATGATTTGTGTATCACTACCTTGTGCATAAACTCTATTTGAATGATCTGCAATGATTTGAACAGAAGCTCTTGCTTGTCCTAAAGCAGGAGTTGTTCTATCAATACTAAAAAAAATCATAAGGATTGGAATTGTCATAAGTATGATAAATCCGAGCAAGATAATAGTTTCCATAGATGCTTGTCCTTTCATATATTCACCTAATAACAATCAGTCATATGATCCTTTTCGCATACAAACTGATCCCATATTCCAAAAACATTTTTTCCAAATTCTGTGTCAACGGCAACTTGGCCCACACCATCAACGTTTGGATTGAAGGTTATATCTGTTATCGCACACATTTTATAATCTTTGCACCCCGGCATACCTTTTATAACACGTGCATATTCACATGAACTCCCCCTATAACACTTATGATATTCAAAATCAACGCTTGACCACACTTCAGTAGGATCTGTATCATCTATTGCCCATTTTCCTACAGCAAAGGAATATATTCCGTAATCATCGCTTGCTTTTCTATCCCCTTCAGAAACCATTCTTTGGAAGAAAGAAGGCGCACGCGTATCGACTGTGAAGAATCCACAAATTGCCATATCTCTTAAAGGTTCAATGTTGTGGAGCCTGTGGGCATTAGGATGGGCATTCAAAAGATCATAAACATCTTCAAATGAAGAAAGGTAGTCATAAGTTCCATCTTCTAAATCCCATTCTGAGGAATTTGCAGAGTTTTGTGTATTTATTAAAATTCCATGATTAGGAGTACCAGGATAATAATCGTCCGCATCATATAAATGATTGGAGGGATAATTCAGATCCAATGTGGCGGGGTCAAATGCAGAATCTAATTTGATGTAAGGAACATCATAAACGTTTTCCACAACATATTCTTTTCTAGAGGTGTGAGTATTAAAAAATTGGGTTCTACATAGTGAAGAAATCTCATTTTGAAGACCTGCACAAGCAAGAGGAATTGGATAATTTATGTTAATATCCAACCTCCCATAAGTTTCTGTTATGTTTATACAATCAATAACGCAATTTTCTTCATAAGAGATAGTATCATAGTAATCTATAGAACATTCGATAGTTACCGGGTCTGCACAAGTATGAGATACATGAACGATTTCATTTCCAGCATAGGTATCAATATCTTTTCTTTCTACCTTTTCAATAATATACCCGCCAAATTTATCTAATGTTGAACCTGACAATATTATATTTTTTAAACCATCGTTTTTGCCCACGAATATATACCTATGGGAAGATGTTGAGTCTAAATTCCAATCACTTGTTATTGCACCATAAACAAATCCTTTTCCAGGATTATCCACTACTTCTACAGTTTTAAACCAGTTTGTTGTTATTGTTCCCGGATCCCGATATATCAATCTCATATGATCCCCTGTTGCAGAAAAAGCATTCTGCCTCATCAGATGGGTTGTTAGTGGATCGGGCATTCCATCTACGGGAATAACCACAGATATGTTAATAGGAAATTGATTCACTTGAAAATCACTTGTTGAATCCTGAATTGTTTTGTTTATAGTATAATTGAATTCCACATCAAATGGGTTGATCTGTTGAATAGAAATATCATATGGTTCTGAAAGATAACAAACCCACCCTATAGCATTGCAAACTTCTATGGCACTTTTATTAAAATAGTTGAGAGTGTACATAATATCCTCATCAGAATATTTGTACTCTGGACCACCATTGAAATAAGAACTTGGAACAGAGCCGTTGTACATCAAAAGGCCCAGTGCATCTGAAACACTGCAAGTATCTCTATTTTCAACCCCATGACAATAATCCACAAAAGTTTCAGATGAAGAAGGGTTAATCTTAGTAAATTCATCTTCTGAAGTGTGGTTTGCCAACTTGAATAGCGCGTGCCTGGCCGAAATAATAGTTATTTTTTCAATATTATCATCACTTAAGATTTGAGAAGCTGTTACTACAGAATCCAAATAAACATGTCTTGAAACACGATATTCATTCATTTTAACTCCTTGCGACCATTTTGTAAGAGACATACTAAGTACAAACAAAAATAAAACCATTATAACTGTAAAAAAAACTCCTTTTTTCATATACACACACCTATTCGCACCACACCTGTAAAAACAGGAGGTCTGGTTGCCATATCAGTTGTCGCATCACAAGGAGTATAAAAACACATTCCAGGATCTGCATAATCATCATCGCCCTTATAACCTTTACAAGAAACATAACAATAAGGCAAATCGCCCTCATTAAACCCGACGCCCGCATAATCTGCGATTAAGAGAGGAGCATAAACTTTGAATTTTCTAAAGCTGTCGCAAGACACAGTAGTATCGTAAGTTGCATTTACATTGCATATTTCTTCCCACTCTCCTTCAGTAGTGTTATAATATTCAATTACATAAGCATACTGGGAAGGAACAATATTTCTAATGCTTTTATCATTTGCTATGAATCCGCCACAAAATGAACTTAGGTGAGGATTTGATTCATGAGTTAAAGAAGCTAATTTCTGAGAATAAGTTGTATCAGAATCCCAATTTGCATTATACATCATCAAACCTGTATCTCTTGCAACAACATATGCCTGTTCAAATTCATAATAATATCCATACGGAACAAGTATAACAATTAATAAAGTATAAACTATTGCAAGTGATACAAGAAATCCCAATAATGCATCAAACGAGAACATGTATGCTTTCATTATCCTTTATTTAAAGGGTGAGGTTTATATATTTTTCATTCATTTGGTTTAGGGGTGGGATTATGGTTTGCGATAATGTTGATTATGTTTTTGAGGTTTCTTCAGAGGTTGCCAACAAGGTGGGGGGCATTTATACTGTGTTAAAAACAAAAACTACTTATATTCATGAAATTTTAGGAGATAAGTATGTTATGGTTGGGAAATTAGATCAGAAATCGCTTGCAGAAATATCTGAAATTTCTCCTCCAGAGGATATAATGAAAGCATTTGAAGTTTTAAATAAAATGGGAATTAAAACTGCTTATGGAAAATGGGTAGGAGGAGATAATGTAAATGTTGTTTTGATAGGCCCAAAAGATTATATGATGCAAACAACTTCCTATTATGATAAAGGTATTGAAAAAAGAGATAGTTATCTTAATTATGCAAAATTCAAATTGTGGGAATGGTATCAAATTGACTCTTTGAACTCACACTGGGATTTTGATGAAAATATTGCTTGGTCCTGGTGCGTAGGTATATTCTTAGAGCAGTTTTATCAACAAACACAGAAAAAAACAGTCGCACATTTTCATGAATGGATTTCTGGAGCAGGATTGTTATACTGCAAAAAAAATACTCCAGAAATAGGCACAGTGTTTACAACCCATGCAACAGTTTTGGGCAGAACTATTTCTTCGACAGGCAGGGATGTGTTAGGGGAATGCTCAGGTAAAATTAAAAAAATAAATGTTAGCGAGGCATATAGATATAAAGTTGAAGCAAAACACCAATTGGAAGCATCGACAGCCAGTACTGCCGATGTTTTTACAACAGTTAGCGAAACTGTTGCAATGGAAGTTGAATATATTTTGGGGAGATATCCAGACATAATAACTGTTAACGGAATGGATTTCAGAGGGAGTAGTATTGAATTTAAACCTGAAATTGCAGAATATGTTAAAAATGAATTGAAAGAATTTATTGAATCGTATTTTGCACCATACTATGAACTCGATTATTCAGATTCTGTTTTTGTTTTTACATCTGGAAGATATGAATACGATAATAAAGGATATGATATCTTTATTGATTCTTTAGCAGAATTAAATAATAGAATAAAAGGAAAAGACAATAAAAGAAATGTTTTTGCATTTTTGTTTGTTCCGAGTGAGTCCACAGGTGCAAAACTTTCAGTTATAAAAAATTATTTAACAACCGATAAGATATACGAACTTCTGCACAAACAAGGAATAGAACAAGATCAATATTCGAATATGCATGAAGCATTTAGAACATTGCCTGAAGACAAGAAAAAACTTTTTTTCTCACTTATAAACAATTATATAAAAGAAGGATCAACTCCTCCACTATCTGCTTATGATTTGAGATATGATAGAGATAAAATTTTAAGAGAATTAGCTAAAAAGGGCCTGATGAATAGAGAGGAGGATGTTGTTAAAGTTATTTTTTATCCGACATATCTAGGGCCTTCAGATGGCTTGTTGGAACTTCCATACTATGATATAGTCAGCGGATTTGATGCAGGAATTTTTGTTTCAAGATATGAACCCTATGGGTACACCCCTGTTGAAGCCGCATTAAAATTGAATATTGCAGTAACTTCTGATATGTCAGGGTTTGGAAGATATATGGTTGAAAAAAATGCAGTGGGAAAAGGATTGCGTGTAATAAATATGTATAACACGCCAGTACAAGAATCTGTGATTCAACTGGCAAATATTTTTGAAGAAATATATAAAACTGATAAGCACACGCTTAAGATTTGGAAAGAAGAGGCAAATCAATTAGTCCATGACCATACAAATTGGGGAAAGTTAATACGGCACTACGTTAAAGCTTATGAAATGGCTGTTTTAAATTAACCTGATAAAAGCCAATCTTTTAAAAATTCTTTTTCCAAAGGATGAGTATCACATTTCAATAAAACAGCATGCTCCCGATTTTTATGAAAGGCGCTCCACGAAAAATTAGGACTTCCAAGAATAACTAATTTATCTATAATTACAAGTTTTGCATGATTAAGAGAATACCCCCCCGACCAGCGCACATCAACCCCGTTTGATTTCAGATTATTGTAGGTTTCAGTGTTTTGGGCAATGGATTTTTCTAAAATAATTCTGACATCAATGCCCCTATCAGAAGCTCTTATTATTGCATCCCTTATTTCCTCATTAGAAAAAACATACATCTCAACATAAATTTTCTCATTTGCAGAATCAATTAAATAGATTATTTCATCGTCATTTTCTGGATACATCCTAAAATCTGCCCTACAATCAGAAAAAACAAATGTGTTTGCTATTAAAAAACCAAGGCCAATTCCCAAAAACAAAACAAAAAATATAATGTTTTTTTCCAAGAAGTGTTTAGTTTTTTCTTTCATTTTTATACCCCTCGCCAATAACAGAAGCAACATAAAAAACAGCAAAAGAGATTAAAATTGTAAATAAAAACAAAATCAAAAATATTGGGATGGGACATCCTGTCAAATGCAAGGAAACTGCTTCAACTAAAGTTGCTATGAAATTAAATATTGCATGAAGCACTATACCTATGATAAAAAGAGGGAATGCGAAAACCCACCAATATTTGTATTTAAATTTCAACCAAGCAAGAACCGCTCCTGTTGTTCCAGTAAATACTAAATGGCCCAATGTGGAAAGCATACCTCTTAGCAAAACTAGAAAGATCCATGATGCTGAATCTGTTATGGGCTGAGAAGTAAAATATATCCAATTTTCAATAAACGCAAAACCTAGCCCAACAGTTCCCCCGTATAATGCACCATCCAACGCATTATCAACTTCAGGAGTTAAAATAACTAAAACAACTCCCAATGATTTGAATATTTCTTCAACCAGTGGTGCAATACCCACAGATCCAATCAACATCAAACATATTTCAAAGGGTAAAACAACACTGAAAATGCTTTGAAGAATTAAAGAAAAAATTAAAGAAAACAAAGCTGATGCAATTCCCCATAAAAACAAAGATATAATAAATTGAGGAGGTTCTCTTTCATGAAAATCAGTATAATATAATATCAACAAATAAAAAGATGAGAAAAAATATGCGGCTATTCCTGAGAATATGTAACTTATAAATCCGAATGAGGTATCTGTAATAATTGAGTTTAGAAGGGTAAATAAAAACAAGATTACAATGCATATTGAAATAACAATCCATGCAAATGGACTGACTATTACTGCACCAAGATTTTCTACCAAACTATTTTCTTTTTTGAAGGGGAAAAAAAATGATCTGATAGTGTATTTTCTTTTGGTTTTAGATGTTAAAAAAAGCAAAACAAAAGCAATTGAAACAGCTAGGGCACCAGTAGCAAAAAAAAGAGAAAAAAGAAGAACTATTAACATAGCCTCTCCTACAATTCAACTTTCAATTTCAGTTCTTTCTTAAGCTCCCTGTATCTGTTTCTTATTGTTACTTCTGTCACATTTGCGACATCAGCAACTTCTTTCTGAGTTTTTCTTTCGCCTTCAAGTGCTGCTGCGATATAAACTGCTGCGGCTGCGACACCAGTAGGCCCTCTCCCAGATACAAGACCTTTTTTCATAGCCTTTTTCAAAATTTGAACTGCTTTTTCTTGAACTTTTCCTGAAAGTTTTAAAGCTGCACAGAATTTGGGAACATAGCTTTTTGGATCTGTTAAAGGAACTTTCAATTTCAATTCTCTTCTAACAAATCTGTAAGCTCTTCCAATTTCTTTTTTCTCAATCCCTGCAACTCTTGCAATTTCATCTAACGTTCTTGGAATGTGCTGCATTCTGCAAACTGCATAAATAACTGCTGCAACCAATGATTCAATTAATCTGCCTCTGCCCAATTCTTTTTGCACACATTTTCTGTACAAAAGAGCAGCTGCTTCCTTGGTTTCATTAGATAAACCTAAATATGACGAAATTCTATCCAATTCTGTCAACGCAATTGCCAAATTTCTTTCCATTGAAGTTGCAATTGAGGCTCTTTTATGCCACTTTCTCATTCTGCTCAATTGAGCGATTTTCTTTTGAGAAATTCTTGCCCCCCTAATATCTCTATCATATTGATCAATTTCAGTGACAAGACCTTTGTTTGGTCTAGTATATTTAGTTGGAGCACCTCCCCTTGCTCTGGATGCCATTTGATCTGAATCAAATGCTCTCCACTCAGGACCCAAATCCTCTATGTTTTCAGTAACGACATAACCGCATTCAGTACAAACTACCTCTCCACGTTCATAATCGCGCGCGAGACTTGTACTTCCACATCTTGGACATTTTTTAACTGACATATTGATCCCTCCAACCCAGAAAAATACATTAAACTGGGAGTTAAATTTATAAAAGTTGTGTTTATCTTTAAAAAGAGAAAAGTTTATAAACATTTCTAAAAAACTGTTGAAAAAGAGTAATCTTTATTTTGATAGTATGGGAATTAAAGAAAAAAGAAAAAGTTATGAAGTATATTTCTGTTTGAGTTTTTTCCAAAGCAGTATATCAGAGAATGAACTCCATAATACAACTACTCCTCCAGACCAAATTGAAACCAAAATACTTGCAACAATAGGACCAAAACAGCATAAACAACAGAATAATCCAACAGATAAAATAAGTGATGCAAAAGCTGATGCCAAACTTATAAAATACCAGAACATAACATAAATAAATACTATCCCAAAATTAGAAAAAACTAATTGTTTGCTTTGTATTAGCGAATCAACTAACCCCCTTCCATTTATTACATACTCATACGGTGCAAACATTATCAAGATTAATATGAGAGAATGAATTATGAAAAAAACAAAAGCCAATAGTAATAAGATAAAAGCAAACGGGCCTAAAAGATTATTGTACTGAGCGATTTGCTGAGGTATGTATTTTGCAGGCAAAATAGAAGTAATAAATGCAACCAATACTAAAAGCACTAAAATTAAAGTTGGTAAAATTACTAAAAGTCTTGCAAACCATATGGGAATAAATTTCTTGATCCCAAAAAATATTTCACTAAACCAGCTAAAATCAATTAATTCAGTACCTTTATCAATAAGTTCATTCTGGGTCCGAAACATAGAAAACTTTGCCCCCCCTTCAACCCAAGACAATATTAAGGAAATAATGAGAATTGCCACAAATATTATTATCAATACGCCCGCAGATAAGGCAAATATTGGCGACACGATACTTGACAAATCACTTATTTGTGCGTTTAAAATATTGTTTGAAAAACTGCCATAAGAAGAATCATTTTGTTGATTTGAACTAGAGGATCCTGAACCTCCATAATTTCCACCAAAGCTTCCCACTAATGAAAACAAAATAGTTATAATTAAAGGAATTGCAAACACTTTCCAGTGTTTTTTTGTTAATTGAAAACCTTGTTCGATACATTGAAAAACAATATCCATATTCTCACCTTTTTTCATAATTTATTCCATATTCTTCACAAAAATTTATAACTGTTTTCCTTTGTTTACTTTTTAATCCCTTCCAGTCAAAAACAACTTTTTCTGTTTTGAAGACTGTTTTTTCGATTCCTTGCACAAAGGTTTCATACTTTAAAGTATCAATTTTATAAGAAGGTAGGATGTGACCAACAAAAAAATCTGGTTCTCCTATTTCAAAACGAGTAAATTTTGGGGAATAATGCGGGCCCCCGACACCAAAACAACCTACCCCTTTGGGCAGTGAAGTTTTTGAAGTATCGATAATTGTTTTAGATAAAATTTGTAAGGCTTGCTCATTTTTCCATTGATTTTCTGAACTCCCTATCTCAATAAATGTTATTGGCACATCATAGGTCGGACCATGGTGGTTGACTTCCATTGTTACTTCCCACCCTAAAGTATTGTTTTTTATTAAATTGTTTAATAACGTTTTTTGTAGTGGATTGTCAGCATAAGGCAAAGTTTCAGGATTCCCTCCCAAATCTGCCGATGTCCAGTTCCCAGGAGTATGTACAGTGAAACAGGGTTTTCCAGATTCGGAACAGTGAGTACTTGGAACGATGATTCGCTCTGCATCAGAGGGGGGTTTTGGGAAATCCAGTACATTGGTATCTGATTCAAGAATTTTGATGTTGTTTGAAATATTTGATAAACTTTGGCAAACTAAATCGCTGACAATATTCTTTGTTGCGTGCACAAGGTAGATCATTTAAACACCATATTTCTCTGTTCTTTGTTTATATATCTTATAAAGCTCATTTACATTTTTATCATTTATTTTTTTTCCAGGGTTTTTATGGGGTAAAAGGGCACCTGAAAAAGTTTTTGGTATGTGCATGAGTTCGTGTATTAAGACTTTTATTTTTTCTTCATAATCCAATTTGTCAAAATGTTCAGACAAAACTTCGATGACATAAAAAGTGTGTATATCTAAAGCCACCTGCCAAACTTTGGGCATACTCCATATCCTGGCATACGCATATGCTTTTGACCCCCATGACCTAACACAGATTATTCTTCCCCCTATAATATGAGGATTACCCAAAATATCTACTATCTCGTTTATCATATTTTGGACATCTTCTGCTTTTTCTATTTCAAACCCCATGCATAAAATAAATTAACTTAAATTTATAAGGATTAAGATTATTATTAGTGTATGGATGATTTTGAAAAAAAAATATTTGTTAGAAAAATATATGATATTGTTAACTCTATAGAAAAGCCAAAACCTGGAAAAAATTTTGTTGAATCTATATACTCGCAAATAAATGATCTTGCTGAAAAACAAGAATTTGAAATAAATGAATATAAAAAATTCGAACTTTTTAAAGTTTATAAAGGAGAAACTCCGATCGCATGTTTTGAAATACAGTTTGGTTCAAAAAAGGATTCTTATAGATCTATTAATATATTATCGCAGGCAGAAGCACTTATTGGGGTATATATAACAAGCTCAAAAAGTAGGGGTCTGCCAATACCACAAATAATTAATTCTTTTTCACATTTTGACAATAAACCAGAGATGTTTATAGCTTATGACATAGAAACAGGGCACCATATGATGACAGGGTTTGATAGTGCACATGAAAAAATGAATTTATATAATAAAATAAATTTGGGATTTGGCCCTAAAAAATTCATAAAAACATATTCAAAAAAACGAAAAAAAATAGTTTATGGGAAAAAACAAAGTTAAAAACTTGTGAGAAATGTTTATATAATTTCTTTTCTATGATTACGAGTATGGAAAAAATAAGAGATGTTTTCAAAATAGGACAAAAATTCAACGTTGATATTGAAAATGTTAACGGTCATGGCGAGGGTATTGCAAAAATAGAGAAGTTTGGGAAACAGTTTTTGGTGTTTGTCCCAGGGGCAGAGATAGGCCATTGTAAAATTGAAATAACTCATATTTACAACACATATTTGTACGGAAAAAAAGTTTAGAGGTGGATTAGATGAATAAAAAAATATTTTTTTGTATTTTGATTTTTGGAACACTTGTATTTCCAACAATAAGTTATGTAAACACATTGAATGGTCTTCCAAGCAATAGAGATAGGGAGGGCCATACCTACGAATTCAGTTGTATTTTGGAAAAAGATGGTGTATTATATGTATGTGATAATTATGAAAGAAGGCTGTATAGTCTAGATTGGAATAAAGATATTTTAACTAGAGAGGAAAGTTGGGGAAGTTTGAATAACTTAAACAAGGTTATTAGAACAGATACTGGCCACTATATTTTAGATTCGGAGTATAGTGATTTAACATTTTTCCAAAAAGGCAGACCTGGCAGTAAAAGTTTTGATGATTCTTGGGGACCGGGATCAGGATGGTTTGTTGATATAGATATAATGGGGAGTAAATTATTGGTTTTGGATAGGGAACGTGCGGTTATTTGGAAATACAATACTCTTAACTATAAGTATGAAAACATTGTATGCAAAAAAGGAGAATGGGATGGATATATAGATGAACCTTTTAGTTTTTATGTTGAGGGAGAAGAAATTTATATAGCTGACAGAAAAAATAACCGAATTCAAGTTGTTGATATAGATTGTAATTTTATAAAATATTACGGCAGAGGACTTGGAGGATTGAACGTTCAGAGACCAAAATTCGTAAATGTTAATGACTACGTGTTTGTTTTGGACAGCCCGCCAACCGCATTTAGAGAAAGAATTGTGGTCTTTGATAAAACAGGATATCCCATTGAAAGCTTTACGGATTTTGGATGTGATAGATACGATAAATTAGGGAATAGACAGCAATCAAAAAACTGTAAAATTGAAGATTCTTTAGGTATGGAAGTGATAAAAGAAGGAGATTATTATTATATTTTTGTCATGGGCGTAGAATATATTGATGTATTTAAATTTAAAGACGATAGGACCCGAGATGACCTATATGATAGGATTTCGGAAGCAGAAAGAACTTTAGATGAAGCAGAAAAATTATTTGGGGAAGCAGAAAAAACATTTGATTACAGTTATTCGCTTGTTAATTTAAAAAATAGGGTCGATTCTGCAAGCGATTCGTATTCTCAAAAAAAATATAATGAAGTTGAAATATATCTAAAAAGTGTTGAGGAATGGATTGAGAATAGCTATCCTTTTGAAATAGAAAAAATTGATCTTCTTATTGTTGAAAGCATCGAAGATATTAGCACAAATATTGCAAATTTAAGAGTGACGCAAGATAAAGAAGATACTCTCGAACTTTTGTTGGAAGCGCACACAGATGCAAATATATCTTATACGGATGGCGCTTTAATAAATGCAATGGAGAATCTTAGAATATGTTATGAATATTTTGATGAACTTAATATAACAATAAAAAAATATTCAGATATGAATCAAACAAATTCCGAGATTTTGGAAAAAATTGAAAAAACAAACCAAACAATACAGTTATATGAAAATAAAAACAATGAATATTCCTTGGGTTTGATTTTTACATCGGAAAAGAATTATTTGGATATTGCATATGAGTATTATCTTTCAAATGATGATGAGTTGGCTGAAAAAACACTTGATCAAATAAATGAATTGCTGGATGTTAAAAAAATAACTATAGAAGAATATACGGAAAAAGTTAATGATTCCACCTATGTTATTGATGACAACTACAATAAATTTGAAGTTTTGAAAAATTCTCATGATATTGATTTTGATGATGAAGAGTTGATGTTCCAGGAAGCATACGGTTTAGTGAAAACATATCCTGAGATGGCTGCCAACATGTCTACAGAAGCATATGAATCTGCTGAACAAAAAACAAAAACTCCCTGTTTTTGTGGATTGCCCTTGGTAATATTATTTGGATGTGTTTTGTTGGTGAGCAGGTATGAGTAAAGCTGAAGAAAATTTGGAAGGGGAAGAAGAAGGCGAGGATCTCATAAGAGAAAAATACGCAGAAACAGAAGCTAGAATTGATGATATTTCTTTTGATCTTTACCAAATCAAAAAAATTGTGAAAATGGGTTTTGGAAGTGTGGGCATATTGTTATCTTTGATAAACATTGTTTTGGCATTAGTTATCTTTTTTACTCTGCCTCCAAGTTTAACAGCTTTGGAAACAGATATTGTAGATTCTTTTAATTCTGTATCTCAAGAGCTTGTTGGTGTTGAAGAAGGATGTGATTCTGCAGCAAACAGTGCAGGAGATTTGGCAGATGTGATTGATAATGTGAATGCACTCGCGAATATAGGACAAACACTCGGCATTAACATTTCGCCCGCTAGTACAGATAACATAAGAAATACACAATTGAAAATTAGAGATATTAAAAACGGGATCACACCTTTAAAAAATAATATAGATGATACAACAAACAGTATAAAATCAGTTTTTGGAAATTTAAAACTTTTTATAACTTTAATCTGTGTAGTCATAATTCTTAGTTCTATAATTCTTTTGGGCATTTCGATTAATTCACTTTTATAAAGCTCCCTTTTTTTATTTTGTTTTTCTTGCACCACCCTATTGGGGCTTCAATCAAATACTTGGCAGGAGCGGTGTTCTCTACCCAAAAAGTAAAAGGTTTTACACTAAAAATATCAACGACTTTGGATTTAGAATTTAAATAAACTGCTTCAAATTCTTTGAAAACAAAAAAAGAATGTATGGGAGTTTTTCCTTCATTTTCAAAAATGAAAAAAATGTGAATAATTTTTTTTCTGAACATCAACCCCCTGGCCCTTGAAAACATATTATCGGCGACTTCAAAAATATCATTAAAAATTTTTATTGTCATTTCCCAAACCTTCTTTTTCTTTTATGATACTCTTCTATGGCATCCAAAAAATCTTTTTCATTGAAATCGGGCCATAATTTTTCTGAGAAATAAAGTTCACTGTAAACAGTTTGCCAAGGCATTAAACCACTTATACGTATTTCTCCGGAAGTGCGTATTATTAAATCGGGATCGGGCAAGTTTTTGGTGTATAGATAATTTCCAAAAGTTTTTTCATCTATATTCTTCAACCCTTTTTCTAAAATTGAGTTTACTGCATGTAACATTTCTTTCCTGCCTCCATAAGCAGTAAATAAATTAAGTATTTTACCTTCATCATATTTTGAAGATTTCTTTTCAACGTCATAAATAAGTTTTTGCAGTTTTGGGGGCAGAGTTTGTATTTCGCCTATAAAATTAACTTTGACTTTGTGTTTATCAACATATTTATCTTTTAGGTGTTTAATGATTTCTGTTTCAAAATATTTGAACAATCCTTTTATTTCATCTTCTGAACGATTTAAATTTTCAGTAGAGAGTATCCAAAGACTGAGAATATCAACATTTGCTTTTTTCGCCCATTTCAAAGCATCTTTTAGTTTTTTTATCCCGACTGAATGACCTTTTAAGGGAGGTAAATTTTTTTGTTTTGCCCATCTTCTATTCCCGTCAGGTATAATTGCTACATGAAAAGGTTTCATTTTATCACCATATCCCCCAACTACAATATAAAATCTATTAAATTGTGTATATTTAAAAACCTCGTGTCCTCCATGTCGCCTTTTTCTGCGAGAAATTTGTTCATCTTGAAAGTTTCAAAAACACTGCCTGCCAAAGGATACAGAGAATCTGGAATAAAATTAATTGTTCTGTTTATAAGTCGCATCGTACTAAAATTTAATCCTTGTTTTTTTCTCCACATATCCTCATAATATTCCGGCGTGTTATTATTTAGGATAGTATGGGTTAGAATATTTGATGCAATCAGTGAATGAAAAAGTCCTCCCCCTGTTGTAGGTTTAACATGACCTGCGGCGTCACCTACTAGAAATATTTGTGTATTGTTATCTGTTTTAGCAAATTTTTTTCTTGGGCCCAAAGGAATTATATGGTAAGTAGGGGAATTGGTATATTTGAGATTTAGTCTTTTTAAAAGTTTTTTGAGTTCTTTAGAAGGGTTTTTTTCTGTCGCTATCCCAACTTCAAGTTTATCTTTTTTTGGAAAGGACCAACCAAAAAGACCTTTACAATCCAAAAATAAATTTACGGAATCGTCATAATCCTCGGGCATGTCTAAAAAAATCTGACCAGTTTTGAATATGTGAGTAAATCTAGGAAAATTAAAAGTTTGGGCTACAGTTGAAACAGGTCCATCAGCACCTATTATATAGGGATTAGCTTGCTTTGAAAAATGGATCACATCTTGGGGAGTTATGTTTTTATGAATCAATTTACCTCCTGAGGATATAAATTTTTCAACAAGCAGACGATCCAGTTCGTGTCTGTCTATAACATAAGCATGTTGTTTGGGGGTTATTTCAACTTTTTTGTTTCCAAACCAAACGTTCAAACGAGTTTGGGTTTTTATATGTTTTAAAGGAACTATCTTCTGAAATTCTTTGAGTGCTTTTTCAGAAAGTATCCCGGAACATTTTGCGTGTTTCCATGCGTTTTCTCCAAACCTATCATAAACTACTGCATTATGACCTTCTTTAAGTAGATTTAAACCAGTTATAATCCCTGCAGGGCCTGCCCCTATTATTGCCATAACCATCTACCCCTAACCTTTACATCAAAGGTTTTCCTCCGAACCATTTCCTTATTTTTCTAAAAACAGATGTTGTTCCGTGCACAAAAAAAGTTGTTTGCTTCCCATAGATATTTGAATTTTTGGATTTTATGGTCTTGATAAATTGTTTTGGGTCTTCGATATCAAAATCTTCTGCAGTTTGGATAAAAGCCGCACCTATCTCAAATGGAAAATGTGCATCACTTCCTGCAGTTGCAGATATCTTATGTTTTTTTGAGAATTCTGAAGCACGTTGGTTTGCTTTTTTATCTGCTCTAGAGTTGAAAACCTCTATTAAATCGCATTTTTTCATTGTTGTTTCATCTTCTGTCCCTATACTTTTTCTAAATTTCTTTTTTATGAAAGGATATGTTTTAGTGTCAAAAGGATGTGGTGCGCAGGCAATTGCACCTTGTTCTTGTATTTTATCTAAGGCTTCAGCAAAAGAAAGATGATTTGGAACTGGATCATTAGTATAATACGCAATTAAATGACCCTGTTGGGTATAGATCTCAATTCCGGGTATAAACTGCACTTTCATTTTATGTAAGACCTCATGTGCCCTGCTGTTCCCATGGTCGCAAATCCCTGGTGTTATTTTCTTCTTCTTGCATTCTGAAACAAGTGATTTTAGAGATATTTGAGAATCTATTGAATATTCAGTATGAATGTGAAGATCTAAATTCATAATATAAATTTGGAGCCGATAAATTTAAAATGAAACGCCTCTATAATAAAAATATGAAAGTCTGCTTATATCAAGAAGGATTAGAAAGTATGAAGATGATAACTCAAAGTGGCATAACAAGTGCTTTTAATCATTTGAAAAAGGCGTTGAATAAAGCAAACATAGAACATACAACAAATATTAATGATGATTTCGATATATTGCATATTAATTTTGGGATAGGCCCTGCCTCATTAACCTTTGCAAATTATTATAGGAGAAAGGGTAAAAAAGTTATAATACATGCGCATACAACTGCAGAGGATTTTGCCAATAGTTTTGTTATGAGTAATAAAATTGGACCTGTTTTGAAGGGGACCCTCAGAATGTTTTATTCTCAGGGAGATCTTGTTTTTTGTCCGTCAAATTATACAAAAAGAATATTGTTGAAATATAGATTAAAACCTCCCATAATACCTGTAAGCAATGGGGTAGAAACAGAAAAATTCATAAAAAACAGTGTTAAAGGCCAATTGTATAAAGAAGAAGAGGGAATTGAAAGAGAGCTTATTTTTTCAGTAGGCCAAGTTTTCAAAAGAAAAGGTGTTTTTGATTTTTGTAATGTGGCAGAGAGTATGCCCCATTTTGACTTTAGATGGTTTGGCAGAGTGTATGATCAATTCTTAGTTGACAATAAAGAATTCAGACAATACTTAATGAATCCGCCTTTCAATCTTAGATTTTCGGGTTTTGTTCCAGATATAATAGCAGCATATTCTGCAGGCGATACTTTTTTCTTTCCTTCATACGAAGAAAACCAAGGAATTGTTATTCTAGAAGCTGCCAGTATGGGCATACCCATAGTTGTTAGAGATATTCCCGTATATAGCGACTGGTTGTTTCACGAAGAAAACTGTCTTAAAGGAAAAAACAATAAAGAGTTTATAAGTTTGCTTAACCGAGTCAATGAAGATAAAAACTTAAGAAAGAAAATTATAGATAACGGCAAGGTTTTGGCTGAAAAACATGATTTGAGCAACATTGGAAAGCGGCTTAAAAAAATATATGAATGTGCATACAACAACCAGATGGATGAAATACTGGAAGATGAAAATTTCATGTCTGACAGTGCATTATTCTAATTATTTTTTTTAAGAGTTTTTTTTGCTGGTTCTTTTTCTTGTTTTCTATTGAAAAGAGAAACCTCCCCCCCAGATTTTCCAAACACGAAATAAACAATCAACCCTACTATAATTAATGTCGTCAAACCAACAGCAACTAAAGTTATATCTAATTCGTTTGATTTTTCTCTTGACAATTCATCAGATAATGCTTCGGCTGCAGCCATGCCAGTGTATGTATAAAGCAAAGCATTACCATAATCTCCCTTAGATAAATAATCACTGCCCTGGTCTAAAACATTTTGTATTTTTGTTAAATCAGAGGAATATTGGGCTTCCAAACCTTTTTCAGCAACAAACTCTTCACAGATTTTCAATCGCTGCGTACCCGAAGTCAGATATACTTCAGCTTGTGATTCCATATTCTGGATTGTTTTATTTAAAGTATCTTTTTGTTGATAAAAGAGATTTTTTGTATTTTGACCTGTCGCCCACTCTGTTTTAAGTTTGGCTATGTCATTTTCATACTTATCTAGTTTAGTTACAAGTGTTTGGGATTTGGTGATATACGGTTCTAATTTGGAGGGTGTTATTGGAAATGAATATAAAGGACTGCCTCCAACAGTCTTTTTTGTGTGTATATCATTATGCCACTGTTTATATTTACCCATCAAAACTGTAGTATCTAAAACATCTTGCTTGAATTGGGCTATTTCTGTTAAAAAATCTTCAGATTGAGAAGATTTTATTTGATTTAAAAGTAAATTAAGATCATTTATTTTTTCTTTTAGATTAGATAAATTTTCCATTGAAAAATGACCTCTTAATTCTCTTTCTAAAAGGTGTATCTGTTCAATTAATTCTTCAACATTTGGATCATAGATTTCCATACTATAATAATCTGTTTTAAGTGTCTCAAATTCCAGCAATAACTCTTTCATTATATCTGATAAATATTGGTTATAATCAATATCCATCAAACTTTTTGCCTGTCTTAAAAGATCTGCCGCGGTTTTATAATCCCCTGACTCATACGCTTGTTTTGCTTGTTCCAATAAATCCTTAACTTTTTGTATTTGATCCAAATCCTCAAAACCGTGCTCCACAATTTCTTCATTAAATTCTTCAAAATCTTTTAATTTTTGGGCAGTTTCTTCAATTTCATCATCATAAATCTGTTTGGATTGTTTTTGTTTGGATGCATGTTCTTCAATCTCATATTTCAGATCCAATAACAAAGGAAGGGCTTCTTTGTGTTTGTTTTGATTAATTAGAGAATCTATATTAGACAATGTTTGTTTGTGAGTGGTTGTGCCGTATGCATTAACTATATAACCTACACTTTCTCTTAAAGATAAAACATATTCAACTAAATTATTTATGGTGTAGCTGACGTGATAGGTGTAAGTTGAGCTAGGATTTATAGAATCCACATTAAAGGAATACATTGTTCCCTCTGTTGTTTGTGAAGTTGTTGTTGTTAAAGATTTTCCTAGGTTGTCAGTAACTGCAAAATTTGAAATTGATCCCGCTTCTGCATCTGTAACAACAATCTTGGTTTTAGAAAAAACAAATGTTGCATCCGAAACAATTAAATCATATTTTATAGAGGGATTTACTACACTATCGCTTATGACTTTGTTTCTTATATCTGTCTCAATAGGGGAGGCGAACTCAATATTAAAACTCAATTGGTTGGGAGTTTTTTTGATTAGGTTTAGCTGAAATAAAGCCTCTGACTCGCTCCCAGAACCAATTAATTCGCTGAGTGTTTCAACTGAATTGAAACGTGCGCTGTTGATTAATGATGTTTCAGGTATAGAAATATATATTTTTGCTCCGTCAAGAGGAGCTTCAGAAGATTCAATTTTTAGATTGATATTTCCTTTGCCCGAGGAAGCAGAGATATAATCAAAATCAATAGTTTTTGATATTGTCCAAACCATAAGTTCACAACGGTTTGCAGTCAACGTGAAACTGTCGAAAGCGTTAACGTATTTCATTTTGATTTCGAGTCTATTCTGGTTCTTTCTGATATATTCTATAGAAGAAGAAATATTATCAAAATCATAACTTAAAATATCAAGATCTCTGTCAATGAAAAAAATAACATTCCTGCCCTCAATATTTGTAGGGTTGTTGATTTTTAGTTCGACACTTGTACATGTTTTTTTATCTAAAACAGGTGATTCCCCAAACACATAAACAGTTGAGGTCTCCCCCATAGATTCGGACAAAGCTTGTTTTTTGGCAGTTTCCCATTCCAATTCAATTGAATTCATTTCAGATTCAATATTTTTCATGTTACAATACACTACATTATAATCAAAATCATTTCCATTAAAATATTTGTCTAAATTATTTTTTGAATTTTGAAACGATAGAGGTAAATGATTTAAAATTCGGGGATTTGTGAAATTTGTTTGAAACATTGTATATCTTTCTATAAGATGCAAATTTGCCTCGCCCTCTGCGATATCTAGTTCGTTTATTTTCAGGGCTATTTTATCTTGAATATTAAAACAATCTAAAAATGTAATATCCTTATCAGGATCAACACACTCTGCATATATGTTATAATAACCCGTATGGATGCTCGTTATATTTGTTAAAACTCCATCTGTTTTGGCGCAATCAATTTTGGTTTTGTACAAACCTAAAAGATAATTTATCTCAATGACATCATCATCCGAAAGAGAATTATCATAATAATTGCTTGCAACTACTGCAAGATTATATGCGCTCTCTAGTTTTACAAATTTATCCCCATAAGAATCTGAGGGAGTTATAGAGTCATAAACATCACTTGCTTCCTGGCATTTTTCATTTCCTCTCCGAGACATATAATAAAAATCTGCATTTGATTTTTTGTTCTGGCATTCTTTTATTTTATTTGAAACAAAAGTATCAAAAAGATTTAAATCAGCTTGTGCCCGAGTGTTTAGTTTGTTTATTTGGTTTTGGATATCTCTACAGTTTAAAATTGCAGAATTATAATTTTTATATCTTAAAGAATAATAACTCGGTTGTGCCATTGAAGTTGAAGAGGCAATGGCTGCTTTATCAGTCATATTTGAATAAGCTTCATTAACTTCTTCAATTTCGCCGTTATAATCATAAATTTCATTATCAGGATATTTTAATATGCCACTGTTAACGTAATAAAATATATTTATTTTATCTAAATTTTGTTTTTCCAGTTGCTCTTTTTTAGTTTTTGTTGTGGATTCGCAGGTTTGATAATTTGTTTCTAGATGTTTGTCCAATAAAAACATTTCATTTTCAGTATCTGCCAATTCCTTGTAAATTTTTATTTCTCTAACCAAAAGACCGTTGTCTGAAACTAGATTATATAGGATTACTCTAGAAAAAACTAAAGGATACATTTTTGCAACATCGCTTTTTTTTACATCCCCCATAAAATCTAAAACATTGAAATAATAATCATAAATAATATGCCCGACAGCAGGACGCTCTGTTAAAGTAGCGGGTGTGCACATTGATGAGGCATAAAAATATTGGGAGGAATAATAAACGTTATTGTATTGTATGTTTGAAAGAGAATGTGAGTTGCATTCAGGGGACGTGGACATTGAATAAAGCTCTCTGACATTTTGTTTATATTTTTCTTGCAATGTTGAGTTATATTCCCCATCCAGTATTCCTTTATCTGCTAAATCACTTGCTTTTCTGGAATTTAAAAGATGTAGGGAATTGTATGATGAAACTAGTTTGGAGATTGTGTCTGCATTAGAAGTATAGGCTTCATCATAATAACCGTTCATTTTATCTAAAAAAAGACTGGTAAAAATTTCAGAGGATAAATCTGAAGATATTATTGTACCATATTCTAGACCGCCCAGACAATCAAAAGAAGCTTTCACTCTTCCAGAAGAAGTATCCGAAGATATGCTGAATGCATTCAAATTGTTTGACTCGAACGCTTCCATACAACCTTCTAACTCTTGAGTATCTATAAAATAATAAAATTTGTTTGCTTCGAGACAAGAATCATAATAGGGACTGGCAGCACATAAATTAGGAAAGATTGATTTGTAATCATTTTTGAATTTTGCATAATTTTCATAAGCATTATCATACTCTTTAGAACTATCACGTATATTTTCTAAAACATTTTGAAAATTGGTTTCTTCGTAATGAGAGTGAGAATATAATAATTCATCAGAATATTTTATTTTATCTAAACTTAGTCCGCTCATTTTTAGAATAAGGTACCTATTTGCTGGACCCTTCACAAGCCACATGGAATCCCAACATCTTGAATTTGAACTAGAAGTATCTATCCCGATATATCTATCAGAACACTCCTCATAAAACGTTTCGCTCGGTTCTACGCCAATAATAACTGTTGACAAAAACAATAATAAAAAAATTGAGTTTTTTAACTTCATATAATCGCCCTCTTGTATGCTTTTTAGTAAGTAAGGTTTATTTATAAAAATATCGCAATGTTATAATTAATATGAAAAAACTTTCTCCAAAAATATTAGTAAAATGGGGAATTCTCCCTTTTATATTTGCGACCGCTTTCTTCAGTGTTTTGATTAGTGCAATATATTACGCAGGCAGCACAGGAAGTTTGACCATTATAAATCAAGACATGATTGCCCCAGTTTTTTGGTTGTATGTAATAAGTATTGTGAGTATTGTTGCTGCAGTTGTAATAAGATACACGGGTTATAGTTATGAAATCACAGATAAATATTTTCTTGTTTCCAAAGGAGTAATTCATAAACATAAAATTACTATTCCCTACATAAACGTTCAAGATATTAAAAAAGAAAAAGATTTTTTAGATATTGTTTGTGGAACCTGTACTATAACAGTTGAAACAGCAGGGGGGAATGTTGCCACAAATTTTTCAATCCCTGGCATAGATTCTTCCTCAAAACTTGAAGAACAGATTCTCCAATATAAAAACAAAGAACTGAAAGAAGAAGAGGATGAAAAAATTGATGAATTAACGGAAATTGGGAAGGTTGTAATAATGTTGAGTGAACAGATATATCAAATGAAAATTGAACTAAATAGGTTTTTTGAAGAATATAGAAAAGACAGAGACAAATTAGATGAATGTATAACAGGACCTAAAGTTGTTGTAAGAAAAAAAGGTAGAAAAAAATGATTCTTGGTGATTTGCATTTTCATTCAAAGTATTCTAGAGCAACTTCACCTAGAAATGAAATCGAAATTTTATCAAAGTGGGCAAAATATAAAGGAATTCATCTTTTAGGAACAACTGATTTTACTCACCCAAAATGGTTCAGTGAATTGAAACAAAAACTAAACCCTTGGGAAAAAGACAATAAAGGAGCTATATATGATTATAATGGAATTAAGTATGTTTTAACAAGTGAACTTTCTACAATATATAAACAAGATAACAAAACAAGAAAAGTGCATAATGTTATTATTGCTCCGGATTTGGAAGTAGTTGAACAAATTAATGATGCTTTAGGAAAAAGATTTAACATTTCTTACGATGGCAGACCAATTTTAGGGTTGCCTTCACCAGAACTAGTGGAAATTGTTACATATTTTTCAAAAAATGTTGAAGTTATACCTGCTCATATCTGGACACCTTGGTTTGGGGTGTTTGGGTCAAAATCAGGGTTCGATTCGCTTGAAGAAGCATATCAGGAGCAAGTTCATAAAATCCATGCTTTGGAAACAGGTTTGTCTAGTGATTTGGAAATGAATTGGAGATTGAGTGCGTTGGATAAATACACTTTTATTTCCTGTAGCGATGCACATTCTCCTGAAAACTTGGGGAGAGAATTGACGGTTTTTGAGGGGGAATTGGAAAAATTTGGCTACGAAAAAATGTTATCAGGTATAATAAATAAAAAAGTTGGCACAGTTGAATTTTATCCCCAAGAAGGAAAATATCATTGGGATGGCCATAGAAATTGTAATGTTTCTTTATCGCCTAGTGAAAGTAAGAAAATGAAAAATATCTGTCCTGTTTGCAAAAAACCATTGACATTAGGTGTTGAGCATAGGGTTGAAGAACTGGCCGATAGGCCTGAAGGATTTGTTCCAAAAGATGCTCAAAAAACAGAGCATTTGATTCCCTTAAAAGAAATAATTGCAAAGGTTTTGAACAGTCCAGCAACATCAAAAAAAGTGGCAGAAGAATATATGAGAATCGTGAGAAACTATGAAACTGAATGGGGTGCATTGCATACAAAAGACATAAGCAAAATGCCTCCTTTGATCGGGGCTGCAGTTTTGAAAGTGCGGAAAGGAGATGTTTCAGTTAAGCCTGGTTATGATGGAGTTTATGGGGTTGTTAAGGTGGATGTTGAAAATGTTTTAAAAGAAGAAAAAATAAAACACCCGCAGAAAACACTCACTGAATTTTAATATACTTTATGGGTTTGAAACCAATAAAACGGGCAATGAAAAGAAATGGGAATTTCTTAATCCAAGTGTTATAAATGGTAACACTGTCATTGTAAAAAGAACGACTTTCAGCTATTTCCGTTTCAATTCTATCCAATTGTTCCTGCAGCAATAAGTAGTTTTTATTGGCTTTTAGTTCTGGATATTTTTCCAAAACAGCCAGTAAAGTTTTAACTTTGTTTTTGGATGATTCAGATTCAAGTTTATGAATAAAATCATCTGAGCTTATAAAAGTTCTCAATTTTGTTATTTCTGTTAAAAGAGAACTTTCGTATTTGGTTGATTTTTTAACAACTTTTACAAGATTTGGGATAAGAACTGAACGTTTTTCCAATAAAACATCAATATTGGCTCTTGCGCGATCAACATTTCTTCTTAAAAGTACAATACCATTGTAAAGTGCAATTGACCTAACCCAAGAAAGCCAACCTATAAAAATGAAATATATAAACATTGCAAGCAGTATTGAAATTAGTGGGTTGATTTTTAGACCATGTAAAACTAAAAATACAAAAAAAGGAACTCCAAATACCCCACAAAATACCCCAAAAGTAGTTGATGAAGTAACATGGCTCAAAACTTTTTTCTCATTTGATTCAGCTAAATAAAAAGTATCTTTTTTGTTGTTTGTAATCATTAGTCTGGCATCGTTATCAGGGTTTTCTATTGCTTTACCGATAACATAAACATCCTGATTTATATCAATTACATATTCAGTAAAACGTAACTTATACCCTTTGTTTGCATAATTACGAAGAACTGGATTTTGGTCAATAAATTTATCTATATGTTTTGGAAATTTTTTCTTTTCTTCAGAAAAGAAAATATTTGAAAAACTGACCCTCTGAAACGATTTGTCAAGATCTTTTGATATCCCGACAAATTCTGGAAGAAGCCTTGTGTTACCCGGCAACGGAAACACCAAAATCCTGCCAGTTCTATCATTTACGTAAAAACAATCTGCGTACTCTGAAAGGGTAAACGCCCAACGCGAAGATTTGCCTGCTCGGATATATCTTTCAACTAAAAGAAAATAATACGCACATTTTTTGTGGGAGATGGGGGATACTGTCAATCCAGCAGATTCTGCCTTACCCGAGATTTCTACCACCCCTGGGGTCGCAGCTATTACTTTGGTTGTTGGCGTGTATTTAATTTTATCTGAGAGTTGGTATAATCTAAGTGATTTTAGATACAGCCACAAAGCGATTGCCATTAAGAAAACAAAAAGAATTGGGCTATTGTTTTGTTCAGTTTCGCCACTCATTAGATATATGGTTCAAATAAAGTTTAATAACTTATGGGGTAAAAGAAAACTATGAAAATTCTTAAAGGAGGCCCATATTCATCAGTTTGCTACGCATTGGAAAGCGAAAAGGGCATTCTGTTAATAGACACGGGAGACGGGTCTGTAAAGTTTGATTTTGAGCCTGCTTTGGCCATTTTAACACATAACCACTCTGACCATACAAAAGGAGTGAAAGATAACTGGGAAAACGTTTATCTTCATCCAAATGATTTCAAAAAAAACGAGTATTCTTTTATCCCAAAAAAAATTAAGAAATTGGATTTCGAAAACATAAAATGGGGGAACTGGAATTTGGATATTTTGCACACTCCAGGCCATACTCCTGGAAGCATCTGCTTGTATGATAAAAACAAGAAAGTCTTATTTTCCGGGGACACAATTTTTAATGGTGGAGGAGTCGGCAGAACAGATTTGGGAGGAAACCCAATCCAAATGAAACAAAGTCTAAGTCTTCTTAAAAAATTAAAAATAGAAAAACTCTTTCCAGGTCATGAATATTGATAAATTATTCAAAAAAATATTAAAATCAATCACTTGATAATTAAAAAATATAAAAAAATAAAAAAAAGAGAGAATTAACCACTCTTTTCAACAGCTATTACTGCATTTGCATACCTGCAATCGATACCTACTTGGTCATCGCCCTGCAAAGTGTATGCAATCCAAACTTTTCCTGTGTAGGTTCCACCCACAGTCACAGTATCCGCATTTGGACACGTTAAGCTGCCGCCGGAAATTTCATCAAAAGATTTGTATTGTCCTTGGGACATAGTTATTAACGGTGCTGCACTACAAGGATCTACACCTAATATACTTGAATCCGAACCTCTATCATCTGTGCATGCAATAGCATGTATTGTTACTTGCTGATGAGGGCCATTCCCAAGTCTGCCTTTTAAATCAGAACCCATTATTGCAGGCATTGGATCATGGCAAATAAAACCTGCCGTACTGAAATCACACGCTCTTGGCGTTTGAATATTTAATATCAAGCCAATGAATATTGCCATGACCACGATTATAATTAACAAAGCCCAACCGTATGTCATTAAATATTCCATGGCTGCCTGACCTTTTCTTGCCACATTTATCACCTCATAATCATTACGTTTGAATTTATAACCTAGATAAAGTTTATAAAGGTTGCTACGACGGAGGGCGCACAGCCTGTCGGGGCGGCAAGAAAAAAGGAAAAGAAACCGGAGACTAGCTCACTTTCTTTATATTTATTGTAGCATGCATGTAGCGGCAATTAACAGCTATAATCTCATCTTCAGGGAATTTGTAGGCCATGACCATCTTGCCCTTGTAATTCCCGCCAATGGGGGTGTTATCAGAGTTCGGGCAAACAACTTCGGAATTGCTCAGGCTTTCAAATGTGCCGTATTCAGAATCCGAAAGTGTAGTAGATTCCCCATTGCATGACACCATTGGGTCTGCAGAAAGATCATCTGTGCACCCGATTTGATAAACCATTACTGGTTGTTGCATTCCATTGCCAATTCTCCCCTCCAGCTTATTTCCATTAATAACGGGTATAGGATCATTGCAAATAAAACCTTGTGAGCTGGGGTCGCACATTTCAGGGGCTTGTGTGTTCATTAAAAGAGCTATAAAGATAGGGAGCCCGACAAAAACAGCCACGGACAGCAAGGCAAGTAATACAAACACCCCAACTAAAACCAAAATCCAGTTTTTCTTTAAATTTTCTATACTAAGTTCCATATGAATCACCAAATTATAATATTAACACCAACGATTATAAATATTTACGGAGAGATATTTTCTGTGATAGGGACTATTATTTCTACAGAGGATTCTCCAAATACGAATAGATTTAAGTTTGTTGTAAAAAAAGAAGTTAAAAAAAATTCATATGTTAAAATAAATAATATTATTGGGTTTGTAGATGAACTTGAATCCTCCAATCCTTATTATCAATCTGCAGATTCCGTGGCTTATTATGAAAAAGAACAACCTCTTTCAAAAATTTACCCCACTGAACAATCAGAATTTTTGGTTGCTAGCTGTCAAATCTTCGGGGAACTGGAGGGGGGGAGACTTCAAAGGATTTCGCAGCCCCCAAAACCCGGTCAAAATGTTGAACTGGCAGATCCAAAATCTATTTCAAAAGTATTGGGATTAAAAGAAAATGGATTGTGGTTGGGAGACTTGGAAGCACATGATATGGAGATAGAGATAGATTCCAATAAATTGTTGAAAAAACATTTGGCCATTTTGGCAATTTCAGGTGCAGGAAAGTCTTATTTTGTATCAGTAATTTTAGAAGAACTTATGAAAAAAAACCTGATGCTGCCTATTGTTCTGGTAGATGTTCATGGGGAATATGTTTCATTATTTGAAGAACTTCCAGATGGAATACAAAAAAAAATAAATATAATATCAGATGTTAAAATCGGTTTTAAAAATGTGGGTCCTTCCACTCTTGTTCAATGGCTTCCTTTATCAAGGACACAAACGAGAGATATAACGACTGAGTTGTATAAAATAGAAAAAGAAGTAAAGGGTGCTTATGACATTGATGATGTGATTGAAAGAGTTGAAAAAAGCGATGCAAGAACAGCCACAAAAAACAGCCTAACCAAATGGCTTTCATACTTGAAGCATTATGGTATTTTTGGAAAGGTGGATAGCATAACTGTTGATGAGTTGGTTAGACCAAACCAATTATCCATAATCAATTTAAAAGAAATTGACAACAATACAATAAAACAAATTATTGTTTCACATTTTGCGAATTTAATGTTTAATAAACGAAAAAACAATAAGATACCTCCTTTTGTTTTGATTGTGGAAGAAGCCCATAATTTTGCAAATCAATCTTCAAAAGATAAAAATATTAGTAAACACGTACTTGAAACAATTGCGAGAGAGGGGAGGAAATTTGGGGCTTCTTTAACTGTTATTTCCCAAAGGCCTGTCCAATTAGACACAACAATCTTATCTCAGTGCAATACACATGCAATCTTAAGGGTGACAAATCCGAATGATATAAAACATATACAAGAAAGTTCTGAGGGTTTTACGAATCAAATCGCAAAAGATCTGCCTGGCTTGTGTGTGGGCGAAGTTTTTTTGACAGGAGAGGCAGTTAATAAACCACTTTTGTTTAAAGTTAGAAGAAGAAAATTAAGAACTGTGAAAGAAGATAAAACAATGGATGAAATGTTAAAAGAATGGGGTGATGGCGTTGAAAAAGAAAAAACAAATAAAATCGAAGCCTTTATCTGATTATATTTTCCCAGAACATAAAAAAATGCCCGAGAATGAATTTAGAATTGACTGTTTTAATAGGTGTGTTATATATACAGTTAATAGGAGTAAACGACCACAGCAGTTTTCACAACCAAAAGTAGTTAAATCAACAAAACCTGCAGACTGTGTTTTTTGTCAAGGAAATGAATCAAAAACTCCAAAAGAAATTTGCAGATATGAAGAAAGAGGAAAATGGCAAATAAGAGTCATACCTAATAAATTTTATGGTGTGCACCCAGCATATGAAAAAGCATACGGCAGGCATGAGGTCATTATCGAAACCCCCGAACATTTCAAAACTTTTTCGGAAATAACTCCAAAACAAACAGTTAAGTTATTTGAAATTTTTCAAGAAAGATACGCTGCACACATGGCAGATAAAAAAGTAAAAAGTGTTATGATTTTTAAAAATGAAGGTCCTTTAGGGGGAGCTTCATTAGAACATACTCATTGGCAATTAGTTTCAAGCGATATCTTATACCCTGAAAATGATAAATACGTTGAATATTTTAAGAACTATCCTGAAGAGCAGTTGAAAAGATGGCTTGATTCGGAAAAAGAAAGGTTTTTTTATAAAAACAAAAATGTTGTTGTGTTTTGCCCTTATGTTTCAAAGTTTAATTTTGAAGTGTGGGTTGTTCCAAAAAAACTTTCAATCGATTTTGAAAAAATGACAAAAGAAGAAATTAAGGATTTTGCTATGGCAACGCACAAAGCTATTGGGGCAATTGATAAAATGCTGAATTTCCCCAGTTATAATATAGTGCTATTTCCTTCTGAAAAAGGAGAGAACCTACAAACACATATACAAATATATCCGAGAATATCAAATTGGGCAGGATTTGAATATGGGACAAACTGCGCTTTTAATTCTGTTTTACCTGAAGTAGCCTCTCAAGAACTTAAAAAAAATATTAAGCGCTAATTTTTCTTTTTTTGGCCTCTATTTCATTTATTTTCATTTTTCTGTAATCTAGAGAATAAACAGTTTCAGTTATTTTTAATGCTTCGTTATAACAATCAACTGCCAATTTTGGGTTGTTGACTTCTAAAGCTTTTAAAGCCAAATTTTCCCATACATTAATTCGGGGTATTTTACGGATTTCATTTGAATCGAGAAGATCTGCAACGTAACGGAATCTAAATTCTCCAAATTGGGCATAAACCCATGCTGCTTCTGCTAAATAAAATAACTTTTCTTCATTGGAACCGGAACGGTTTGCAGCCATTTGAAAAGCAACAGATGCATCTATTTGGTCTATATATAGGGCCTTATGAGGTAAATTGTGTTTAATTGAAAAAAGATACATGCTGTTAATGAGTTTGCCTTTTTGGTAATATCCTTCTGGATGGTTTGAAGAAGTGGAATAAATTTTTTCTCCCGCAAACCTAAGAAAATCTATAAAATCATCTTTCATATGTGAGTTGTTTGTAGATTCATAAGCTTCCATAAAAAGAAATGTTAAGGCAGTATCGAAAAGAATATCTGTTTTTTGGTTTTTTCCGAAGAATGTTTTTTCATTTATGATTTTTTTAAAATCAGGAATGTTATCGATTAAAATTTGATTAAACCGATCAGTTTCTGATGGAAATTTGATTATCGCATTTTTATAAATATCTATTGCTTCTCCCATATCTTTGCCGTTTTTTGCTGCTTTTTGTAAACTTTTATTGAGCTCGTCTGAAACTTTGCTTACACTCCAAGAGACATTAAAAATTCCTGTTTTAAAATAAGCTTTTAAAGCGCCAGGATTTCTTGCCACATCTTTCCAATCCTCTAAGATATGTTTGGAATAATTATATTCTTCTGAATTATGAACCATATTCACACCTAGTAAGTATATCTAATAGATATTTATATAATTTACTGCATCAAATCTTCTAATACTTTTCTTGCTTTCTTGAAACATTCATCTGCTTTTTTTGAATATTCCGAAGAATTTTCAAGTATTCCCAAATCCTTGTAAAAAACTGCGGCTGAATGAAGTATATCTTTTCTTTCTAAAAATGCTAAAGTTGTGTCTTGACTCTTTTGCTCGCATAAAGCACAGTAAAATAAAATTAATTTTTTGTGTTTTTTCAATATTTTTTGGTAATTTTCATATCCTGATCCATCTTCGAATTTGCAGTTAGTTTTTCCAAAAACATAATCGCTTAATTCGTTGAAAGTTGAGTTGGATATGAGGAGATCGCCAGTAAGCAAATCCAAAGATAGATTATATTTAGTACTGTCCTGTTCCCAAACTAAATCTGAAGGGATTGTAGATAATGTGGAAAGGGAAGAACTGGGAAACAATGGAGGAACGGTCAATAAAAGTGCTGAAAAATAAATTGTAGCTTTTCTTTTTGAAGAGTAATTAATTTTTGGTGGTTCGGATGCTTTTAACATGATCTATTTATGTTAAAATATGTTTAAATATGTTTCGTAGGTAACTAAGTTTAAAAACTGTTGATATTATAGATGAAATGGTGGGCCTGTAGCTCAGCTTGGATAGAGTGGCTGCCTCCTAAAAATCTCTTTGAAATAGGTTTGTTTGGGAAAGCAGTAGGTCGAGGGTTCAAATCCCTCCAGGCCCGCTTTAGTTAAATAATAAAAAACAATTTGGAAAATATGGAAAATGTTGAAAAGAAAGGTTTTTGAATGAAACGCTTCAATAGATAGCTAAAATAATTAAAAAATATTTGAAGATTTACAGGTGATTATATGAGAGAAAGAACATTGGTTTTGATAAAACCCGATGCAGTTGAAAGAGAACTGATGGGAGTGATAATAAATAGATTTGAGAGAATTGGATTAGATATAACCCGAATGAGAATGATTAAACCGACAGTTAAACAAGCTGAAAGACATTATAATAAAAATGCCAAATGGTGTTTGAAAGTTGGTAAAAAAACAATAGAAGAATTCACTGAAAAAGGGATTTGTCATAAAACTAAATTGGGAACAACAGATCCTGAAGAAATTGGGAAAGATATCTTGGAAAGATTGATAAATTATTTAACCCGGGGAAAAATTGTTGCAATGGTTATTGAAGGTCCTCATGCAATAGATATTGTAAGAAAAATTGTAGGGGATACTTATCCTTTGTTCGCTGCACCAGGAACAATAAGAGGAGATTATGGCATTGATACTGCTTTCTTGTCAGCATACCAAAGAAGAAGTGTTGAGAATCTTATTCATGCTTCAGAAAACAAAAAAGATGCTGAAAGAGAAATAAAAATATGGTTTGGGAATATTTAACCATATAAACTACACTGTCCTTGTATATAATCTTGATTAATATACACAACTGCGTAGTTTTCATAAAATTCAGGCGCAGAATTTCCTGGAACTACCAAAATATAAGGGTGTTGAGAATATTCTTTTTTGCACGATGATGTTGACACAGGAGTATTGCTTGACGTTTCCATGTTGATATGCCTTTCCATATAACACTCATGTTGGTCTATAACATAATATGAAAGTTTGCCTTGCTGTATCAAATGACCTGCTGAAGAGATATAGTCTGTCCCACATTGTAGAATATTTGTTTGAACTTCAGTTCCAATATTGGTGTTTGTAATATCTAAAACAAGTCCCACTTCATCTGCTGTTTCCCAATTTTTAAAAAAAACACTTGGATCGGTTTGGGTATTGTTGAATAATAATAGGTAAATGGTTAGAATTAATGAAAGCAACACTATAAGAATTACTGCACCGAATTTTTTGTCTATCATTTCCTCACCTAATTATTAAATATGAAAAATATTTCGCATTCATCAAAAACACTGTCTTCGCCGCTTAAAACCATTGAACTAGCACTTTTATCAAAAGTGTATCCTTTTGTTAGCTCATCCCGGTTATAAAACATATAAATGTTGGGGTATTTAACAAGTTCTTCTTCACATTTTTCAGGCGTTGTTATTACTCCATCTGCGTTACAAGAATCAGGCTCAATGATATAAAATTTAGTGTTTGTAAAAGTTTTTGTAGTCATGAGTTTTTGAGCACAGTTCCTCATAGAAGTTATTGTAGTTGTGGGGGAATTTCTATTATCAATAACTATTGCTTTTTCGTTTGAAAGTTTTAATGTGTTTATTACATTCCCCACATCAGTTGGGGATGTTCCCCTAGTCATTAGGTACCAACTACTTGCTGAAACCATCCCTATTAACAAAACTCCTACTAAAAATGTGAATCCCCATGTTAGAACAACTCTTTTCCTAATAAGATACGGCCTATTTGTATATATTAAAGCAATGAATCCCAAAGCCAATACTGCAATCAAAGAAATGTCTGTTACGGCCAATAAAATTAAAGGGATTAGGGGTTCGATAATTTTTTTGGTTGTTGTGTCTAGAGTATACAAACCTGCGGTTAAACTGAAAACTCCCTCAATAGAAGAACTTTTTGCACTGTTCGCTGTTTCAGTAACTGTCCCGCTTTGAGAAACAATAATATCGTTTTGTAAAATAGCTAGATCTTTACTTAACTCTGAGTAATTTCCATAATAATCTTTATAATTTGCCAAAGACATAGGAGGTTTATATGAATTTTCAAGCGATACATATCTTTCTCCTAATTCATTGTATCTAATAATATACTCCTCGGTAGGAGGCATTAGTATTTTTGTTTCAACAAATCTAGAAACAATTCTTTTTTTGATAGATGAAATCTCGTAATATTCATAAGTTAGGTTTGATGCGAGCAAATCTCTCAGTTCAATGTATTTATCCCCCAATTCGTCAATATCTCTTGTTGTTGTGTCAGATACAGTTACCGTATCAATCTCATTTTGGATTTTTGTTCTTAAAGTGTTTATTGATGAAAGAAGTTTTTTTAATTCTGGATCGTCAACCACTTTCATTACTTCTTGTGCTTCTTCTAAAGATTTGTTTTGTGTTCTTTCTAAACCAATAAATGCTAAAACAGTGCTTGTCATTGAAGCTTTTGTTTGTACATAATTCTCCCTGCTGTCTGCTTGTGATGAAATTTTACCTGATATGCTCTCTATATTGCTTAAAGGTTCTGCAACTGTAAGCAGAGTATTTATGTCAGTAATCGCAGAATCAAGAATATTTAAATTATAAGGTATTTCGGAACATAGACCTAAACATTTTCCATTTTCTGCTATATAATCTCTGTCCCATAAGCAAGGTGCACGATTTTGATCAGGGTATCGTGCGGGAGATTCTTTGATGTCCTGTGCCGAGGCCTTTATGTTTTGAATGTTTGTTTTTAAGGTTAAAAGATTTGGGTATAAATTGTCTATAGATTTTGTTTTTGTTAAATTTCTTGCAGATTCTAGATTGGTGTTTATACTTGTAATGCCCGTTCTATAATCAAGCATGATTATTCCAAGCCAAGGAACATCTTCAAATGATATTTTTTTTCCATCGAATCTCATTGCAAGACGCAAGGCAACGCTGCGACAAGTCTCTTCATCATAACAAACATCCATATCTACTTGCCCTTGGTTATTAACAAACCCTAGCGAGTGGGAACAGAATCTTTCAGGCTCGTGTCCGGTGAATGAAACTGTAGAGTATATATAATCTTGATTTCGGCTTTCTTCAAATTGATCTAATTTCTCTTCTATGGATGATAAATCTATCCCATCTGGAAAATGTTCTGCACTATAATAGTGGGTCAATATATTTTTTATTATAGACTCATCAGATAATAATATTTCATTTGCCTCAATTAACCATATCTCATCATCATAAAAATAAATATTGTATTCTTCATTGTTATAAATGAATTTTTCTTGAGTTACGGAATCAATAGTTTCGTTAGGATATAGATACCCTGATATATCTAATGCTGCCACATAACCCAAAAGGATTATCAAAACAAATAACCAATATTTTCCCATTTTTTTACACCTTTTTTGTTGTACCTAGTCGCAATAACTATACAGCCGATACCTTTTTATATCTAACTAAAAACTATAAAAATATGAATGATAAATGGTTTGGATACACGTTCATAGGATTGGTAATTGTTGCTGTCGTGCTTATTTTAATGGTTGGCATGAATCCCGTAGGAAACCGAGATAGTGGAAATATAAGTGTAGATGAAGATATTTTATTTGTTGAAAACCCTCCGATTTCAAATGAAAGTGAGAAAAATAATATAGAAAATGATTCAGATTATATTGAAACAGAAATTAGTGATAATTTTAATATAACTCTTATTTATTTATATGATGAATCTTGTGAGTATTGTGATCTGGGGAAAAGTGATCTTGAAAAAACTAACCTAACAAAAGTTTTCCCAGGGATAAAAATAAAATATATAAATTTAGATGAAAATGAAGCTTTGAAAATCTATTATGTAGAACAAAATCTTTTATTGACAACTCCTGCGTATGTTTTAGAAATGCCGAATATGACCACATCAATGAATGGGTATTCCACTTTTGAAGATATTGAATTCAATATTTGTATATATCTAAATGAAAATGAAAGACCAGATTCATGTTATGAGAATAAACACATTAAAAAACTTTTAAGCTAAATGATATTTTTTATCTTTTAAATATATTTCCCCGCTTTCATTCATTAAACACAATATTGCTTTGCCTGCAGTAGGATTTATTTTTAGAATTTGGATAATTTCATCATAAGATAGAGGTTTTTTTTCCAGGAGAGATGAGATTTTAGGAGAATATTCAGAATATAATGAGTTTGAAACAATGTAATAATTTCTGTCTTTCATATCCCTAACTCCCATAAGCAAACCTGTTTTGATTTCTTTTGCATATTTTTTACTAAGTTCTGTTGCTTCTTGCTCTGATGAAACAACAAGATAATCAGGAATTGAAAGCTTTTTATAAGAAGAAGGTTTTTTAATTTTTAATATTGGATATATTACTTCAGGTATAGTGTAAACTCCCTCTTTGTGCTGGCCCTTAGAGTATATGTTAACTGCTTTTATTTTGAGAAGATTTTTTAGAGTTTTCTTCTCATCTAAACTGAGTTGTTTATCTATTTCATTTACTTTTCTTTGGTCAAACCGTATTGATGCTATTTTTTGTAAAATATTGATTTCGTCTTCGGAAAAACCAATCACAAAGGAATGTAAAGGGATCGTTAAAACTCCTGAATGTAAATATGCCTTGATTTCTGTGTTTTCGGCAGGATCCCATTCCTCAACAGGTATGGAAAAAAAGACTTGATCTTTAATTTTTTTGATGTTTAATTTTATTTCTTTCATAATTAAACCTCATGACAAAAGTTTGAATCGTTTGATTTTTCCTTTTGGTTTTTCTTCCCCATACACAAACGCACTGAATTTAAATATTTGAACTGTTGGATTTGCCCACATTGTTTTTGGGAGCCCTGCTTTTTGACATAATGCTTCTAAAAATTGGGACACGTTCCAATTATACTCAACCGGAACTTGGGGCAAGAGAAGTCCTGAAACCGAACCATATTTGACAATTAAGCCGTGCTTTCCTATTTTTATCTCTTTTGAATATTCTTTCGCATCTTTATTTATTTTTTCTGCAGGAGATAAAATTGAAACCTCAAAAATTACGTGATTCAATTCGCTTTCTGTGAGAGGAGGAAATCTTGGATCGCTAAAGGCAGCGTTTATTGCATTATCAACAATAGCATCACCTAAAGACATTATGGGAGAAGGATATCCTATACAACCTCTTAAATCTCCATCTTCTTCTGTTTTCAATGTTACAAAAACACCCAACGGTTTCATTAACCCAGGATATGCTTCATAATCTGGTTTAATCTTTTTTTCATTTTTTAAATAGTGCTTTACTGCTTCTCTGGCCAATTTTACAATATACGCACAATCTTTTTCAGTAAGCTCATAATCTTTCAGACTAGACATAATGTTCTATTTACGATAAGAGTTTAAAAGATTAACTGATTTAGGGTATCCAATAGATTTAAAAGCATGAACCCACATTAATTATAACGTATGAACCCACAAAAAATCGAGAAATCGCCCTATTTGGGGAAAAACTCTGAAGGAATTTTAATTGAAACAATATGTCCTTCTACAGAAACGGAAAAACAAAAAATATTATCTGAACTTTATAGTTTTGGAGTAAATTTAGAAAAATCTCCTCCCATTCCCCTTTCAACTTGCGTTCAAGAATTCAGTTCTATTTTAGACAGACAATCAAAAAGAGAACCAAAAAGAAAAAGAGCGATGGGAATCCTAAGAGAATGGAATGAGGATATGTATTTACATGAAAAAGCAATTAAATTTTTGCGTGAAAGGGGTGTTCATCCAGATTGCCAGGTTTATAGAATAGTACAGATAAAATATGAATTGCTTAGATCGTTATACTCTGAAGCCATAGCAATGATGAATGGAATAAGTGGAGTTATGCATGCAGCAAATAAAATGAGGGCATATCATGAAACCAGAAGAAATGAATTAACAGATTATTATAACCCCCACAGAATGGTTATGGAAAAACCCACTCCTGCCGAGGAGGCACAGATTATTGAAACTGCAGATATCAGTGAAAAAAGTTTTATGCATAAAGTAGGAGATAAAACTTTAGATTTATTGGGCGATTTTAGGTCTTTTGAAAGTTTTGGGAGAAAGTTAGCTGCATCTGTTTTTTTAACAACGGCCATATGGACTGCAGCAAGAACTGAAATTATTGAAAAATTTTCGCAAGTGTTTGAGAACATGGGAAATTTCATTTATGTGGCAGCCATAGGAACTTTTATGGCATCTTGGTACCTTGTTAAAGGAATTATCAGAAGATGGGGATGGAAAAAAACTTTTAAAGCAGAAGATAAATTTCTAAAAGCTTGTAAAGAAATTGAAAAATGGTTAGAGAAAAAAATTGACAACAAAATTGCTATGTTCAAAGTGAATTACATTAAAAAACTCGTTGACTTTGCTGATGAAAATTTGAATAATTATTGGGACGAATTAAAAAATGTATTTGTTGAGGGTCTGGATCCTGACGAGGTTATTTGTGCTTTGAATGAAAAGAAAAAAGATCCTTTGTATAGATATATTGAAAAAAGTAGAAGAACATTGTTGGACAAGGAAAAAAGAGAAGAAAGCAATTTTAGAAAACCTGTTGAAATAACCCCCCTCGCAAGAAGTTGTCTAGATAAATCAAAAGAAATTGATGGGTTGGTCACAGTAAATTCGGAAGCAGATTACCAGCTTTCAGAATAAATTTTTTCTTGTGGTATATCCATTTCTTTTAAAATAGATTCGACAGCACCAGCAAAACTCTTTGGACCACATATAAAATAATCAAAATCTTGTTTTTTAGAAATGTATTTTTCAATTATTTCCTTGGAAATTCTACAGTGCTCCCCAAAGTTAGTTTTATCTCCCGTAAATAAAAATATGATTTCAAATTTAGACTTTAGGGAATACTTTTTAAGTTCGTTTAAATAAGGTGTTGATTCTAATGTTCTATTTGAATAAAACAGTTTGATTTTTCTTTTGTTTTTTGTGTTTTCAAAGCGGAGTAAGCTCATTATTGGTGTTATTCCCACTCCACCAGCAAAAAATACTAACGGAGAACTTCCTTTTGAAAGATTGTGTGCACCGAAAGGCCCCCCAACTGCGGTTATATCTCCTTCTTTTAGTTCCCATAACTTATTAGTAAACGTGCCTTGAAGTTTTATGCAAAGTTCTAAATTTGGGTACTCGTGAGGGGATGAAACTATAGAATACGCTCTTGCCACCTCCCACAATTCTTCTTTTTCAAGATTTTCATATAAATGAAAAGTTATGAACTGACCAGGATAATGTTTCACAATGGGAAATTCAAGAGGTTCTAGGATAAATGAGCGGATATTCTGTCCAAATTTTAATATTTTTTTTATTTGATATTTTTTTAATTTTGACATGTTTTATGGTAAAGAACTATTGATTTAAATATTTATTGTGATAACAATATAATATGTCAAAATTAGTTATAAGAAGTGTGATAGAAAACATGCATAGAAAGAATGGCATGGATGCAATTCAAGAACAGATACTTCCTCATTTCGAAGGGTCTGAAACCACCGAATTCTTAGGAAGATCTTTAATACAAACTATTGATGCGGGGATTGATATAAAAAGAAGATATAATTCTCTTAAACTCTTGAATTCAGTGCAAGAATCAGTTATAAAAGGAGAACCTTTCCAACACCAAATCTTGATGGTTTTGAAAAGAATTGTTGATGTTTTTCCAATTAGAAGAGCATGGGTTTTAGAATACAATAGAGAGGATGAATGTTTAGAATTTTTTGGAGGTTATGTGACACAAGATGCTTCAACAGATTTCCCACAGAGGGTATCAAAACCTCAGAACTTGGAACAAAGACCAGTTTGGCATAGCCTTTTTTATAATCACCCATCTAACGTTAAAGATATACATGATCCTTCACATTTGGCAAATCCTATCTCTGTTTATAATTCCTTTAGAGTAAAAAGTTTTTTGGTTGTTCCATTATGGGATTCCTATGGAGAAGTAGGTGTTCTGATAATGGACAATAAAAATAATGAAGACGGTTATGAATCTGTTGAAGAGTGGATGGAAACTGATGAAACATTGCAAGCATTTCTTGGGATTTTGGCTAATGTTGTGGAAAACAGACGGATGCCTAGGGAATTGATCGACCGTGTCGTGAATAAAACAGTTGTTATATCAAATTTTGCTAAAACAATAGAAAAAAATTCTCATTTGACACAATCTGAAAAAGAAAAACTGGCAAAAATAAGAGGAGAAGTAGAACAAATAAACAATCTTTTACATAAATATATGTATATGAAAGGCATGACAAGATACGATGACAATATGGGGAGTATAAATCTAAAAGATTTTTTCTTCCATATAATGTATAAATTAGATGAAGCAAATTATGAAAATGTTACATTAGTTCTAGATGAACCCACACAAAATATATTGGTTTGTGCAAACCCTGAGTGTTTATCCAATTCTATTGCAATGGCAGTTAGAAAAGGATTTGATAGAATGGGAAATAGTGTTAAAAATATGAATGCCCATATGGAACTTTGTGAGGACAGTGTTAATCTCAATTTTGTTTTTGAGGGTGCGGTCATATCAGAGCATGTTTTGAGCATGATGAATTCTACGGTTAAAAAAACAGAAAATGAGAATAGAGCAATATCCCAAATGCTCTGTTTTTTCAATAATAGTGGTGCAGAAAATGTTAAACTTGTTCAAACCAGCCAAGGAATTGAGTTTCAAATTTCTTATTTGCGCCAGTAATAAGAGAAGATAAGGCAAATATTGTAAAGGTTTAAAAATATTTTTAGTAAAGATATTACACATGATGAAATTTAGTTTTGACGATAAACAAATCAAAAGAATTAAAGGACACGCTTCCGAAATAACTAAAAGGTTAGATATGAAAGTCAAGTTTGAAGGTAATGAATTAATCATAGATGGAAAACCTTTTGAGGAGTGGATAGGTAAAGATGTAATAACTGCATTAAGCCTAGGATTTGAATCTTTTGAAAGTTTTGGATTGATTGATGAAACAAAACTCTTTAAAATGGTAAATTTGGAGGATTATGTTGAAAGTAAATCTCTGAAAAGAATAAAAAGTAGAATTATTGGAAAAAATGGAAAAGCTAAAAAAAATATTGAAGAAATGACCGAAGTTAAAATTTGTATTTATGAGAATACAATAGGAGTTATAGGCGATATTGAAAATGTTAATTTGGCGTTTGATGCCATTATGAAAATAGTCTCGGGATCAACCCATAGTGCAGTATATCAATCAATTCAAAGAAGAATTAGAAGTATGAAAGAAAAGGTGTGAATATGAAAAATGATGATCAGTTTAGCGACTTTAAAGAGCATTCGGTTGCAGAATTTTTTAAAAAGAATAGACAGATGTTGGGTTTTTCTGGAAAAGTAAGATCTTTGACAACAATAGTTCATGAATATGTCACAAATTCCCTGGATGCTGCTGAAGAAGCAAAAATTCTTTGTGATGTGACAATAAAATTAGAAGAATTAGATAAAGAAACCGGACACTATAAAATAACCGCAGAAGATAATGGCAGCGGGATACCTGAAAATTTGATGGGAAAAGCATTGGGACAAATGTTAGCAGGAACAAAATTTCATCGGTATATCCAACAAAGAGGACAACAAGGTATTGGCGCAGCAGGGGTAACAATGTATTCGCAAATAACAACTGGAAAAACAACTAAAGTTACTTCAGGATATCGGGGGAAAATTATAGAAGCCAAACTTAATATTGACTTTAAAACAAATAAAGCAAATGTGGAAATTTTATCAAAAGAAGAAGGGGATTGGCACGGGTTGATTATTGAAACTGAAGTCAAAGATGTTAAATATGATAAAAGTGTTTCTGGAGTTTATGAATATTTGAAAAGGACTGCAATCGCAAATCCTCACACCCAAATTACATTTATAGACCCTAATAATGAGGTTCATATTTTTCCAAGATCAATTGAAAAAATACCTCCGAAACCTGAAGAAGTCAAACCCCATCCCTTAGGAATGGCAACTAATGATTTGATGGATTTTGCACATAGAGATGTTAATAAAACACTGAATCAATTTTTCTTTGAAACGTTTTCAAGAATGTCAAATAGTAAAGTAAAAGAACTCAGAGAATTGCTCCCCCATATTAATTTCAAAAAAGATCCAAAAAAATTAGAGTGGAGTGAAGCAGATGATATAATTAGGGCTTTTCAGAAGATAAAATGGATTGCTCCTTCTGTGGATGGTATTTACCCAATTGGAGAAGAACAGATTAGAACATCTATGATAAATATACTCGAACCTGAATTTCTTGCAGTGATTGAGAGAAAACCAAAAATATACCGAGGAGGGATACCGTTTATTGTAGAAGTAGGATTGGGGTATGGAGGGAATTCAGGGAGAAATTCTTCAGGTGATGTGTCATCAAGCGATGTTATGAGATTTGGAAATCGCGCACCTTTGTTGTTTGATGCAGGAGGGTGTGCTATTAATGAAAGTGTAAAATCAGTGGATTGGAAAAGATATGGTTTGAAAAGTATGAAAGACGCACCAATAACCTTGATGATAAATATTTCGTCAGTCCATATACCTTATACGGGTGCAGGAAAACAAGCAATAGCCATGGAACAAGAGATAGTTGATGAAGTTAGGTTTGGTATTATGGAAGCTGCAAGAAAAATGCAGGCACATATTCAAAGTGTTGTAAAAACGAAAGAGAGAATACATAAGAAAAAAGCGATCCTTAGGTATATACACCAAGTATCTGAAGACCTATCATATTTATCAAATATTGCTTCTTTTGAAATTGAAAATCTCTTATCTAAGCTAATAGAAGAAAAATATGATACAAAAAAAGATGAGAAAGAACTTGAAGAAGCTATGCAAAATGGGGGGATTACAAATGGAGAAAATTAATACACTAGAAAAATTAAATAATATGGGAAAAGATATGGTTGGACAGATAAAAAAAGGTCATTCTCCATACTTCACAACACCTTTGAGATCACGAGGAAATATAAAATTTGATAAAGAAGAAGGAGTTTTAAAACTTGGAAAGAAAGATGAAAAAAGAACGTTTGCAAATGTTGGACAAGCTAGAAAATTCATGCAAACTATGGCCATTGCTGCTAAATGTAAAAAATTTGTTGAAGAAGAACTACATACTTCTATTAGGGGTTTGTATTATCAATTAAAATTTTCTTTAGGTGAGAATCTTGAAGAAGATCTTTTTAGTGAGCAGTCTGAATCAAATCCTTTGATTGAAGATTTGGAAGTGGCCTTGGATGTTAAAAGAGAAGATTTTAATTTGAGCACAGATAGAAAAGGTTTTGTTGCAGGTGATATGTTAATTGAAGACACGTTTGGGGGAGAAAAAACTGTAATTGACTGTGGAAAACAGGGAAGGTCAGGTTGGTCAATCCCAAGTGATGTGGATAATGGTATGAAAATAAAAGAATTGAATGCAGATTATGTTTTAGTAGTGGAAAAAGACGCGATGTGGCAAAGATTAAATGAAGATAAATATTGGAAAAAACAAAACTGTCTTTTGATAACTCCAAAGGGACAGGCATCAAGAGGAACGAGGAGATTACTTAGGAAATTGGCAGATAAAAAATTGCCGATTTACGTTTTTACTGATTGTGATGCATGGGGATGGTATATATATTGGGCAATAAAAACGGGATCGATGAATTTAGCATATTTGGGTACAGAAATTGCAGTTCCAGAAGCCAGATTCATAGGAGTTACTATGAAAGACATTAGTGATTTCGATTTTCTCTCAAAATTAACAATAAAAGCAAAACCTGTAGATATTAAACGCGCTTCGGAGATGATAGATTACCCTTGGATTAATAGACACAAAGAATGGGTTAATGAATTGAAAACTGTATTGAGAACAAAACAAAAATTAGAGCAAGATGCATTGCAGGGACCCAGACTTACTTTTGTAGGAGAATATTTGGCTAAAAAAATAGCAAATAACGATTTTTTACCTTGAGGGAGTGTTATGTTGCAAGGATTAAACTTGATAGCAGAAATTAATGATTTTCTTGATAATATTAGAACCCCTCAGAGTACGGAAGAAATATTGGAAAATATTGATTTGCTTAGAGGATATACCACACAAATGAAAAACTATGGGTTTGAAAATCCTTATAAAGAATCACTTTCAGTTCCTAAAAACGTTTTACATGAGGATAATGAAAGTCAACTCAATGAGATATCAAAACAAATAAAAATCATGAAATATGTTGCGAGACTTAAAAAAATAACTTTGAATCGTACTAAAGTTAGCTTGGCTTCTCATTTAATTGGTTTGTCGTTTATAGAAAAAAAAGAGTTGTATAATTATTTAGTTTTTGATGGAAATTATGTGAACTCACTATCAAAAGCAGGAATTGAGGGGTATTCTGCCTTTCAAAAAATAAATGAATTATTGTGTCCAAGAGAAACAGATAAATGGGTTGTCGCAACAATTGCATATTATGAAAATGGTAAAAAAGAAAAAACAACTGTTAGACTTGATGTGGTTAATAAAAAAACAATAAAAGAGATATATGGGAAAGACGCTGAAATTGTAAAAACACAAATTGTTAAAAAAAAGGGTATAATAAAAAACACTTCTTCTAGGATCGCGATTGGAGTTATATTTTCGCATTGGGCTGCTGACAAAATAAAAACAACTTTTGAAATTAGTGATGATGATGAAGTTAATCAGTATAACACTGTTCTTGCTGAATTGGGTTTTGTTAGAGATATTATATTTGATTCTGTTGAGGGGAGAGAGGAAATTAAAAACGAGTTGATAAAAAAAGGTTTTGTTGAAAAAATTGGTGAAGAGTTTGTTACAAAAAAAGAGTTGAAACAAAAAATTGCTTCTAGAAGAAGAAAGAGGAATGCCATGGCTTCAAGAAAGGCATTATCTGAATTTCTTAGATTGATGTATAATTTCTACATAAAAAATACAAAACCACAGAGGATTCAAATGAATTTTTGTCCTAGTTTATCTATCGAACCAGAAGAAGAAGTTGTTGGGATTTTTGATGAGTTAAAAACTACACATAATATTGAAAACGCAGGCGGGATTTTATCTAAAAAATTTGAATTGGAAAAAAATATGCCAAAAGGCTTTGATAGTTTGTGGGGTGTTGCATATTTTATTAAGGAAACCGGAAAAGATATTGAATGGTGTGAAAAATTTTTTGATATACCTAAATCTGAAATAAACCAAATTATAGGGCAAGTGGAATCAATAACTACAAATAGGGGAGGAGAATTTATTAAGATGCTGAGAGGGAGATAATGCTAATAATTAAAGGTAGTAGAAAAGAAATATTTGATTTGATACGGAAAAATCCTGAAGAATCAGTTGCATTTATCAAAGTTAAACCCAGTATTTCACTACTTGCCTATCTATTTTCTGAAACTAAAGTTAAAAAAATATATTTCACACCAGGTATTCTTAAAACTGTAAATCCCAAAGTACTTGAAGCAATTAGAAGGTTGAATATACATTTTCAGATTTACACAGTTAAACGAGGACCGCCTTATAAAACTACATCTGAAAGGATCAAACAAATAATTTTATTGATTAAAAATGGTATGCCCGTATCACAGGCTTGTGAAAAAGCAGGGATTCCGAGAAGAACTTTTTATTATAGATTAAAAAAACAAAAAATTGGTATAGAAAAAATAAAAAGAAGAAAAATTAGTTAGGTTCTATAAGAATAATTCTTACTTTAACGGTATCAGGAACACGAACACGCATTAATTGTCTTAAAACAGCCTCATCTCCAGGGATTTCGATAATCCTTTTATGGATTCTCATTTCCCAATGTTCATAAGTTTCCGAACCATCTCCACAAGGAGATTTTCTTGCCCTTACTTTAATTTTTTTAGTGGGAAAGGGAACGGGACCTTTAACTGCGATGCCTTTTGTTTTGGCAAGAGATGTGATCTCATCACAGATAGAATTAAGGACGCTTATGTCCTTACCAATTATACATATACGTGCTTTTGATACCATATTAAAACCTTACACTTTTTCTGTAATATCTACAATGACTCCTGCTGCAATTGTCATACCCATATCTCTAATAGCAAATCTTCCCAATGGAGGGAATTCTTGGTATTTTTCACATGATATAGGTTTTAAAGGTCTGATTTTAACAATTGCAGAATCTCCTGTTTTCAAAAGATCTTTATGTTCCATATCTCCTCCCTTTTTCTCAACAATTTCTGTTATAGTTCCAGGGAACTGTGTTGTGTGGATATGGAAAACAGGAGTATAGCCTGCACCAAATGCAGTTGGGTGTTGAAGTACAATAATCTGGGCTGTAAATTCTTTAGCAACTGTTGGAGGACTATCAGCAGAACCGATAACACTTCCTCTTTTTATTGCTTTTTTATCAACACCTTTTACATTGAAACCAACATTGTCACCAGGATTCGCTTCTTTGAGTTCTTGATGGTGCATTTCAATTTTTTTAACATCTGTCTTAACATTGCCAGGGTTTATTACAACTGACATTCCTGGTTTTAAAACACCTGTTTCAACTCTGCCAACAGGAACAGTTCCGTGACCAGTAATTGTATAAACATCCTGTACTGGTAATCTTAAAGGTTTATCAGTAAGTTTATTAGGTACTGTGAAATCATCAAAATACTCTACCAAGGGTTTTCCATCCCACCAAGAAGTATTTTCAGATTTTTTAGTTACATTATCTCCTTTTAATGAAGAGATGGGAATATATGGAATTTTTGATACATCATAACCAATCTTTTTCATAAATTCTTTGAGTTCCCCCACAACTTCGTTATATCTGTCTTGGCTGTAGTTTACAGTGTCCATTTTATTTACTGCAACTAAAAGCTGTGTGATACCTAATACTTTTGCTAAGAATGCATGTTCTCTTGTTTGTGCTTGAATTCCTTCTTTAGCTGAAACAACAAGTACTCCTGCATCTGCTTGTGATGCACCAGTAATCATGTTTTTAACAAAATCTCTGTGTCCTGGAGCATCGATAATAGTAAAATAATATTTATTTGTTTGGAAATCTTTATGAGATACGTCAATAGTGATACCTCTTTCTCTTTCATCTTTGAGATTATCCATAACGTAAGCAAATTCAAATGTTTCTTTTCCAAATCTTGATGCTTCTTCTTTGAGTTTCCTCATTTGCTGTTCAGTAACAGCACCTGTGTCAAAGAGCACCCTACCCACTGTCGTGGATTTTCCATGGTCAATGTGACCAACGAATACTAAATTTAAATGTGGTTTTTCTGCCATATCAAACACCTCCACTAAATCCCCAATTCCTTTAAACTGAACGTTTGTGAATTGTAAGAAAAAAGTGTATTTTTTATTTAAAGAGAATTGTTTATAAACCTTTCTATGTTAGTTGTTAAGTATATGAATTTTGGAAAATTTACTATTGTTTGTATTTTTATTATTTTTATGTTGATTTCTTTAAATTTAGCGATACAAAAGTGTGGACAAACCTCTGATTGTAGAGAAGGGTATTGTGAAGAAAATATATGTATGCTTCCTGAAGTTGAGAAATATAGCAAAGAACCTTGTGAATTTACCTCTGATTGTAGAGAAGGGTATTGTGAACAAGGAATTTGTGTGCTCCCTGTAAGTGAAGACTTAGCAGGATTGTTATGGCTTAAAAGTGGTTGTTCTGGACTTTTTAGGTGTCCTCACGATGATATATTTTGTTTTATAGGTTGTAATATGTTGTGGTTGATTTTGGTAGTTATGGGAATAACTGCAGGATACAGTTCAAAAGGATATGAAAATAAATTGATTCCTTTTATTTATTTTGTTGTGCCAATTATTGTGGGGATATTAAGTGTTGCGACTTTGGGAATATTGTTGGCAGTTTTGGAAATAGGAATTATTAGATATGGTGGGATTAAAGAAGTGCAGAAAAAATTAGTTGAAAGTTTTGAATACACTGATTATATGCCAAAAACAAAAAAGAAGAAAAAGAAAAAATAATTATTTATAAACAACTAAAGGAAGTACTCCTCTCCCAAACTCTTCTTCTGCAACAGATATGGGGTTCATGGTTGGAGAAACTGATATCAAAGGTGGTGCGCCACATTCTATTTGTAATGCTCTTGCACCTATTAATCTTGCGCGTTCAAATTTTGAATACATTGTAAATTCACCTCATTTTTTGTCCTTCATTCTTTTTTTTATTAGGTCTTCTAGTTTTTGAATTCTTTCATTATAAGATTCATCATCAACTATTTTTTTTGTTTGGAAATCTGTTTTGTTTGTTATAGGAGGAGCATTGTTTAAAATAGTTTTGATATCTTTTAATTCGTTTAATATGTTTACTAAGACTTCATTTTGAAGAACTTCTCTTTCTTGATTACTGTTTTTTTCGTTGCCTTTTTCTTTATTTTCGAAGTTATGAATTCTTGATTTTATGATAGACATGATATATTTTGGATCTGAAAGACCTTGTATTGTTCCTTCTATTCCACTCGTTCCCGAAGTTGCGAGTTCCAGAGTGTGTATGCCCAATAATTGTTCTGTTAAAGAATGTTTAACGTTCATGTTTTCAATAGTATTGTAGGGAAGTGTTACTTGTTTTTTTGATATCACTCCTTCAGATATAATTAGGTGATTTTCTTCTAATTCATAGGTTAAATTATCATATCTCAAACTCATCCATATATATGGAGGGCCTCCTAAAAAAATTATAAACGCAACCAACAGTAATATCACACTTAAAATGAAAGGTATGTCAGATAAAAAAGCAGGAAATATGTCTTGAACGAAAAATAATAAAAAAATTGAGATTAACCATAATATAAGAATTCCTCCAGTATAAGGTATCATCCATAATATTTTAACTTTTTTATCAACCTTGTATTTGTCTCCCATATTTTAACACCTAATCATATGTTTTGTATTGTTGATGGTTAAAACAGTATTTAAATTTAACTCCTTTGCTTAATAAAAAATCCAATTCAGTTCCTTGATATATTTCCTTTGTTTTTATTGAATAAAAATATCTTGTTTGTTCGATATCATACACTAAATATTTTTCTTCATTTTCAGTTATACATATCTTAGAGTTCATTCCTGCTGCTATAAATAGTGAACAACCAAATAAAGCTTTATCCGTAGGATCTCCAATTTTGATGAAATTTATTTCCTCAAAAGTTGGCCAAAAAGTTATATCTGTATTGAGTGTTTTTAAACTGGATAAATAATCACATATTTGTTGTGCGATTGGTGTTCCCTCGTCTTCGGAAAATTTAGAAATTAATTTGAGTACTGTCTCATCTTTAGGATTTATCATCTGCTTCAAACTAGTTATAGATTTCTGTTCTTTTTGATTAATATATTGTGAATATCTCTTTGTTATTAATTTATAGTAATAAACTTCCGGATCTTTTTCCATCTTTTTTTCCCCTCCTATATCTTTCTAAATTAGTTATGATATTTAGATCTGCCCCACACTTCAAACATGAAGCATACCCGTTATCAAGAATTTGATAAGATTTTTTGAGTAATTCTGTCCCATATCTTTTAATAACACATTCACCACAATTTGGACAATATGTGTTTTCTCCCTCATCTCCTTGAATATTGCCTATATAAACATAATTTAAACCTTCTTCGAGAGCTATTTTTCTAGCTTTTTGTAAGGTTGATAGAGGGGTTGGGGGATGAAACATTTTGTGAGCAGGATAATACGCAGTAAAATGAAGAGGTATATTTTTGTTTGTTTTTTTAACCCATTTTGACAATGCGGTTATTTCTTCTTCGCTGTCATTTACTGAAGGTATTAATAAAGTGATTAGTTCAATGTGTTGAATTTTGTTAATTTGTTGAATAGTATCTAACACATTTGTTAATTTGATTCCACCTGATATTCGATTATAAGATTCTGAATTAAAAAATTTTAAATCGATTCTTGAAGCATCAATAAAATTCATTTTTTTAATTGTTTCATTACTCATATAACCATTGGTAACAAAAACATTAAATAAATTTTTTTTGTAGGTTTTTTTTGCAGTATCATAAGCATATTCAAAAAAAATGGTGGGTTCAGTGTATGTGTAAGCAATACCTTCAACTTTGTTTTTTAATGAAAAATTTAAAATTTCTGAGGTTGTTAGCTTTTTTCCTATAATCTCTTGAGGTTGGCTTATATCCCAATTCTGACAATGAAGACACTTAAAATTACAACCAACAGTTGCAAAGGAAAATACTTTGCTCCCAGGTAAAAAATTATAAAATGGTTTTTTTTCAATGGGATCAATGTTTTGTGCAATTGCTTTTTCATAAATTAAAGAGTATAAAATTCCATTTATGTTTTTTCTAACTTTACAAACCCCTGTTTGGTTTGGGGGTATTATACAATAACGTTTACATAATTGGCATTGAACGTTTTTGTTTTTTAGTTTTTTATAATTTTTAGCTTCTTTCATTTTTTTCACCAATTATAGTAAATTCTTTTATTTCAGTTCCGTCATTAGAGTAAATTTTTATGTTTTTTAACAAATATGGAAATCCTATGATTATATGTACTATACCATTTGTTGAAAATAAATTTAGATCTGCTTTAGAAGGAAGGGGTATAGAGGGGTGAGAATGAACTGTGCCCAATGTGTTGTAAGGACTTCGATAAATAGGGTAGGATGCAAAACCCTTACCAGATATTCCTCCTGAGGGAATAATTAATTTTTCTATAAAAATATCTTGTTTTTCTTTTTTACCTGATAAAAGACCGATAAATTCTTTTGGGTGTGATTGTTGAGCTATGTGGGATATACTTTTTATAATATTTTTTTTTATAAAAATACCCATTATTATATTATATTCTTTTTTATTTATAAATGTTTTGGTAGAGGGGGGGGCCATGCTTCCAGTAATATTTTATCTTATAATATAATGGTTAATATAATAGATATATATATAAATATATATATAATCTATAGATTATATGAAAAAAATTTTTATAGTATATGTTTATGATATAAAAAAAGAATTAATTTATAATGATAAAAAAAATTATAACACCATAAAAACAATATTTTATAAAAAATTAAATAAATTAAAAGAAAAAACAATCTTTTATCAAACCAACTCCAAATCAATGCTTATTGTTCCAATAGAATATATTGATACCTTTGATCATTTTTTCAAAAATTTTAAAAAATGGGTAGTTGTTTTTAAAATAATAACAGAAGAAATATATGAACTTAATTAAATCAATTTTAAAAATAGTGGAAGTGAGGTGTCTCTCCCCCACTTAAATAGCTGATTCAGTGACAATCACTACATCACTAACAGATTTCACATTTTTATATAATAAACTTTTTTCCCTCAATATTCTCATAGCTTCATCTTTTGAAACTAAAAAATTTAATGGCTCTAAAGTTAATCTTACAACTTCACCTTTTTCCAAATCAACAATTAAATCATGAACCCTTCCAAGATATTTTCCCGAATCTGTATATATATCCAACCCATAAACTTTTGAAATTTTTACAACCATATGATCACCTAATCCTAATATAAAAGATATATTTATAAATCTTAATGTTCTGTCTTTTTTATAAGCACTTTCTAAGATTTTTGGTGGGCATATGTATATAGCAATGTTAGGGTGGGAGTTTCCCCCTTTTTTTTCTGGAGGACTAGGAACACATTGCTTTTTCTTAACCCATACATTATCAAAATTAAATATAAAGATCGATTTTTATTTACCTTCAAACAAAAATCTTCTAAAACCTAAAAAAATAAACAACAATTTAACACTTATTCCCATAACTTTATTAAACAAATTCTCCCCCTACCCACAAAAACATTCCCAATCCTCTCCCTTTTCATCAAACGTTATAAATTACAACAATTCTCTTTTCACTATGCTCTCAAAAAACATTAAAAAATATGATCTTATTCATGCCCATGATTGGTTAACAGCACCCTCAGCAATCAAACTAAAAAAACATTTCAAAATTCCATATGTCCAAACAATACATGCTACAGAATTTGATAGGACTTCTTCACCCTGGGATTTTATAGTTCAAATTGAAAAAAACGCAGTCGAACAAGCAGATTTAATAATTGCAGTAAGCAAAATGACAAAAAACACAATATCTGAAAAATACTCTATAACAAAAGACAAAATTCAAGTTGTATACAATGGACTTTTTTATGAAAAAAAACAACAACATCAAAAAACTTATTTCTCACACCTAAAAAACAAAAGAATTGTTTTATTTTTTGGTAGAATTACAGAACAAAAAGGACCTTTTTATTTTATTAAAGCAGCAAAAAAGGTTTTGAAAAATAATAAAGATGTTCATTTTGTGATGGCAGGCACAGGTGATTCACTGCCCTCCACCATTTCCAAAGTAATTAGTTTAAATATGTTAGATAATTTCACATTCACAGGTTTTATTACACAAGAAGAAAGGGATTTTTTATATAATATTGCAGATGTTTATGTTTTATCTTCAACATCAGAACCTTTTGGTATAACTGTTTTAGAAGCCGCAGCTTTTAATACACCTGTCGTATTAACTAAAACTTCAGGTGTTAGTGAAGTTTTAAAATCTGCTTTGATTACAGATTTTTGGGATATAGAAAAAATGGCATTTTTGATAAATGGTGTCCTAAATTACAAACAACTCCACAATTTTCTAAAAAAGGAAGCAAAAAAAGAAGTCGAAAAATTAACATGGGATGAGGTTGCGTTAGAAACAATTAAAGTTTATAAAAAAGCATTAGGTGAATAATATGGAAACAATATTTTATTTTCAAATACACCAACCCTATCGATTAAAATGGTTGCATTTACAAAATTCCAAATCTTTAGAAGAAAGATATTTAAATTACCAACTAACTGAAGAAATATTCAATAAAGTATCAGATAAATGTTATTTACCCGCTACAAATATTCTTTTGGATTTACTGGAGGAATATCCTGATTTCAAAATCGTTTTTTCGTTTACTGGAGTGGTTTTAGATCAAGCAAAAATTTTTCGTGAAGATGTTTTTGACACTTTTACAGCTTTAAAAAAATATATAAAAACTCAACAAGTTGAAATTTTAGGCGAAACATACTTTCACAGTTTATCATCTTTATTTCCAAATTATGATGAATTCAAATCACAAATAACAGACCACACAAAACTAATAAAAAAAACATTTAATTATTCACCCTCCAGTTTTAGAAATACAGAATTAATTTATAATAAAAAAATTTCAAAAACAGCAGCAGAACTGGGATTTCAATCAATACTAACTGAAGGGGCAGATGATATAAATACAGATTGTAATTTTTTATATAATGACGGAAATTTAAATTTGTTATTAAGAAACTACAAATTAAGTGATGATATTGGTTATCGCTTTTCTTCAAAAGTATGGTCAGAATATCCTCTAACATCAACAAAATATACAAACTGGTTGTCTTCTTTAAATGGTCAATTTAGTTTAATAGCGATGGATTACGAAACATTTGGGGAACATCATTGGACAGATACTGGAATATTTAATTTTTTAAACACGTTACCTAAACAATTATTAAAAAACAAAAAAATAAATTTTTCAACAGTTAAAGAAACGGCCACCAAATTTCCTGCTAAAAATATAACTATTAACAGAACTGTGTCTTGGGCAGATTTAGAGCGTGATGAAAGTGCATGGTTGGGAAATGAAATGCAGCAAGCAGCATTTAGAAAATTATATTCATTAAAAGAAAAAATCAATCCTCACAAAGACAAAGAAGTTTACACAATGTGGCGAAAATTACAGTCAAGTGATCATCTTTATTATATTTCTACAAAAAGTTTGTCTGATCAAGATGTCCACAATTATTTTTCTCCATACAACAGTCCTTTTGAAGCATTCATTAATTATATGAATATTCTAAATGATTTCGAAAAAAGTTATTTAGATTAATGCATTTTAAGAGAACGTATTCCAAAAATCCCAATATATCTATCCATAATTGGATCTGTTATGCGTTTTATGTGCTTTAAACTTTCATCACTAGGGTTCCCCAAAACTTCCATATAATTTTTTCTTACACTCTCAAAACCTTTCGTTTCCATAACAGAACCAAAAGCAAGAGAAAATCCCATTTGTTTATAAAACAAAATATTCTCGGCGATTTCTTTATCCCCATATCCTAACATGTGCAAATTCAGATGCATATTCATAGATAATAATTCTATTTTAAATTCAAAATGGCTATCTACAACCCCCCTATCTAGTATAGTGCGCATAAAATCATGCGAGGCTTCCATCAAGCTCATATTTATGTCTAACACATTACTTAAAAGTCTGTCTTTATATTCCTTATTCACACATATCCCCCTTTATATACAGTAGGATATATCAACGAGAACTTTAAAAAACCTTCTTAAAATAATTAATATTATAATCTGCCCCGCGGTAGCTCAATGGTAGAGCGATCGGCTGTAGTTTGTTTACACTAATCTGATGATTAGTGCACTAAGTCGCTTTGAAACCGATAGGTTGGGAGCTCAAATCTCCCCCGCGGGACTATCTATTTCTCATAACTTGTAGATGACTGTTAATATTTTGCAATCTAAATTCCATTAAAGAAAGGGGCAAATTATCAAACAATACAGAATCAGAATTTGAAGGAATTTGGTTGTAGATTGAAGGTTTTAAAATTTCTCTAATATCTTCTGCTTTTATATCTAATTCTTTAGATAAAAGTGTTAAAACATTTTGATCATAAGTTTCTCCATTGAATCCTTTTCGTTTTTCTATTTCTTCTTTTAATAGAACTTGCGTTACCCTAAGCAACTGGAAAATATGATCTGTTTCTTGAGGAGATTCATAAAAATTTTCCCCCCTAAACAAATCTAAATTTTCATCTTTCAACAATTCACTAATTTTTTTTGAATCATAGTATCTATTTTCCACATCTATCAACACCAACTCCCTCAAAAAATCCAACATTTCCGTTTCAACAAGTTTTAAAAATTTAGAAAAAACTATATCAAAAGCTTCATCACATCCTCCATTCTTTCTTTTTTCAAGAAATAGATTTAATTCCTCTTCATCCATGCCTCCACACAATAAATAAGAATGAATCACTGCCCCTATAAACTGTTCATTTGACTGAAAACCTTTTGGCAAACCTTTCTTTACTATTATCTCTAATGTAAGGGGCCCAATTTTTTCTTCCAAAACAGTTAATTTTTCTTTAATTTTTTTATTAACTAACTTAGGATCAGTAGTGATTTTTTTATTTGGTGTCATATGTATATCTATGTATGTAGTGTTTTATAAACTTTTCTTATAAAATTTATATTATGGATTTGGGTAGAGGACTTAGAAATGTTATAAAAACACTCACAGGTTCAACCATTGTTGATGAATCAACAGTCAAAAGCATTGTTAAAGAACTTCAGAGAGTTCTCATATCTAGTGACGTAAATGTTAAAATTGTTTTAGAAATGAGTAAAAGAATAGAAAAAAAAGCATTAGATAAAGAGTTGATGAAAGATTTAACAGTTAGAGAACATGTTATGAATGTAGTTTATGAAGAACTAGTTGAGTTGCTGGGCGAAACCTATTCTCCCATCTTAAAACCTCAAAAAATCATGCTTTTGGGTTTATTTGGTAGTGGAAAAACAACAGCAGCTGCAAAATTAGCACATTTCTATAAAAACAAAGGTCTAAAACCTGCTTTGATCGCATGTGATGTTGAAAGACCTGCAGCATACGATCAATTAAAACAATTATCTGAAAAAGTTAAATGCGCTTTTTATGGCATTTCTGGAGAAACTGATGTAAAAAAAATTATAAATTTGGCTTTAAAAACTTCCAAAGAGGATGTTTTAATTCTTGATTCGGCAGGCAGAAGTGCTTTTGATAGCGAATTAACAATAGAACTCAAACAAATAGACGAAGCTTTCATTCCAGACCAAAAGTTTCTTGTGTTGTCTGCAGATATTGGACAAGTTGCAGGAAAACAAGCTGAGGAATTTGATAATTCAGTAGGTATCACAGGAGTTATAGTAACAAAAATGGATGGTTCTGCTAAAGGAGGAGGAACATTAAGTGCTGTTGCAGCTTCCAATCAAGCAAAAGTTTCATATTTAGGTCATGGTGAAAAAATTGATGATCTCGAAATCTACAACTCAGAAAAATTTGTGGGCAGATTATTAGGATTTCCTGATTTTGAAGCATTAATTGAAAAAATTAAAACAGTTAGCGAAGAACAGGGTATAAAGGAAAAAGCCATTGAAAAATTCACACTTGAGGATTTTAAAGAACAAATCAAAGCAGCAAAGAAAATGGGCCCTCTAGATAAAGTTTTTGGAATGTTCGGTGCCCCAGATCTTCCCAAAGAATTAACGCAGCAGGGTGAGCACAAATTGGCCAAATTTGAGGCCATAATTAATTCTATGACCCCAGAAGAAAAAGAAAAACCTGAATTGATCAAAAAAAACAAAAGTCGTTTAGAGCGTATAGCTAAGGGTTCTGGAACTGAATCAACAGAAGTTCGACAACTCATAAGAGAATTTGAAAAAATCACAAAAATGGTTAATGTTTTCAAGAAAAACAGAGGCATGCGGAAAAAAGTTGAAAAAATGATGAAATCCGGACAAATGGGCAATATGGGGGGAGGTTTTGGAGGATTAGGCATGTGAGTATTTTTAATTTGTTTGTAATATATATATTATTATGGGCACCATTTTTTACAGCAACCATAATCAAAATTCAGCATGGCACACTGCCGACATTCTAAAAAAAGGAAAATTAGGGTCAAAACATACTTTCCATCCTTTATCTCTCAAAGAATCATCTGTTCTAACTAACTTCCATAGTAGGGGAATCATGATATGGGGATCAGGCTCTGAACATGATTGGTCGTATTTTTTTGATTATTTAAACAAAGGAAACAGAAAAAAAATCGTTAAAGTTGGTCTTGATCAGCATTTAGATGTTAATAGTTTATGTGAGGATTCAAGACTCAATTATGCAAATCATATGCGATATTCTGCACAAAGAAAAGGGCATTCTGTTCGTTTAATCATCCCAAAAAAATGTTATGCCTATCCTCCCGAACTTTATGATCCTTCTTTGGACATCAAATTACTTCCCCCTTCCAAAATAATTGAAACACTGTCAGACAAGAGAATTCAATTAACAATTGATTTAGATTGCATAAATTTATTTCCTACAGAACCTGGTTATTTAATTATTAATGCTGGTTTTTCTCAAAAAAGGTTTTTTGAAATAATTGAGATATTATCTAAACTAGATATTGTTAGGTTAGATGTGGGGGGAATTTGGATACCTCCGAAGGAATGGGACTTCAAAACAAATATTTATGGTGGGAAATCCAAGTACCGCAGCTCTTTTTTAAGAAGAATTTATTCTGACGAAAATATAAGAAAAGCAACAGAAATAATTGAAAGAATAATAAACATCTTCGAAAATTTACTAAATTAAAAAACAAAAAATATAAAAAAAGAAATTATTTTTTAGTTTTTTCAACTTTAATCAATTGTTCCAAAACTTCTTGATGTATAAAACGTCTCCCACCTATTTTAACATGAGGGATTCTTTTTCTATCTAAACGTCTTTCAAAAGCGTTTCTTTTTATTTTAACATTGCTTTTTTTCATTGATTTGATGGCAGAAGAAACATCATAATAATTTTGTGCAACATAGGTAAGTCCATCCACATATTCTCTAGGAACCCATCTTTGTGTCCCTATTTTAATAGACGGAACAGAATTTTTTTCAACCCTTCCAATAAATGCTCTCATATTCAAATCAAGATGTTTTTTGATTTTATTATAAGCTTCTCTAACAGTGTAATAATCTTTATACAAACCTACCCAATCCTTCAAAACGGGTTCTGGAATATATCTTTTTCTACCAATTTTTGTAGAATAAATGCTATTCCTCTCAACCCTCCCACCAAAAGCTCTAAACGAGATTGGGATTTTATTTTTCTTAATCTCTTGATACGCTTCTTCAATAGTAAACAAACCATAATCTTTTAGTGATGATTTTTCTATTCTACCTTGATCAACTAAATTTTGAGCGGTGGATACTATCTGGTATACGGCATCATGAACTTCTTTTTCTTCACTCATTCTACTTGTAGCCATATCTTCAATATCAATTTTTTTAATTTTACCTATAACAGGATCGGATTTTGATTTCAATTCGAACGCTTTTTTTCTTCCCATGCACATCCCTCTTTTATAACAATTTATTATTATGTATGTAAACCTTTATATACTTTTCTTTTATTTCCCCTTTTTCACACAAACAATATAACACTCTTCTTAAAATAAGAAAGTTTATAAAGCTTTTTCTTACAATTTTTATCATATTTTAAAACAACTCTTTTTTTTATAAAAAGATCTGGCCCAACATAAGTTTTTTAAGTATTGCATTCTTTATCAAAGTATGTTATCGTTTATTTTATCAGTTCTTCCTTCAGGAATGAATTTTGAGATATTTAGAGTGATAGTAGCAGTTTTAGGAACTGGAATAGCAACTTATTTTGATTTATTCAACAATAAAAACATCCCTGAAAAATTCCTTTATGGTTTTTTATTAATTTCATGCGTGTTTTTAATTATAGATTCTGCAGTCCTGCTTCCTTCTTTATTTTGGGCCGGATTGGTCGGAATAACTACTTATCTCTTATATCGCGCAGGACAGCTGGGTGGAGCAGATGTTATAATTTTTGTAGCTCTAACTTTATTACTCCCAACAACTCCCGTATTATTTGTTAATGAAAGTTTCTTCATGCCTCTTATACTCTCATTAGTTATTCTTTCAGGACTTTTTTTAATGATGTTTATCATTCTGAAATATGGTCCGAAGTTAATACTTAAAACAATAAAAGGAGAAATAAAAATGAGGGCAGATAAACTTTTTTATGCGATAGCATTGATTTTTATGTTTGCAGTGGTTGTTTTTATTTTGTCAGATATAAGCATGGGCAATCCTCTGCCCTTTATCTTACTTTTAGGATTTATAGTTTTAGTCACTCTTTTCCATACTTTATATAGAGAGGATTTAACATTAATAATGTCTGAAGAAATAGACCTTTCAAAAAAATCAGATGCTTCCAAAATTGAGCCAGAAGACGTGGTTGCGTTGGAACTAATGGATAGAGTGCATATCGTAAAACATAGTATCCCTAAACTTTTAACAAAAACCGAAATTGAAAGACTCAAGAGAGAGAAAGTAAAATTAATTGTAATGACAAAACTACCCCCTTTTCTTCCATTTATTTTTATAGCTTTACTAATTCAAATATTTATGGGAGATATTTTATATTATATAATATCTGGGATGTTTTTAAACTATCTTTTATAGGAGTAGATGTCCTAAAACCAATCCTACCAAAGAACATATAATATTTGTTGTTGTTTTATTTCCAATCCCTTTTTCTTCTAAAACCCCAAACAAACTATCAATCAAAGAACCAACAAACCCTATTATACCAATAAAAATAATTTTGCTTGGGCCGAAACCAAAAAACAGACTTGCAATCAAACCTATCAACAAAGCGCCTGTAAATGACATCAACAAACCAAAAACAGAAACACATCCACTTTTACCTTGTTTTGCAGGTTTCATTGTTGAAAGATCAATCGGTTTTCCTGCCAACGCCCCTAATTCCGAAGCAAATTTATCACTTGTTATGGCTGCGATGCTTCCAATATACGCCCCTAGGGGAAAAATTCCAAAGAACTGAAGTCCGATTGCAACAGCCGGTGCGAATCCATTAGCAACTACATTTTCCCAACTTCTTTCATGCTCATATATCCCCAAACTTTTTTTTATATTATATCCATATTTGGTTGCAATAACAGATAAAACCAAAAATAAAATTAGCGTAAGCAAATAATAAATCCCACCAAAAAACAAAACAAAAAATCCTAAAAGTACTGCAAGAATTAATCCGGGCACATCCAACAACAAAATCTTTTCAATTTTTTTCATTGCAATCTCCTTGCCACTTCCTCAAACCCAAGTAAATTCTCTTCTCCCGTGATCATGTTTTTTAATTTCAATTTTTTTAACTTTTCTTCTTCTTCACCTATAATTATAATAAATGGTATTTTTTCTTTATCTGCATAATTTATCGCTTTCATAAGTTTTTTTTCATAAGCAATATCACAACTCACTCCACTTTTTCTTAAAATATCAGCAACTTTTAAACAGTATCTCATCTGTTTTTCATCAATAGAAATAATTAAAATTTTTGGTAAATTAAGAATGTTCTGTTTATTCACACTAGTATACAACGCTTCCAATCCAAAACTTATTCCTGTTGCAGGATACTGTCTTTCAGAATTAATAAATTCTTGGATCATATTGTCCCATCTACCTCCTGCTGCAATACTGCTAGAAATTTTTCCATCTTTCAAGAAGCATTCCCAAATCATTCCAGTATAATACCCCAATCCTCTTGCCAAAGTAGGAGTTAGAACTATGTTTTTTAATTCATACATCTCAACATATCTCATAAAGGCACTCACTTCTTCTAATCCTTGTTTTCCATTCTCATTTTGTAGTTTCTCATTCAAAATCTCAATTATTTGTGCATTATTTTTTCCTTCTAACAAATTCAAAATCTCAAATAGTTTATCAATTATTTTATCTCCAATTCCTTTTTCTTTTAATTCTTTTCTAACTTGTTTTTCACCGTATTTTTCAATTTTATCAATACTTACTGCCACACCAGATAAATATTTTTTATCAATCCCTGCCCATTCAAAAATTCCAAACAATAATTTTCTTGAATTTACTTTGACATAAGCATCCAATTTCAATTCTTGAAAAATTTCAATTGCCATTTTAACTAGTTCTGCATCTACAGCTCGTGTTGTTAGACCAACAACATCCACATCACACTGTGTAAACTCCCTCAGTCTTCCTGTTTTGATCGGACCGTCTCTATAAACGCGGCCGATTTCATACCTTTTAAAAGGCATTCTCATTGTTGGATTCATACCAATAAGTTTGGCAAGTTTAAAAGTTAATTCGTATCTTAACATAAGCTTTCTTTTTCCTTGATCAGTTAGTTTGTATGTTTCGTTTAACACGTCGCTTCCTTCGCCTGCAGCATATTTACTAGAACCAATCTCCCAAAAATCCAAAACACTTGTTTCGATTGGTTTATATCCATATTTTTCAAAAATTTTTCTAAGTGTGTCACTAATGTAATTTCTAATAACCTGTTCTTCTGGCAGATAATCCTTTGTACCTTTGAGTGTTTGCATTTCCATATTAATCACTTCTAATAAAATGCCTTTAAATTATAAAAGTTTGCTTTAAACTTTTACTCTCCACCAAATTCTTTCTGGATATTTTGGGTCACAGAAATCCTTTATCACCTCTTGGAATAGTTCTTGGTTTATTTTAATCATAGCAGGATTTATCGTTCTAAAACAAACCCAGTTTACATTTGATCTTTTTATTAGTTTAAATCTTTCTTGAACAATAATTTTTCCCAATCCTTCGCCCTGTAAAATAGGGACAATTCCTGTTTCTGCCCCATAGAATATCTTTTCTGCATCAAGACCTTTATTTTCGAACATTTTTTTAATATCACTGAAATATATCCCTTCTGTATTCACATTAGGTAATAAAAATCCCCAAGAGAATCCGCAAATTTTTCCATCTTTCTCTAAACACACGCCTTGAAATCCTTTGTATTCACATTCGTTCCAAAACAATTCTTCAACATTTTTTACGTCCCACTTCTCAAACCATGGTGGCCCTTCAAAGATTTCTTTGTATAATTGAAACAACTCATTAAGTTTCTCCCTTCTTTTTCTAACTTCTTTTATATTTATAGTTGTGAACCAAATCCCTTTCCTTTGTTTTCATTTTATTCACCTCCTTTTTTAGGGCAGTTAAGGGGATTTGAACCCCTTCCCAAAGCTCCACAAGCTTTTATGCTACCTTTAACACCATAACTGCCATCAAAACTCCCAAATATTTTTTGAATACCTCAACTGCTTATCACTTTCTTTTGCTGATCTAAATCTCACAATAACCGTATTTTTTTCAGTTTTTAGAATTTCTAGCGCTATCGCTGAATCTTTTAATTCGTTTCTAATTGTCTCAGGTAAAACTAGCCGGTTCTTTTTATCTAGACGGATGAAGGTAACCCCTCTGAATATCCGAATCGGAAAAATTAAATTTTTTGTTTTTTAAATTCATTGTTTTCACCACTATTATTATAATTTTCCCACTATATAAATCTTTCTATTTTAATAACCAAAAAAATCTTTGAAATATTTTCTTTTTATGCTTTTATATATTTCTCCAGTAATCCATATAAAAGAGGATAAAGAAACAATCAAAAACCACTCATTCAAACCAACTGGCGTGAATTTGAAAATCATACGAACTGGTTCCAAATATACAGCAATCAACACCAAAATTATCGATATCAAAATTGACAAGTCAATCCACCTGTTACTAAAGAAACCTATTTTGAAAACAGATTGTTTTAACGAACGAAAATTCCAAATATTAAATAATTGACTAAAAACCAAAAACAAAAAAATAACTGTCCGAGCTTTTTCTTCGCCATAAGACAAGTATTGTGTAAACAACCATAAACCCAATGAGGCCATCACACCCACAATTATGAGTATGAAGGGTACCTGTTTAAATGAGAGAATATCCTCATTTTTATTTCTTGGTGGCTCTTGCATCATATCTCCATGACCTTGTTCTGTTGCTAATGCTGCATCTCCTGTTCCTTCTGTAACTAAGTTGAGCCATAAAACATGGATTGGTAACAATGGGAGGGGGCAACCCATGGCAAGTGCTCCCACTATAGTCACAACTTCGGCAATAGATGTGGTGGTCAAATGCATGCTAGTTTGTCGCATATTTGTGAATATAATACGGCCTTCTTCAATAGCATCAATTATGGTGGCAAAATTATCATCTGCTAAAACAATTTCACTTGCTTCTCTTGCAACATCAGTTCCAACTAAACCCATACTAATGCCCACATCTGCTTTTTTCAAAGCTGGCGCATCATTTATTCCATCTCCTGTCATAGCCACAACTTCTCCCTGTTTTTGAAGTAATTCTACTAATCTATATTTCATTTCAGGAGTAAGGCGTGCATAAACATTAACCTCTTTAACAACCTCATTCAATTCTTTTTCAGATAGCTCTTTCAATTCGCTCTCACTCATGCCTAAAGGGTATTTACCAGGTTTCTGATTTTTCTTTATCAAACCTATTTCTTTTGCAATCGCCAGTGCAGTTTCTTTATGATCCCCTGTTTTCATAATAACTCTAATTCCTGCTTTATGGGCCTGCGAAATTGCTTTTTTAACATTATGGCGAGGAGGATCATACATCCCAACAACCCCTGCGAATGTCAAATTTTTTATCATTGCGTCCTTTAATTCTTTTGTATCTTTAGGAACTTCCAAATAACCAAAACCAATAACTCTCATTGCCTGTGATCCAAATTCATAAATTTTTTGATTTATTTCGTCAGTATGGTTCGCATCCAATTTAATACATTTTCCGTTATAATCTATCTTCGAACTTCTTGAAAGCACTGCTTCTGGGGCACCAACCACATAAATCTTTGCCTTGTTTTTTTCTCTGACCAAAACAGATAATGAAGCACGATATTTCAATTCAGGATTAAAAGGCATATCTTCAATTTTTCTTTCTTCTTTCTCAAGTATCTCTTTAAGCATTCCTGCCTTAGTCGTTAAAACTGCAAGAGCCCCTTCTGTAGGATCTCCTATTATTTGATACATGCCATCTTTTTTTGTTGGATGGGCATTGTTTCCAAAACAAGCAATCTTCAAAAGATTTTTTAAAGATTTATTCTCTAAAGGTTTTATTTTCTTTTCATTTAAATAAAATTCTCCTTTAGGTTCCCATCCTTCCCCTCCCACTGAGATTTCTTCTCCGTTTGGCAAATATATTTTTTTTACCATCATCGTGTTTTGTGTCAGCGTGCCAGTTTTATCTGTTGCAATAACTGTTGTAATCCCAACATTTTCTGTTGCTGATAAATGTCTCACAATTGCATTTTTAAATGCCATACGATTGGCACCAATTGATAAAACAACTGCCATAACAACAGGTAATCCTTCGGGGACACCCGAAACCAAAACAGATATAGAAAAAATAAAAATTTCACTAAATGCAAGATCTCTTAAAAAATATCCTATACAAAAAGTAACAATTGCTCCCAAAAAAGCGATTCCCCCCATAATTTTTACTAGTTGGTTTGTTTTCTGTTCAAAATGACTTGGTTTCGATTGTACGGATCCAATACGTTCTGAAAGTTGTCCAATAAATGTTCTTATACCGGTTCCAATTACTAATGCCTTCGCTTCCCCATTCACAGCAAATGTTCCCATCCAAACCATATTTTTTCTATCTGCCATCGGAGTTTTCTTATCCATTATTTTTGTGTTTTTATCGATTGGAAAAGACTCTCCAGTCAATGAGGATTCAACAGTACGAAAATTATACGTTTCAATCAATCTACAATCCGCAGGAATCATATCTCCTTGTTCTAAAATAATAATATCCCCTGGAACCAATTCTTTCGAATCAACTTCAACAATTTCTCCTCCCCTATAAATTTTAGTTTTTACAACAACCATTTTTTTCAGTGCTTGCATTGCTTTCTCAGCTTTGTTTTCTTCATAAAAACCAATACATGCGTTGATAAAAATAACTACTAAAATAATATAGTGGTCCAAATCTTCGGGATGTGCCAAAAAAGAAATAATTGCAGCTAAAATCAGAACATAAACCAACGGACTTTTGAATTGCTTTAAAAACAAGATCAATGGACTTGCTTTTTTTGCTTCGGGCAAAACATTTTCTCCATACTCTTTCCTTTTTTCCAAAACCACCTTCTCTTCTAAACCTTTTTTACTAGTATTAAGTTTTTCAAACAAATAACTATCTGTTTGTGCGTGAGCCAAAGAATATTCTTTGGGTTTGAGTGTAAGCATAGGTTTAAGCATAAAAAAGGTTTCAAAGTAAACTTATATAAAATTAGCGTTTTGTCCTATCGCTCGTGCATTTCTTATCCCCAAATGCATATTTATTTGTCCATCCTTGTAGTTTTGGAGGTGGTAAAATGAAACAATTTGCAAAACCCAAAGTTGCTGTGGCAAAAGTTGAAGCTCAACTTTTAAAATCTGCAAGGGAGTTTTTTGACAAACATGACTACACAGAAGTAGTGGTGCCTCATGTGACGCGCGCTACAGGAGCATGCGAAAACATCGATACACTTTTTGGATTAAATTATTTTGGAAAGCAAGGATACCTAACACAAACAGGTCAGCTATATTTGGAATCTTTAATACCTGACTTGAAAAATGTTTTTTGCATTGGCCCGAGTTTTAGGGCAGAACCGAGAGTTGACAACAGACATCTAACCGAATTTACTTTAGTTGAAATTGAACTGCCGTGCGGATTCAACGAATTATTGGATCACATTGAAGAGTTAACAACCCAAATGGTTTTTGGAGTTGCAGAAAATTGCAAAGAAGAATTAGAATTTTTAGGAGTCCAAGCGGAGAAGCTTAAGGGAATCAAAAACAATTTTCAAAGAATCAGTTATACATTTGCAATTGAAAAACTGAAAGAACAAGGTTTTGAAATTGGTTGGGGAGACGATTTAAAATCAAAACACGAAGCAAAGCTTGTAGAATTGAATAACAACAACCCAGTTTTCATAACTCATTTTCCAAAAGCAATAAAATTTTTCAACATGAAAGAAAATGACAGTGACTCCTCTATTGTTAACAGCGCAGATCTCATTCTGCCAGTAAGTGGTGAAGCAGTGGGTTCTGCTGAAAGAGAACATAGACACGACCATATGGTGCGCAGACTAAAAGAATCGTTCATGCTTAAACAACTTGAGAAAAGGGGGGGCAGCATTGACGATTTCAGCTGGTATTTAAATTTAATAAAAGATAAATCAAACATTCCTCATTCGGGATGTGGGATTGGGTTAAATAGGATAACACAATTTGTTACCAATGCATCGGATATTAGAGATACAACAACCTTTCCCCTAAACAAAGAAACAATGGTTTAACATTCCCCTTTTTATTCTTTTTTATCTACTTTAAAAGGGTGTTGTAATGGTTTTGACACATGATAAAATAAAAAAAATCGAAGAACTTGTTTTTGAACGTCCTCGCAGTGTATCTGAGTTATCACATTGTTTAGAAGTTTCAAGAAAGACCTGCAACCGTTATCTAGAAAATATCACAGATTTATCGCCAAAACTAAAAACCCATTTTTTCAAATCAGGCATTCGTGGAGGATTAAAAGTGATATATTGGAAAAACATTTTCACATCTCCAGTTTCAAAACAACAAGGGCTTATACAAGGTCAAATTTTAAGTGCAAAAACCAAAGAAGAATTCTCTCCTTTTGACATCTACCAATATGCTGCTACTGAACAACGCAAAGCGTTTTGGGATGATAAAACTTCCTCATCTATATATGAATACGGTACAGAAAACATAAACAAATTTTTAACTTCTGCAAAATACGAATACCTTTCTTTTTCAGGAGATTTTTCATGGACTCTTCAAAAAGATAAGGGCCCTTTATTGGCTTTGAAAACATTGGAAAAAATGGCTCTAAAAGGAGTTTCAATTAAGATTATTGGCAGAGTTGAATTCAACAATATTGATAATGTTGAACAGTTGTTATCAATAAACAAAAAAATTGGAAAAGAAGCAATTTCAATTCGGCATGTAAACCAACCCTTGAGGGGAGCAATAATTGATGATGATTTTGTCCGTTTAACTGAAACATTTAAATTTTCTGAAAACAAAAAAAGGTTTGTTTTTTATGAAATAAAAGATTCTGAGTGGGTTAAATTCCTAAAGTCAATTTTCTGGGATATTTACAACAAAGGAATCCCTGCTGAAAAAAGGCTCAAGGACCTGAGAACTTTTTCAAAAAGGAAGTGATAATATGGTTTTAGAAGTTCGTTTGATTAGACATGCTGAATCTGAAGCAAACGCTTCACCTATGAATAAATTTATTGGGGGGAGAAGTAACTGGGCCGAATTAACTCCAAGAGGAATCTCACAAGCTAAAGCGTTAGGTGAAAACTTAAGGATGGAAAATGTTTTTTTCAAAGCTGTTTTTTGTTCGCCAGCAATTAGAACTCAACAAACTGCAAGATACTGTTTTGAAGCAATGGGAATTTCGCCAAACATTCAACTTGAAAGTAGAATTATAGAATTGGATCAAGGAGACTGGGTGGGCAAACAAAGAGAAAAAGTTTATTCTATACCTGAAGTCCGATTTGCATTAGATGAAGATTGTTGGAATTTTATCCCTGGGGACATTATCAAAGGCGAAAGCCAGCGCGCGGTTGCAACAAGAATGAAAGAATGGTTTAATTTTATCACAGGGGAATATTCAGAGGGAATTGTAGTGGCTTTTACACATGGGGTCGCGATCAAATGCTTGTTAGCCAATATTTATCATTTTGATAAAAATTTAGCTTATTCAATACCTATTGATAACGTGAGCACAACCCAACTCAATTGTGTGAATGGAGAGATTGATGTAGTTTTAGTTAATGACTTCCCATTAGAAGAACTCCCCTCCAAGTTTTTCATTTAATTTTTCATTCTAAAAGCAACATAGCAGCTTCATATTTTGGTTTTAATATTTCTTTTGATTTTTCAAAATGAAGCTGATTCCATTTTCTTTTCATTTTTTCTTTCACTGAAGTATTGGCTTCTTTCTGGTCCAGGTGCTCATAAACAAAGGCGGCCTTAAACAAGCCGCTCAAATTATCAAAAGTGCTCATTGTGTCTGCTTCAGCAATTATTTGTTCTTCCAAGCTTTTTCTTTCTCTGTTTTGCGAACCCCTATGATTCAGAATACATTTTTTAACTAATTCAATTTTTTCTTCGGGATATTTTAACTCTTTTAATTTTTCTTCAGCTATTCTTGCGCCGGTAATGTGGTGGTCATCTCTTCCATGAACTATTGAACCAATATCATGCATCCACGCAGCAATCAGAATCACTTCTTTATCTCCCCCGAGCACGTCAGCCAGCTGCCCGGCGTATTTTACTGTAGGAGTAAAATGATATGGAAACGGCTCATAACCATATTTGCTTGTAGGTTTGTTGCATTCTTGTTCAACAAAAGTTTTTATTTCATCTACTATGCCCATATATAGGCTACTCTACAAAGATTTAATAAAGTTTCATCTTTCCTATGATTCAACAGCACAGTTCAGCAACATTTAAATAATTTAACCAGTAGTTTATATTATGAAATATGTATCTTGGTTTATTTTCATTTTATTTATCAATCTAATTTTTACACAAAATTTATTACCTCCCGATATACCTCAAGAAGATCAGATTGAATTAACATTACAGTTGGTAGACATTGAATCAAATACTTTCATAAGTAACAGCACTGTTTTTGTACAATTAACAACTTTGCCATCAGGGACACAAAAAGATTTTCTTAGAAGAAGTTCAAAAGATGGAATGGTCAAACTCTATTTAGAAAAAAATGAATATATATTTATAATAAAAGTAAATAATCCCTCTACAGAATGTGGGGATTATATGTCATCAAAAGAAATGATAAATTTGACTTCAAAATCCGAAAAATCTGTTTATATGTGGCCTGTCGGAAATGTGATTGGAAGAGTGTATGATAATTCTGGAAACATAGTATCTGGTGCAGAAGTCCAATACTCCTGTCCTGGAAAACATATTAATTCAAAAGGAAAAACTATAACAGAGTTCGATGGGGTTTATAGTTTTGAATACCTTCCATCTGGTCAATGTACAATTTCTGCCGCACATTCAGATGATATTGGTTTTGTGTATGTTGAGATTTCAAAAGGAGAGATTTTAACACAAGATATACCTATCAAACAAAAAACAACAGACTTTTTTCCAATTTATATTTCAATTGTCTTTTTGATTTTTTTAATAGCACTAGGCTTAATATTTTATAATATATCCAAATCTCCACAGAAGAAAAAAGCTTTACAAACCAAAAGACAAACTGATCTAATGAAAACTCTTGATGAGCACGAAATAAAAATAATTGAGTATCTAATTCAGTACGGAAAAACAAAAAGCTATAAAGTTAGGGGAGAAACAAACATACCCAAAACTTCTTTTTTCAGATACTTGAAAAAACTAGAAAGAAAAAATATAATTCATATGTCAAAATATGGCAACAGAGTTAGTGTTGAATTAACAGCTTGGTTTACAGAAAAATAGTTTTTGGAACGTTTTTCCCAAGCGTTCCCGACGTTAGCGTCCCACAAAAACTATAATTAAAAGGCCAGACATAAAGAGGGTGTAACAAAAAAACTTTAGGAAAAAGGTGATGAAATATGAAAAAAATAAGTTTGGTTTTGATGCTGATAGTATTTACAGCAGTTGTAAATGCATCATGCATTGTTGAAAATGAAAGAGTTGCATACAGTATCAGAACTCCCTCAGGTTATGGTACTTGGGAAAGTTCTATTGGGAGTAATATTCGATATGGAAATCTTGACTTAACTGTTGAGGAAATAGATATCGAAACAAATTCTGCATGCGATGTTGTTGACAAAAGTGCAACATTCCATGCAGTAGGTAGAGGAGATAGTTATTCAGATGAATCTCCCTGTGCATCTGCAATTTTAGCATTGACAGATGAAATTTCTTGCGGTAGAATAAAAGTTAAATTAGACGATATATCTGTGGCAGTTGGAGAATCAAGTGTGCATAATGCTTTGCTCACCATAAACCATAATCCTGCCATACCTGCTCTTAGAAGAAATGTTCAGATAAGCCCTGGTGAATGTAAAATGTTTTTCTCACACCGTGCAAAAGTTTGTGTTGAGGAAACAGCATATGGCTATGAAACTTACCAGAGATGGGCAGAAGTAAAAATATATGAAATGGATTTTAGTTCATATCGCATATTGGCATTAGGAGACCAATTCACTGTAGATAGATACTATGTCAAATTATCGGACATAGGTGTTGCTGAAAGACATGGTGACGATTACAACGCCCACGGGGCACTATTAGATTTGATGGATAGATCTACAGGATATATTGTTGAAAGTAAAAAAATATTTCCAAATGAATGTAAAATAATGGGCGATGAAGTAAAAGTTTGTGTTGAGGAAACAGCATATGGTTATGAAACTTACCAGAGATGGGCAAAACTAGGAATAATAGAAAGAGATATCTTGGGTGATTCTAGAATTACTTTGAGAGAAGGAGAATCAATTGTAATCGGAGGAAATACAATCGAAGTTACAAGTATAACTGCAGATGTTTCTGAAGAAGTTGTGTGCAGGTATAGGCCCCAAAATATTGAAATTACTCCTAGCAGAAAATCTGTTTATCCCGGGGAAAGTATTGAATATGAATTGGAAATAGAAAACAATGATGAATCATGCAATAGGGTGACTTTTGTAAGCACATACACAATAAACGGGCTTGCATATACTACCAATTATGATTCATGGGATGAAATTTCAATTTCAAGTGGCAGGAGTGCGGAAATAACAATGCGATTTCATGTGCCCAGTAATGCAGAACCTGGAACTTATTATATACATATCAACGTAGAACATGAAGAAACAGGAAACATTGAAAGAGAAACTGTTTACTATACAGTGAAAGGAGAAGAAAATGAATGCATTAAAACAAAACCTACAGCAAATATAATGGCAACCTCATACTCCAATTACATTGACTATACTGTCACAGCAAAAAACAATGATGGAGACTATTGTGATAGAAGAAGTTTTCAAGCAATGTTTTCAAGTGATTCTGACACAGAATATTTCGATATAGAAGGACAAAAATCTTATAGGTTAGAACCAGGAGAGAGTACTACATTCAATATAACCTTGACACCAAAGTCAGATACGCCTGCAGGGGATTATACATTCAATTTTCTGTTTTATGATATAGCAGAACCATCATACTCCTATGAAGCAAGATTGACATATAGGGTTGAAGAACAAACAAATCCTGAAAGATATACAGTTAGTGTTAAACAAGGATGGAACTTGGTTCCGTATATCTATGGCGCAAGTGTTTATGGATGCCCAAATTTTGAAGTAGTCTGGGTCTATTCCCCAATTGAAAAAAGATATATCCAATTAAACAACAATTTCGAGTTCTTAAATGAGATGGAAGGAGAGGATTTTGTTAGTATATACGGAGATGAAACAAATCCAAGATTCTATGTGCCCTACAGTGGAGCCTGGGTTTATTCTGAACACAACTGTGATTTTAAGGTGGAATACGACTATACTAACATGCCCCAACCCAACGGAAAAAATAATTTGGATTCTGTAAGGCTTTCCAATGGTTGGAATTTCGTCCAGGTGATGCCTTGGATGGGAGGAAAAGATTTCCAAGACATAACTAAAAACTGCAATGTGGAAAAAGTGTTTAGTTGGAATGCTGAAACCCAAGAATGGGAAGGTCCTGCACCAAATAGTTTCAGGATCAGTGGGGACAATATTGGAGAGATATTAGTAGTCGAAACAATATCAAGCTGTTATCTATCAGATGGTTTTGGGAGTATGGAACCTCCTACATTACCTAATTAGGTGATGATATGAAAACAGAAATATTGTTTGCTTTAATGTTGGTTTTTGCAACGTTCATCATTTTGGCAGTGGGAATAGCAATCATATTTTCGTTTTTCTATTCCTCGCCAGAGGTTATAGTTGATGAACCTGTTATCCAACCAGATGTTTTACCTCCTATCTCTTCGCCCCCATCACAACCGAACCAAGTTCCAAACTTTCCAAATAACGGAAACGGGTGTTCTAAAAAATGGGGCTGGGGGAACTGTTAACCCCCTTTTCTTTTTTTAACCAACAACTACTTTTTTAAGTATTAGAGTTGAATTAGTGTTTATTTTAATTTTGAGGTGAATTTGATGACTGAAAAATACGTTTATTTTTTTGGAGAAGGAAAAACAGAAATGAAACAATTGTTAGGAGGTAAAGGGGCCAATTTGTCAGAAATGATCAACATCGGAGTTCCTGTTCCGCCTGGATTTACAATAACCACACAAACATGCAAAGAATTCTATGAAAATAACAAAACATACTCTGATGAAGTTAAAAAACAAGTTGAAGAAAATCTGAAAAAATTAGAAGAAAAAATAGGAAAAAAATTTGGTGATGCAAGCAATCCCCTTCTTGTTTCGGTTAGATCTGGTGCTGCAGTTTCAATGCCTGGAATGATGGATACTGTTTTGAACTTAGGTTTAAACGATGAAACTGTTGAAGGACTAGCCAAAAAGACCGGAAACGAAAGGTTTGCTTTGGATTCGTACAGAAGATTTTTGCAAATGTTTGGAGATGTTGTATTAGGCGTAAGACACTCTCTTTTTGAAAAAAATCTTCAAGCCGTTAAAGATGAAAGAGGGGTTATTTTTGATACTGATTTATCTGTGGGCGACTTAAAAAAAATTGTTGTGAGATTCAAGCAACTAATCAAAAATGAAACTGGTTCGGATTTTCCTTCTGATCCAAAAACTCAATTATGGAAATCAATAGATGCGGTATTTGGTTCTTGGAACAATGATCGGGCTATTTCTTATAGGCGTTTAAATGAAATAAAGGGGTTAATCGGGACTGCAGTAAATATACAGGTCATGGTATTTGGCAATATGGGTGAAACATCTGGAACGGGTGTTGCATTTACAAGAAATCCTGCAAATGGGGAAAATAGATTATATGGTGAATATTTAATGAATGCACAAGGAGAAGATGTGGTTGCAGGGATCAGAACTCCTCTCCCAATATCTGAACTAGAAAAAGAGAATCCAGAAATTTATAAACAATTCTCTGAAACTATGAAAAAATTAGAAACCCATTATAAGGACATGCAGGATATAGAATTCACAATCCAGGAAGGAGTGTTGTATTTTCTCCAAACAAGAAATGGAAAAAGAACAACAGCAGCTGCAGTAAAGATCGTAGTTGATATGGTTAAAGAAGGATTAACAGATAAGGAAACTGCATTGATGAGAATTGAACCGAATCAATTAGACCAATTATTACACAAACAACTTGATCCCATTGCAAAAAATAATTCTAAAGTAATCGCAAGAGGATTGCCTGCATCTCCCGGAGCCGCGGTTGGAAATGCAGTTTTCAGTGCTTTAGAAGCTCAAAAATCAGCATCAGATGGGAACAGAGCAATACTTATAAGGAAAGAAACATCTCCTGAGGATATAGAGGGTATGGATGCAGCATCAGGAATTCTAACATCAACTGGCGGAATGACTTCTCATGCTGCGGTTGTTGCTAGGGGCATGGGAAAATGTTGCATTGCTGGTTGCGGAGACATTAATGTTGATGAAGAGAATAAACAGTTTACAACCAAACAGGGAGTATTAATAAAAGAAGGAGATTACATAACTCTCGATGGAACAACTGGAGAGGTAATCAAAGGTGAAGTAAGGGTTATTGATCCAGAGTTGGGAGAAGACTTTGAAACTTTAATGACATGGGCAGATGAAATAAGAAAATTAAAAGTCCGAACAAATGCCGACAATCCAAAAGATTCCGATATTGCAAGAAAATTTGGTGCAGAAGGAATCGGATTGTGTAGAACAGAACACATGTTCTTCGATGAGGAAAGAATAAAAACTGTAAGGGAAATGATTTTATCAGGAAACAAAGAAGGCAGGGAAAAAGCTCTTCAAAAAATAAGACCTATGCAGGAAGGAGATTTCTATGGTATTTTCAAGGCGATGGAGGGATATCCTGTTACTATAAGGCTATTGGATCCTCCTCTACATGAATTTTTACCAAAGGAGGATAATGATATTCAAGAACTCGCAAATGAAATGGAAACTACAACTTCCCAATTAAAGGAAGTAATACAAGACTTGCACGAGTTCAATCCAATGTTGGGACACAGAGGGTGTAGGCTGGCAATCACATATCCTGAAATCGCAGTTATGCAAACACAAGCAATAATTGGTGCTGCTTTAAAAGCCCAAAAACAAGGTATTAAAGTCATTCCAGAAATAATGATTCCTTTAGTTGGCAAAGTCGAAGAATTAGTTTTCTTGGAAGATATAATAAGAAAAACAGCAGATGAAATAATAAAAGAATCCGCGCAGTCTCTTCAATATAAAGTTGGAACAATGATTGAAATACCTCGCGCTGCTTTAACTGCTGATCAAATTGCAGAACATGCAGAATTTTTTTCTTTTGGAACCAATGATTTGACTCAAATGACTTTTGGTTATTCAAGAGATGATGCAGGAAAATTCATCAACGAATACAAAAAAGTAGGAATCCTCGAAAAAGATCCTTTCCAAACTATAGATCAAACAGGTGTTGGCAAATTAATTAAGATGGCTTGTGAGCTTGGAAGAAAAAAGAGACCCAACATAAAACTCGGGATTTGTGGAGAACATGGTGGGGATCCAGATTCAATAGAGTTTTGTAATATGGTTGGTTTGTCATATGTCAGCTGTTCCCCCTATAGAGTGCCAATTGCTAGGTTGGCAGCAGCCCAAGCTGTTTTGAAAAACAAGTAATTATTTTTTCTTTTTATTTTTCAATATTTGCTGTTTCTTAAAAATACGAAAGAGCAACAACCCCTAAAACAATTAATAATATCGCGAGATATTGCTGTGAACTTAATTCTTCTTTATAAAATATTTTTGCGTATATAGATGCAACCAACGGATTGGCAAAAGTCAAAGCAGCCACAATACTAACATTTGCAGTGCTTATGCCCAAATTAAAGAACAACGTTCCTAGCATACCAAAAAATCCAATCAAACCAATATGCACAAGCATTTTTTTATCTGGCACTTCAAATTTTATTTTTGATACTAAAATATATAGGCCCCCATGTAACATTATTCCAAATTCAATAATAAATGATGTCAAAATAGGCCCCAAGACATTCACAGGAATTTTAAATAAAAAGAATACAACACCCCATAACAAACAAGTTATGAGCGCATATGGGACACCGCTTGACATTTGAAACAATTTTGATTGTTTAAGGTCTTTAAAATCCAAGGAAACTAAAACAATTCCGAGAAGTATAACTCCGATCGAAATACCTTGTTCAATTGAAAGCGTTTCCCCAAAAAATAAAATGGACAGTATGATGGTAAATATAACTGAAGAGTTGGAGATCGGAGAAATAATTCCTACTTTCCCCACTTTCAAAGCCTTCAAAAATGTTAATAGTGGGATGAATCCGATAAGGGAGATGCCCAGCGCAATAATTATATATTCAATTGAAAAAATAGATTCGCGTATAAAAAATAAAACAAGTATCAGCAAAAAAGCAGATATGAATACATTTCTGAAAAATATAGTTTTTTCAGCTCCAAGTTTTTTTGAAGGTGGTTGGCTCATAGCATTGCTTAGCCCATACCCGAACATAGCTATTATCCCAAATAAAATGCCAAGATCAAAACTTTCCATAACAATTACCTTTCAATATTTTCTTTTTTTGAAGTCAGGTATGCAATGACCAAACCTGCAATAATTGATATTCCTGCAATAATCTCTAATCTAAAAAATGCTTCTAAAAAGTTTACTGCCACCAACCCAAAGAAGATGGTCCCAAGCACAAAATGCAAGAAAAGTTTCTGTTTATTAAAATTTTCCAACATCTCCTCACCTTTTTACTATGTAACTTTTTCCTTTATCATCATGAACTTCAAAACCTTTACTTTTTATTTCGTCGCGTAGTCTATCAGATTCTTCCCAATTTTTTTCAGCTCGCGCTTTGTTTCTTTTTTCAAGAAGATTTTCAACTTCTTTAGGTATTTCTGGAAGTTCAAATTTCATAACTCCTAAAACAGAATCCAATTCATCTAAAAATCCAAGAACGTTTTTGAAATCATCTTTTTTCATTAAATCTATCTTAGTGTTTATTTTGTTAATGAACCCGAACAAGTTGGGGAGGGCCTGCGAAATTTGAAGGTCATTATTCATTGCTTCTGAAAAACCATTTCTTGCATCCTCAATAAATTTGTCTATTTCCTGCGTTCTCCCCGTGTCTGTTTCCTTTTCTTTAAGCATGACTCTTTGGATAAACAAATCAATATTTTGAATTGTTTCAGTAGCGCTTTTCAATGCATCGAAAGAAAAATTTAATTGCTCGCGGTAATGCGTTGAAAGAAATAACCATCTTATTGCACGGGGGTCATAACCCTTATCAAGAAGATCTCTTAAAGTGTAAAAATTTCCCAAGCTTTTTGACATTTTTTTTCCTTCAACAATCAAATGTTCTGAATGTAGCCAGTAGTTCACAAATTTTTCACCAGTTGCTGCTTCAGTTTGTGCAATTTCATTTTCATGATGGGGAAACATGTTGTCAACTCCCCCACAATGAATGTCAAAATGATTCCCCAGGTATTTGGTGCTCATGGCAGTGCATTCAATATGCCAACCCGGTCTTCCTTTTCCAAGTTCTGTTTCCCAATATACCTCTCCATCTTTAGCATCCCAAGCTTTCCACAATGCGAAATCTGCAGCTTCTTGTTTTTCGTATTCATCTTGGCAAACACGCGCACCAGATTTTAATTCAGAAATATTCATGTGCGCGAGTTTTCCATAGTCTTTGAATTTAGAAACAGAAAAATACCAACTTTTATCTTCTCCTTGATAAGCATACCCTTTGTCTATTAATTTTTTTACTATGGCCACCATCTCTGGAATTGTTTCTGTTGCTGCAGGATAGTAGTCAGCTGGTAAAATATTCAATATTTTAATATCTTCAAAAAAAGATTGTGTGTATTTATTTGTAAATTCCTTAAGGGCAACACCTTCTTTTTGCGAATCACGAATTGTTTTATCATCCACATCAGTTATATTCATCACATGTTTCACATTATATCCTCTATAAACGAGCCATCTTTTCAAAACATCTTCAAAAATATAACATCTTAAATTTCCAATGTGTGCGTAATTATAAACTGTGGGTCCACAAGTGTATAATCCCACTTTCTTATCTTCGATGGGTCTAAATTCTTCAATTTTTCTTGAGAGAGTATTATAAAATTTTAACATTTAATTCCCCTTTATTTTTTTGTATATTTCACTATTGGAATGATATCCTTTTATGATTTCTATATCTTCTTTGATCAAAACAGTTGAGGGATATTCAACTATCTCAAATTCATTCAAAAGAGTTTTAACTACTGCACTATCATTCATTCCTCCATCGAAGGTATAAAGTCTAAGAGAAATATTTTCACTTTCGGCAGTACTTCTAACTTTAGTTATTTCAAAACCTTGTTTTTTACAATCTCTACATTCAACATTATTATAAAAATACAAAATTATATTTATGTCCAAATCACATTTTTCTTTTGCTTTTTTTGTTAAAATAAAATCTCTAAGTTCCAATTCAAAATATTGTTTTTTTAGTTCAGGATCACTAAAACCCCTTTCACTTTCCATATACTCTAATTTTTCCCATAAAAAATAACTATCTTTGTTCAAATTTGGGAGTTTTTCATCATACAAATCGCAAAAATAATCTGTATTTTCAGTAACTAAAAGAAGTTCTATATCCCTCATTCTCTCTTGCAAAAATACCACTTCGTTTCCAATTTCAGAGTAAATTTTTTCTTGATTCCAGCTCCCAAGTGCAAATCCTATAATAAAAATCAAAGAAGTTATTACAAATGCACCAACATAAAGATGAACACTAAGTTTTCTTTTCATAATCTCACCTTGTGTCCCATCCTTTTTTTTGTCGAGTTATTTCCTTCCAAATAACAAATAGCCAAACATAACTCATGCTTATCCCATAAACAAAAAGGTAGGATGGCCATATGTACCAGCTTATTTTGTATTTCGGTGCGTAGTTTTTCATAGTGCTCCACACATTATATAACCAAAGTATAGATATAACTGAAATTGCGAATCCAATATACCAAAGGGCGTCAACTGAATAAAATACGGAAAGCAAGCCAATCCTCTCCATCCAATGATCATACAAAAGAAATCTTAAAATTGGCGTTATGAGCAACATCATTATGGGTATGATCAAAATCATGTCTAATGTCAGCGCCATAAACCCAAAATCTCCCCATTTTGAAAGATTTATTAGGTATTTATACTTCCACCGGTTGTAAACCCCTCCTCTAAGCCAGCGCGTTCTTTGCATTATCCATAAAGGTATTGTATTAGGAGGTATTGTATGAACATTTGCATCAAAAGTTGATTTAATTTTGTATCCTTTCGATTGAATAGATAAAGCAATTTCATGGTCCTCAGTTATGCTACTCTCATCAAAACCCCCCGTTTCTTCAAAAGCTTCTCTTGTAAATAAACTAAAAGGTCCAGGGGTAACATAAACCGCGTCTATTGCCATTAGGAGCCTTCTTAAAAATATAACCACTTCGTATTCAATACACTGGAACTGTTCCATGATGTTTTTCGGATTCAAAATTCTAACACTAGGAGTAACTGAACCAACATCTCTCTCTTCAAAGAAAGGAAGCATTTTTCTTAAAGTATCGGGTTCAACAAATGAATCTGAATCCAAAAATCCAAGAATCTCTCCCGTTGCAAGTTTAACCCCGTAATTTTTTGAGCCTGCAGCACACCCTGTGTTTTTTGGAGTTTGGCAGACAATAACACCCTTTGATTCATATTTTTTTGCTTCCTGGAAGCTGTTGTCTTTTGAACAATCATCAACAACAATGATTTGCAGTTTTTCTTTTGGATAATTTGAATTCAAAACAGATTGAATGCATTTCCCAATCTCTTTTTCTTCATTATAGCAAGGTATAACAACAGAAACTGTAGGCTCCCACACTTTCTTTCCTTTGTACGTTTGAATATATTCTTTTTTATCAAAATAAACAAGTATTAAAAACACGCTAAAATAGGTTAAAATAAAGGCTGACAAATAAGTCATTGTGTTTAATACACTTTCTACCATTAGCATACAGTCTTCTTTACTATGATTCTTTTATAACTTTTTCGTTTAACTAATATTAATAGATATATTGTTATTTGGTGGTAATATGGTGGAAGTTAAAGAAAAGGGTTTTTGGGAAAAAAGAATGGAAAATTTGGATAATGATCGAGCACACGAGTTCTACAAGGAATTGGAAATACACTTAAAAAAAAGATACTCCAACATGTCTGATGAAAATTTTAGAGAACAATTATCCTCTTCTGTTTTTTCTGTTTTCTCAGGGACTGGTAACCTAGCTAATTTTATATCTGGTAAAAATTTAAATCAAGAACAAATAAATACTTTACATAGATTGGGCGCAATACTTTATTTTGTTAATGGTATCCCTATTGGCAATGCACATATTGATTTTATATTCAATGAAGTAATAAAAGGAATCGAAGAAGGAAAAGATCCTGTTGCACGCTTTAATTCAGTAATTACTTATTTGAAAACGGACAAAATCAAACCAATTCCTTATGCGGAAGACACTATATTAATTACGGGGTATGCTTTTGGAAATAAGGGTTTGGAAGAAGATTACAAACCTAAAAAAATAACAGTTTCCACAAAGTCTCCACCTGCCACTTCATCTCCTAAAAAACAAACTCCCCCTCCCCAAGTTCATTCTGATTTAGAGATCGGGCCCTCCCCGGGGAGAATATCTTTAGAAGAACTAATTCCAGATCCTGTTGCTGCAGAGGCCATTTCTACAAGAGTCTCCTCGAGGGAACCATTATCCAAACCACCTGCCGAAACTTCTCTCGAAAAAGAAACAAATATTAAAGATCGAGCATATAATAAATTCCACGAAATTGCCATAAAACGATTCGGAGCTTCAGAAGATATCAGCGAAAAAATAAAAGGCGCTTATGATTTGGCAATAACATCTATAGATGAATATCTTGGAGGAAAAAACATATCAGATACTAACAAAGAAATAATTTATTTGCTTGCATGCAATTATTGGTTTATTATGGGGGGAGGAAAAATAGGAAAAGAAACATTTGATTCTGTTTTCAACAATGAATTGTTAAATGCTGCAGACATAATTGCACAATTCAAAGAAAATATAAATAAAATCCCCTATGTTAATCTATTTGGCGATTTAGGTTCGTCATATAACCGAAATTTATTATTTTTTACAAATAATCTAATTTCAGATGATTTAGCTGCTCAATCTAGAACTGAAAGAATAAAAGAAATAGAAGAACTTTCAAAAAAAGTTGAGGATTTGGAAGCGAAGGCAAAAACACAAACAAAACCCCCCGCTCCCAGACAAGAGATGATTAGAGAGAAACAAATTCCAGAAACTCCACCCC